>Ga0207421_10007195_pt1 | contig 11915 bp, 19 predicted proteins | sample SodLakKL_010_SED_4_FD_187542 | JGI IMG/M metagenome (GOLD analysis project Ga0207421, IMG submission 187542) | Alkaline sediment microbial communities from Lake Tanatar, Kulunda Steppe, Russia - 8KL_010_SED (SPAdes) (version 2) | ecosystem: Environmental > Aquatic > Non-marine Saline and... | reverse complement strand
CGGCTGCGGCTTTTACACCTTTTTCATCAAAAGTCTCTGCTTCGGCTAGATAGTTGTTAAATGCTTGAACAATCTGTTCATGTAGTTCGCTATTCATATTTTTCTCCTGTAATAATGTTATAAATTTCTCGCCAACTTGTAACTTTTGTTACACCTTCGGGTATCGGTTCGAACATGTTAAATCCGTGTTCCATCAGGATTGGCTTTAATCCATATTCTAAACCGGCTACGCAGTTCTTGTAGTTATCTTCGATCCAGTATAACTCCATTCCATTGTATTTTTCTAATACAGAATGCTTGGGAGCACCTGTGTCTAGACACACAATTTTAGAAAATGCAGTATCGCCAAACAGTTTGCGAATATTCATTTCTCGCAACTTTATAGCATTTGGATCTCTACTCATTGAAGTAATACAATGAAATTCATAGCCGTGTTCTTCGTGAAGACGTTTAATATAATAAACAGCATCACGCAGTGCAGGCAGGAATCCCATGGCAGCAGACTCGTTGAACTGTTTAATTAATTCACCTACCTTTTTTTGTGATATGTCAAAACGAGTTGCTATTGAATAATGCCTATTGCCTTGATGAATAGGAGTATAACCATGAGATTCCATCCATACACCGAATGCATAGTCCCACGATAGAATCACGCCGTCTGCGTCTGTCAGTATGATATTGTTATCCATAAAGTTATAATAACAGAAATCCAAAAATTGTCAACCGCGGATTTGTTATGGTCCTGCAAAGACGTTAGGAGATCCTGCAGCTACGCTTGTACAGCCGGAGATTGCATCGCCCACTCTACCTACTCCGAGGTTGTTTGCTTTTACAGTAGGCGAACCTTGTGCAATAGCAGCAACGTGACTAGGACAGGGCGTTCCGGGAACAAGGTGAGCGGTATTTAGGTCGGATTCTCTACTGACAGGAATATTGTTGACCATTACATTCCCCGATCCTTGGGCTCTTACCATGCCCGAGCAGTGGGGAACATCAGCGTCGCCTATTCTTGTTACCGATGGCATATTAAAGTGCTCCTGTACCATTATATTTATAATTCGCCATTAGCTCTTTTATTGCATCAAAGTCCTGTTCAATGGTATGAGTAAACAAAAAAGTTTCAGATATTTCTTCGTTGTTTTCCGTATAGGTAACTGTAATATCATACAATCTTGTTTTTGTGTCACTAAGATCTTGGTTTAGGCTGAACAGGTTTTGTGCCTCTGGCAAATTACTTAGAAAAGTTACAGTTTCGGGCTCTACTGTTTTGTCAGATTCTCCTGCAGGAACAACCGTAAACTCATCTGCCCATGGGTCAAAATACTGTCCCTGAATTATTACAGACTTAGGTCCGTCTATGACTTCCACAGTATCCTCAGGGTCGCGGGCAACTCCTTCTACTCGCACAACTTCTCTTACGGGACCCGGCGGGCCACTTACCACTGAGCCTGTGATCTCTACCTCGAAGCTTTCGCCTCTTACCACAATCGTAGCCGGCGGCTCGGGAGGAGTTGTAGAGATAGGAAAAGATATCGAAGCTGCCACTATTTCTTTTCTCTTCTTAAAAGTTCATGCAAAATTTTGTTAAAGTCATGCATTCGATCGTGCTGTTCTTTTGTATGCGGAGGTTGCGGAATCTCAGGCTCGTATGCAATCAGGTGATCAAACTCCAGAGGTACATTCTCTAACTGATCATATGTAACAAGGTTATTGTCGATCCTTATTACAATTTTGTCAGGCATCTACACCGCAAGCCCTGTTGTGTTTTGAATATATTGTGTTGCCATCTGTTCTTCTGTTTTTGCAACACACACAATTGCAGAATTTCTGATTACAAAATCTGTGTCTGGTGAAATTGTAAACACATATGGTGCAAGGCCTATGCCTTCCTGTGTCGCAGTTAGGCTCATTGGTTTAGAAACTTTTAAACCGTCGTTTGTTTCTTCTTCCAGTCTTGCTACAATTTCTTCACCTGAGGTTAATTTAATTGTAATAGCATCGCCATTTTTGTATGGTGTTTCGATTAGCATTTTTTCTCCTACTTTTGTATGTATGCCTTTAGCTCTGTAAATCCACCCACATACTTACCGTCAAGAAATATCTGAGGAACAGTTTTTGAACCGGGAGCAGCTTCTTGTAGCTGCTCTCTAGTCCATTCACCTTTAGAAATATTTCTTTCTTCGTATTCAATATTGTAATCTGCGAGTAGGTCTTTTGCCATCTCACAGAACATGCACTGATCTTTGCTCCAAATAACTGCGTTCATGTTAGGCCTCGCAACTTGCACATGATGTAATATCTCTCACAAGCTCTTGAGCAGGATTAGCAGAACGCTGGTAATACAGAGTCTTCACACCTAGTTTCCACGCTTCGATTAGCAGTGCATTAACGTCTTTTACAGGTGCCTTCGGCGGAATCATAAGATTTAAACTTTGGCTTTGATCGATAAAACGCTGTCTTGCTGCTGCCTGTTGAACAATAGTCATAGGTGTAATTTCATCAAAGGTAGCAAATACAGATTTTTCTGTCTCGCCAAGAAAGTCAAGATGCTGAACGCTACCATTGTTTGTCAGGATACTCATCCAAGTCTCCTGATCGTTCTTGCCGTATGATTCCAAAACCTTTTCAAGATAAGGATTTTTGTATGTGAATGATCCTTTTGCAAGATCCTTTGTAAAGTAGTTAGAACGCAGTGGTTCAATGGAAGGTGATACCTGTCCGAGAATAAATGAACTCGAAGTTGTTGGAGCAATAGCAAGGCGAGTAAGGTTGCGTTCACCGTATCCGATCATGCCGTCTGGCTCGCCGTATCTTGCTGCCATTTCTCGTGACGCTTTGAGTGTGCGTTCGTCCATGAAGCGAGCAATTTCAGTTGCCAGTGTTGCTGCTTGAAATGATTCAAAAGGAATCATCTTGCTCTGCAGATAGGAATGCCAACCTAGCTGTCCAATACCTAGTGCTCTCCAACGCTTGGCAAAGTTGTAAGATGATTCCATATAGGGAATCTCTGCAGTCTTGTTGATGTAGTCAGTCATCACAGCGTCAAGGAAGTAGGTAAGAACTTCTACTGCATCTGTATCTTTCCACTCGTCATAGGTAAGAACATTCATAGACGCTAGATTGCAAACAAATGATTCGTCGTCTGCAGAAGGTAAGCATATCTCTGAACACAAATTCGATGCATATACTTTTCTGTTTTTATCCTTAAGCACTTTGGGTTTGTTCTTGTTTACATTGTCAGTAAAGAAAAGATAAGGATAGCCTGACTCTTTTCTCTTTCGAATAACTCTTGCCCATAATTTAAGTTTCTTTGCGTCTGTAGAAGCAAGTTCACCTGCCTTAACAGCTTCGCCTTCTGCAATCATTTCTTCCATGAACTGATCACTGACACAAAGACCAAGACTCATGTTTTGAATAGAATGACCAACTTCTCTAATTTCTAAAAACTCCTCTACGTCAGGATGTTCAATATCAAGATATGCAGCAAATGATCCACGGCGAACATTGCCTTGAGAAATTACATCTGTGTTTGTTTCAAAGATATTCATAAAGTGAACAGGACCATCTGCAACACCGCCTGTTTTGATTTGTGAACCTCTGGAACGAATGTCACCAAAATAACCCGAAGTGCCTGCACCGTGCTTGGTCTGCATACCCACTTCTGCTGACTTGCCTAGGATCTTGGAAATTTCATCACCTACATAAACACCATTACAGGAAATAGGCAAACCTTTGTTGTTGCCAAAGTTTGACCATACAGGAGAAGAAAGGGAATAAAAACCCCTTCCCATATAATCATAAAATTTGTCAGCAAAGCCGGGAACATCAAGGAACCGTTCGGCTGTGTCTGCTATCTCTCTAATTCGATCTTCTGCACTCTGCCCTTCGTCAAGGTATCCTCGTGAGAGGAAAGTCCTTGAGTCTTTGTTTAGCCAATCAAAACTCATAGTAATATCCTTTGTTTCTGTCTTAAAATAATTCGTCTTCTGCAATGCCGGTTCCTTTTGAATACTCTACTGGTCTCTTCTGGAAGAAGTCAGTCATAGTAGAACCGAGAGTTGACTCATCGAACCAAAATGTTTTGTCTGCAAGAGCTGGATCAAATTCTATGTGTGAATGATCAAATCCAATCTGCTCCATTGAGTCTTTCATTCTCTTTTTAACAAAAGTTTTGAGAATGTCTCGGTCAAGTCCTTCTACGCTGTAGTCTCCCATCATCCAGTCAATTACTTTGCTTTCTGCTTCAATTGAATCTGCAATTTCTTCCTGAATACGAGCTTCTAGTTCTGCGTCAAACAGGTCTGGATACTCTTCTCTGAGAGTGTTAATCAATTTTATTCCAACCTGTGCGTGAAGCATTTCTTCATTTCTTGTATATTGTACCTGTTGAGCACAATCCTTCAGTACTGCTTTGTTTCTATTGAAGTGCAGAATAATATAGAACTGTGAAAATAGACTAACATTTTCTACGAACAATGTAAAGAGAATTATGGAATAAATGTACTGTTTTCTTTCGTCTTCGTAGACTTTTTCTAGATACTTTTTGAGATAATTTACTCTGCCGCGAATTACTTCTTCGTTGAGGTTTTCTTCAAACACATGAGTAAGATGAAGAACGTCCAGCAGTTTTTCATAGGCCATATTATGAATGACTTCTGAGTTCGCCATTGCATAACCAAGATCGTTGATTGAAGGATGAGGAAGGTGTGTGCCCACATTTGCCCAGAATGATTTCACAGCCACTTCAATCTGACCTATTGCACTTAGTGCTCTTACTACTACTTGTTGTTCTTGTTCTGTGAGATCTGTTTTGAATTGTGAGTAGTCTGATCTAAAATTGAATTCGTCTGGTGTCCAAAATCCTGCCCATATTGCGTCTATAAACTGTTTAGTCCAGGGGTATAAATCTGGCTTTCTTGATATCTGTTCTTCAAATAACATTTCTTTCCTTCCTTTTCTTTGATGGCCATTTCATCGTCCTAATTGACAGGCACGATTTTTGTTTTTATCTAACTTCGAAACTGTTTAGGGAGATAGTATATATCGCTGTTGCAAAAGAAGGTGGCTTGGTAAATCTGCTTTTGCAACATGAGTATCTCCTTGGTATCCTACGACGCGATCTCCTACAAACAGTAGATAAAATGTTTGACTAGTTTCGTCGCTTCGTTGTATATGTATCTCAAGTCGTTCTGAGGAAAAGCGATCAGTTAATTGTAATGTATAGGCAATTCCTAATAATTTACAAAACTCGCAGTACTGATTTTCCTTGACCAGTTCCCAGGGATTTGGCCACGTCGAACGATCGTATGGATCTGTGTGAATACTTACTTCAGGTGCTTGGTTATACCAGTCGATTGTGGCCTGTATAGGATCTTGTTCCTGCTCTAGACTTTGTCTAAAATCGCTCCACTGTTTTGTTCTGGTTTCAAACGAGTCTTGAGATCCGAACATTAATTAACAGCAGTATTTTTGGCTTTAATTGTGTAGCGTATGAGCGTTTCGTCGTCGTTCGGCATGTCAGAGAAAAGTCTTACGTCAATGGCTCCAACACCGCGAATTTTTCCTGAGAACGAAATAGAATCTTCGTAATCAGAGTCGCCTACATAATTGTAATCATCTGCAATTTCCACTTCGTCTACTCTGGTGTCTACAGTAACATGCATAGTACCAGAACGAGTAAACTGATAAGCAAGGCCTGTCATTACATAATCTATTTCATAACTTTGACAGTCTGCTTTTGGCAGTCTAAACAGTCTAACGCCCTGTAATTTGCCAAAAGTTTGACTTTGTTCATGGTCCAATCTATAGAATGCTGAGCCTTCAATTTCTGGTATATAAGGAACCTGGTTTAAATTGGAGCCTCTTGTTAATGCTACCGTACGAGCAAACCAATCTCCCGACGAAGAGTTAGACGGATTACCAAATTTTATCACCGAATATACTGGTTGTTTTTCTGTACCCTGATTATTGCCTACGTTAGTAAACCTGTTTTGACTGGAAGTGTTTTCCTTGCCGTTTTCAATTAGAATAGCCTGTCGGTTTATATTTTCAAAAACAGAATTTTCGACCGTATTTTGGCTAGGTCCTGTGGTTTGTCCCGGAGCACCGAGACTACTAATACCGGACCCTAGTCTAAAGCCGAACATCGCTGTGCTTACAGAAAAGTTGCTCCATGTACAGTTGTTGATGTCCCAATCAGATGTTACAGCAACACAATAGCCTTCTACTCTGCAGTTCTCAAACAGGTTGTGTCTGGTTTCGACTACATTGCTAGAACTATTCAGTTGCCAGGCTGTCCATTCTGTATCTAGAGAGTCTCCCGGGCTCCATGTTCCGGTGACCTTAATATCTCTAAAAACAGACTCTCTGCAATTTTGTAAAACCACCGCAGGAGACTGATTGTTGTGCTCAATAGTAATTCCTTCCAGTCTGATATATCGAGCCTGGTTATCAAATGACGTTTGATCCCCTTCACCTGGATCAAAGTTCTCTGGTGATCCAGGTTCGGAAAAACCGTTTACAGTCTTAAAGGCAGGCTGATTTCCAGTCACTGTTATCACTGTTTTTTCCGAGCCAGCTCCTACAATATTTGCATAAGGTGGCACAAATATGGTTTGTGAGATTGCATAGGTGCCCGGCTCTAGATGTAGGATAACTCTGCTAAACGCTTGAGATTTTGTAGCAGGGTTAAGGAACAGCTGGTCAATAGCTCTTTGCAGTGCTTCAGAGTCGTCACCTGCACCATCTCCTCTTGTTCCAAAAGATCTTACAGAGACTCTGTCATCCAGTCTTTCTTGCAAAGACCGTTTTACAGGAGAACTGGAATCAGGACCTGTGACTGTGTTTCCTGACTCTGCGTCATAAGTATAGGCATTTGCAAGGGTAAAAATATTGTCCTTTTCTGTGAGAATTTTTGTATTGCCTACTGCCGGTGCACCTTCTGCAACGGAACCATTGCCGATAAAGATTTCCTGTGTGTCAATTGCCCAACCTAACTCACCGCTTGCAAGTTGAGGCAATCCTGAGCCTACATTTTTTTGTCCTCTTCGGATTTGAATTTTAGATATTGAAACTACAGCCACGTTCTGTCTCCCATGTGCTGTATTTATCGCCAGGCATGCTGTTCATAGTAGGTGTATAAGCGATCATACCATTTGTTTCGCCATTCGTCGTACTCGTCGGGCCAAATATCAAACTGTTGATATTCTTCACCGCCCAGTTTTGTAGAATGGTCGCCCCGAGTGCACATAAAAACGTGGCCTTCTCGAATATTTGTGCCGTAGAGTTCATTATGGCACTCAGCATAAGCCACAAGCTGTAGGAAATAATTTTCTACCCATTCTGCTTTTTTCTTCTTATTAGCCTGTTTAAAATCACAAATGCTGGGATTACCCTTATAAACACCGACTAGATCTGTTGTTCCTGCATACATGTTAGGCATATGCAGCGAGACTTCACTACCCCAAACTTCGTCTAGGTCTATGATTGCTTTTTCTTTAATAACAGAAGCCATCCTATGAGCTTTTTTCGCATAGGGATTTGAACTAGGTTCAGGCCATAAATCACTTTCCACATAATCTTCTAAATATTTGTGAAGCCTGGTTCCTATCCCTGCAGCTTCGGTGGTAATTTCGTTAGCTTTGGCTTCGCCTACACGCTTACGCCATTCGATCAAACCTGTCTTATCTGCTGTGCGATCTAGTATTGTAGTGACCGAAGCAACAGCATTACCGTCCGGAGTCAGATACTTTCTCTTGCCGTCTATGTTTTTTCTTTTCAGTGTTGTATAGTTAAATTTTTTTGTAATCAAGAGGTTATGCCTTTGGTTATCATGTTATTGTATATGATATACGCGAGATGTCAATCAGAAAGATCAGTAGCACTTCTTGCCATTTGGCCGACTTTGCTTCTGGAGTCGTCTCGATCTAATCCGTCGTCGACATCTGACGTCGACTTGTTAATAACAAGGCCTTGAGAGCTGAAATCGTCCACAAGCTCTGAAATTTGTGGATCTGTGTCGTAGGCTTTCTTAAATGTATCATAGTTGAATTGCGGGATTCCAAGATTTTTTGCAACGGCATTTAGATCAACATTTATATAGTCGGGTTTGATATCTTTCTTTTTAGGTGGGTCAAAATGAGCAAAAACCGGTTTGTCTTTGCCTTCCGCACTGTTTTTCATGGCGTGCAGAGCCATTACCAGTCTTTGATTGTTTAGAGGTGATTCAGTTACTTTTTTTTTGACGAGAGCATGCGAGCAAGACGCACAGGTCTTTCTACGCTTTCCCTTCTTTCTCTACCGGCTTCTTCGTCTGCACCTGCAGCAGCATCTGCAGCAGAAAATTCATCATCTAAGTCAGCAGGCTCATCTAGATCTAAGTCAAGATCATCTTCCTGGTCAACGGTAGGCTCTAGATCGTCGTCCATGTCAAGATCGTCGCCTGGCATATCTTCAACTTCTTCACCTGCTACCAATCTTACCCCGTCTACTAGGGTGCTGCGGGTTGATTCAAGAGTGCTGTAAAGAGATTCAAGTGCCGGCTTAACAATCGAAGTAAACCTTTCGCTAGTCTCTTCGCCTAATTCATCACGGATACTGTCACCTATTTCTAGTGTGCTTTCTGTCTGCATTTCGCCTGTGTCTTCCATCCAGCTGGTAATTTTATCAACCATGCTGCGAGCTGCCATAACAATTTCTGCTTTTTCTTCTGCACCTTCTGTTACTACTGATTCCATGGTAGGACTTGGCTGAGAAATGGCTTCTGCAGATTTCATATAATCTCTAACTGTGTCTACATAGCTGGTTGCAAGAACAATTTTTTTCTTGACCCACTCGGGCAGTTCTTCAGAATGAGCAATCAAATCACCCAGTTCGTCTGCAGCGTCTTCGATTGTAGCAAGCTGTCTATGTTGCATTTGATCTTCGCTGTGACTGTCAAATTCTGGCTCAGCTTGCACTTCAAAATCTTCATTTTTCTGTGCATGTATGGCTTTTCTTTGAGCGTCGCTTTTGTATTTCTTTTTCTTTCCTTCTGAAATATTTTCACGCTCTGCAATTTCTGCATTCAGAATATCCAGGAAGAGTTTGTTTTTTTGATAGTTTTCGCTTGTATGCACTTTGTCAAAACTTTCATTTGTTTCTACCTGAGCTAGGGCAGTTCGCACTTTGTTTCTTGAATTCTGAAGCTGCTCCAGACTAAAATCTTCAAGTTTGATCCTTTGTCCAAATCTTTTTTCAAGATTTTCGTTAAGATTTGCTGCATTCACAGGTTTTGCAATGTCATTGATGTTCATCTAACTCTTCCCGGTTGTTAGTAATAAAATTATTTATCCTTCTAGGAAAAATATACATGTCTAATTTCTGCTTACATTCTTGTATTTTTGAGGCAGCGTTTTCAATTTTAGTTTCTAAAATCTCTCTTCTGTCTTGATCTTTTGTTGTGCGTAGACTAGTTCGATAAAACTGACTGTCTTGTTTTTGCTTGGAAATTATCCTGTCTAGTCGGAATATTTCTGCAAAACAGGATTGTTTTCTTTTTGCTTCTTTAGCAAGAGCAACCGCAGAGATTAGATTGTTTGTTCTGCCTATAACAGCAGCACTTTTATGCTTGACAAGATAAGAGGATTTTGCTTCTACTATTTCAAACTGTCCTATCAAAAGTCGATTGCCTTTTCTGACAGGAAAAAGTTCTGGGTCTACGGGAGTTCTTAGAAATTTTTCAAGCTGTTGTACAATATTCATTTTTTACTACTAAAAAACTGTTTCCATGCTTTACTCTAGTTACCAAACTTTTACGGATGAGGTTCTCGATTACGATTTGTTCTCTGTCTGTGTAGTTTTCTATAGGAGTTATGTCCGTGATTTTTTCAAGCACAGCAGATTCTTCATTGCTCGTGTAGATTGTAAACAGTTCCACAACTCTCATTAAACAGTGCCCTGCGGAGCAGTTGTACGTCTAGGTTCCGTTCTGGTTTTCACAACGTCACCTACAGCTACTCTGTCGTCAATGTCACCCGGCTCTTCTGCATCTAGCTCAAACTCGCCTTCTTCGTTTCTTCTGATTGCACCAGGCTGGTCAGGACGCTTGGGTATCTTTTTTTCTATACCCGATTGTCTATCACGTAAAACAACTTCGTTGGGATTTACTGTGCGAACCTCCATTTCTTCCTGTTCTTGAACAATTTCTGATATACGCATGTGTTTTCCTATTTGTTTAGTTTTCTCAATCGTCTTGAATGGGGGTCTCGTCTTTTTGTGAGACTGCGTTTAAAACCGCCGTAGCTGCCCATTTTGCTCTTTGTTTTTTTCAGCGTAGCGCTTTTCTTGGCACTTAATGGCTTGTTGCAGCTTGCCGGAGAGGCCATAACACGGCCTTTTCTGGGACCACTTTTGCAGCGATATTTTCTGGAAGTCTTTCCGGGCTGTCGTTGCCAAGCAGTTGTTACGCCTTCTATTATTTCTTGAACTATCATCGTTTTGTAGCTCTGTTTAGGGCCTGTATCTTTCTAGATGCAGGACTTACTCTCTTGGTTCTTTTGGTTTTTCTTGCTATCTTTTTGCCAAGTCTTGCCTTGGTTCTTTTCAGCTGAGCCCGTTTTTTTACGTCAGGAGCAGCAAAACACTGGCTTGCACTCTTGACCACTCGACCTTTTCTGGGTCCGCTTGTGCATCTAAATTTTCGTACGACCTTTTGACCAGACCGGGCCCACACCTGTCTTTCGTCAAGATCCTGAATGATCTCGTCAATTCTCATATAGATATTTATCCGATCTGGATTTAGAAGTTTATTAAAACTACAATGATAGTAGAAAGCAGGCCTGCAATTATCGTGCCGGCGGCACCAACAAGAACCTTTATCATGGCTTTGTTACCATTTGAAACTTCTTCGTGAATTTTTTGAACTTTGCCTTCAATGTTTGTTAATCTATCGTCTAGATTTTTATAGCGAAGTGCACATAAATCCACGTGTGCTTCAAGACTGTTCTTTTCTAGGTCGGTCGGCTTTTGATCGGCCATCGTAAAACTCCCGGTTTGATTCAGCGTATGCCTGTGTTGAGTTTATTTGTTAGCCTATAATGCCTTTCGACACAGTACTTATCATCGGTCTCAAAAATCATTAACTGGCAATATAACCAGGTTGCGTGATTGACTGTTTTGTGTAGAAAAAATTGCAGTTTTAAGGTTAACAGTTTCATCTAATCCTGTGATAATCGGCACAAGATCAAAATCTTCCAGCATGTGTTCTATGGGCACTTCGCCATATTCTATTTCAAATTCGCATTCCCAGTATCTGTTTTTACCTTTGTATGCTGTGCCAAATCCTAGTCCTCGTAGTGAGTCTGCATGATGACTGATGGTTTTTTTAGGTGTTGGGTTTGCTCTAAGTCCCAGCACTTGTATAAGAGTGTTCCAGTTGGCCTGTTGCGAAACTTGTTTGTGATCAGGGCCGTGATGTTCGCCTGTTTCTGTTACGTCAACCAGAGTATACAGTTTGTAGTTCATGTGTGTATTTAACGACCAAAAAAAAGGGCCCACAAAATGTGAGCCCTGCGGTTCCTAAGGTAGTTAGGAATCTTATGAGTAGTCTTCTTCTACTCTGTCTGCAAAGTATGGGCTTTGATCAGCCTCAGCTACTACTGCACCTGTGAGGTCAAGATCTTCTTGGCCTGCATCTGCACCAAGGGCACGAATTTGAGCCTGTAGATATTCTGCAAATGATTCATCACTTCCATCACCGTCGTAATCGTCGTCAGGAAAATCACCTTCAAAGAAAACATTAATAGCTGAATTAGCTGTGCCACCTTCTTCAAAAGTTTCCGAAATCATGATAGGTGTTGCTTTTTCTGCAAGCACATCAAAAACTCTGCGAAGAGCACCGTCTGGTCCTAAAGAACCACTAACGTCTTCTTTTAGAG
>Ga0207421_10007194_pt1 | contig 11917 bp, 10 predicted proteins | sample SodLakKL_010_SED_4_FD_187542 | JGI IMG/M metagenome (GOLD analysis project Ga0207421, IMG submission 187542) | Alkaline sediment microbial communities from Lake Tanatar, Kulunda Steppe, Russia - 8KL_010_SED (SPAdes) (version 2) | ecosystem: Environmental > Aquatic > Non-marine Saline and... | reverse complement strand
AGCTGGCGGATGCAGAGCCAAGCAGCGGAGCCTTATGACAGAGAATATGCCGCTGGGTGCAAGACATGTGCGCTTGGCCGGGCGCCCTGCCGCCAGGCCGGGGTAAGACAGACAGCACAAGCCAGGAGGAATACCATATGTGTTCGCTGTTTACAGGGCAGGCTGCCCGGGAATATGCAGCCTGCGGCTGCATCGAAGAATGGATCCATTGTTTTCTGCGGGCGGAGGGCAACAATATTCCCTTTTCTGACGGCCTGAAGCTTGAAAAACGCCGTTATATCGGGCCGGTGTCTCTGCCTTTGCGGCTGTTGCAGCGATGCTGCGGGCCGGAGGAAGGCCTGAAATACATAGTGGATGAGGCGGCGTTTGAGCAGCGGGTGGAAGCCATCCGCCAGCGCCTGCAGAGCGGTTGGGATATGCCGCCTCTGATCGTGAACTTCGCCGACGGTGCATTGGAACTCACTGATGGAAACCATCGCTATGAAGCTGCCGTGCGCACCGGAATGGAACAATGCGATGTGATCATCTGGACTACGGGCACGACCGACCATAGGAAATTTGCGGAATTATACAATCATTATTGTTAAGCTTTCCCTGCAGGGACGCGGCGGCGAGGGCGCAAAAAACGGGAGGAGAACCAAACGGGCGCTCCTCCTCAAAGATTTGGGGATGGTTTCCTGCATGGTGTTTCCTGCGGGCGACGGGATATGATCAGTTACCGGTCGCGTACTGCAAGACCAGTTTGGGATGGTACTCCACTGCTTCAGAACCTGTGCCCGTAAAGGCGGCTCCGAAGAAGTCGTCTGCGGAAACATATCCAATTTTGAACCCGTGGTTTTCCGCTGTCCCCTCCAACCACCGATTCACCACAGGAAGCACATCCCACTGCAGCCACTGTGTGTCCCCGGGCGCTACAGCGATAGACCATGCGTCCACCGGATCTTCCGCTGCATCGGGCCGATCTTCCCACGACGTCTGTCCAGACCAAGGCTCTAGAACCTGAAATGCTCCGATGTCTCCATCTATGACCTCGACAGTCTCAGCATAGAGAAACAGTTTGGCAGAGACGATTTCAACGCCGCTAGGCAGCGAATCTAGATCGAAGAGCAGGTACGAGTGGGCCGTGGGTTCCTCTGGATCAGCCCAGTATTCTGACCAGAGTGCCTCCAAGATTTCGGTGTCCGGGCGTGTTGCAATGAAGGTTTCCTTAACTGGGTTGAGAACCGTCTCGCCATGGAGACGGAAGGAGGCCGAGTCAGCATGGTCAGAGCTTTCGGCGGTTAGGATGTAGGTGCCTGGGTCGAGACGTTCCGGAATGCTCTGGTCGATCACTTCTTGCTCCGATTCTCCCGGAGCGAGATGCATCTCGAAGGGAGGCAAAAGACCCTCCGGCGGGTCGCCCTCTTCGTAATCGACGGAGAAATCGATCCACTGGGTATCCGGTTCTACTCCAATGTTTTCTACGGTAATGGCAACTTCGATGGAATCATCCCAAGTTCCCTCTGTGGGGGATACTTCAAGGGTGACATGGAAATAGGCGCCGTCCTGGTACGTGAAGACGCTTTCCACCGCCTGGTCCTGGTCCATGACAATTGTCGTTTCCCGTGCCTCTGTGTCGGCCACATTGCCGCGCCAATGATCGAAGACCCATTCTTCAGCAACGTCCTCGGCCGAAAGGTATACTGTGGTACCCTCTTTGATTTGGTGCGTGTCCGCTGGCGGGTCCGTGTTTCCGCCGCCTATGGTTTCCATGGTCAAGGTGTAGAGGGTTGGATCCGGATCGACAAGACAGCCCGCAGACAACAGCATCAAAAGAACAAGAGCAGCGATGGTCCAACGAAGCAGCATCATACTCCCTCCTCCATTGTATGTAAGCTGCGGCACGTTCACAGGAAGCCAAGGGAAACGCATCGGTATGTATATGTGCCGGTTGGGGCACGGAGATGCGGAGCGAGCTGCCGGTCACCCTAAGGGTATCATTATGCAGGCCCCTTTGGCAAACGCGCATGGCGGCTAAGATGTTCTGCCGCTTCCGAGGAAAGACAAAGCACACCGAGCGAAATGCCCCGTTGGCAGTGGCCGCCCTAATCTGATACCATGGACGATAGAAGAGCTGAAAAGGATGCAAGAAGAGAGGAGAATTCAAATCCATGCAGCGCATGATGTGTAAAGGCAAGATTCATCGAGCTACCGTTACAGAAGCCGACTTGGACTATGTGGGCAGTATTACCATTGACCGCCTTTTGATGCAGGCAGCCAACATCCGGCCGTTTGAAATGGTGCAAGTCACAAACCTGCGCAATGCAGCGCGCTGGAAAACCTATGCTGTGGCGGCTCCGGAGGAATCCGGAAAAATCTGCCTCAATGGCCCGCCGGCCCATCTGTTTCAACCCGGTGACTTGGTGATCGTCTTGAGCCAGGGCTGGATGGACGATGCCGAAGCGGATAAACTGAGACCCAGTGTGGTATTTGTGGACGAAAAGAACAAGATAACCCATGTGGAGGAGCATGATCTGCAGTCGGAAAAGTGAAGGACAGGGAAACCACGGCGCACCAGCGGGTGCGTCTTTTTTCTTTCGCGGCATGGGCACTGTTCGATGTCGGGGCAGACTTTCAGGTTGTGTACGATGGGATCGCAGAAAAGCAGGAATTCCGGCTGTCGTCTAGCGAATCCTATAGACGGGCATGGTGTTCTCCTATGATGGAGCATGACCCAGGAAATTCCGCAGTCAAGGTTTACCAGCGAAAGGAAGTGCGGTATGCAGGCCGTCCCTATTTGGCTGCTGACGCTGCTGGCACTACTGGCCGGCGGCTGTTTCGGCGGCGGAGCCGATTCTATTTCCATACTGACGATTTCCGTGCAAGATGTGGAAGGTGAACCCATCGAAGGCGCCGATATTGTCATCGGGGGCATCACCGAACAAACCGGTGCCGACGGCCGAGTACGCTTATCGGGGCTCAGCGCTGGCAGCCGCGCCGACGTGGATGTTCTAGCCGAGGGCTACCATCCTGAATCGCTGCGCATTTCAGCACCGCATGAGGGTGAGCTGGATGTCGTGTTGGTTTCCGGGGATGCTCCCCGGGCAAACTTCGATACGCCGGGCCAGATCGCTGTGTCCGATACGGCTGACCTGAATTATGAGGATGTGGAATCCGTTGTCATTGAGCTTTACAAAGAAGGAGCTCTTTACGACAGCCACACCATGCAGCCTGAACAGGGCACGGAATATGTCTTTTCGGCGGTGGCTGCGGGCAGTTATTATGTCAGGCAGGTTGTCAACGGCCAAACAAGCGGCCGCTCCCGAAGCGGTATGGTCACACCCAGCTATGCGCTGGCGTTTTATGAGGACAATCTGAAAAGCGGCGTCCGCGTCGACGTCTATGCTTATTCCGATTTCGCCTTAGACGGTGTCGTCGCTGAGCTGTATACCGACGAAGATGGCAGTGCTGAAACGTATTTGGAACCGGGAACGTACTGGTATCGCGCCGCCGTCTTTTCGGCCACCGATGCCTACGCTGTTGAAGAAGGCGAGATCGATCTGATCGAAGATACGGCCATTGGCTTCGAGATGGCGCTCGCCTTCGACGGCGGCAGCGGTTCGGCGCAGGCTCCTTACCGGATCAGCAATTGGCATCACCTGGCCAATGCTGTGCACTATGGAGTGGATTCGGGCATCCATCACAGCGACGAAACGCACTTTCTCATGGCTGCCAACCTGGATAAGACGTCGGAAGGGTATGAATCATTGGTGGCTGCGGGAACGGGATGGCAGCCCCTAGGGAGCGAAGATCATCCATTTGACGGGCGGTTTTGGGGCGATGGGCACACGATTGCCGGGTTGCGCGTAGACGATCCCAGCATGGAACATGCGGGGCTGTTCGGGTACCTCCGGGATGCCATGGTGACCGACTTGGTCCTTGTGGAGGCTGCGGTGTACGGGGCTTCGTTCACGGGTATCCTGGCAGGGCGAGGGGAGCGCTCGCAGGTCGAGCGGATCAACGTCAATGGACGTGCTGCCGGCCAAATGCACGTGGGCGGGCTGATTGGTTTTTGGGATGACGGCGCTGAGCATGGCAAGGCTTATACCGACGAACGGCTGTCGGGGCCCGGGATCAACCAATGCACTGCCCATGCTGATATCTACGGTACGACGCGGGTTGGGGGCCTGGTGGGCTCCAACTACGGTTCGATTTTTGATTCATCTTCCCAGGGCGTGGTGCAGGGCGGCGATCACGTTGGCGGCCTGATCGGGATCAATGCCGGCGGTACAGTGGACGGATGCTATGCGCACTCGGATCTTGTGTCAGGTGCTGAAGGCGTCGGCGGATTGGTTGGGAGCCACACCAGTGTGGGAGGCCAGTCGATCTTGCGCCGCAGCTATGCCGTGGCCACAGTCCAAGGCGATCAGTACGTGGGCGGATTGGTGGGAGATGTCCGGGCCGAAGCCGATGACGTTCGTGCTGAAGTATTGATCCATGACGCCTATGCCAAGGCCAATGTACAAGGGCTGGACTTCGTGGGCGGCCTTGTGGGACGCGGCACGGGCAGAGCAGCGGCGTCCGACGGAAGCAAAGCAGAGGCCGGGCTGTGGTTTCAGCATACCTATGCAGCTGCCACCGTCACGGCGCCGGACGAGGCACTTTCGGTCGGGGCGTGGATTGGCTTTGATGATGTGGAAGGCGAATCACTCAACGGGTCAGTTAAGGCCACCATTCGCGCCATCGGCAATGCCTACAGCCTCGAAGCATCTGGCCCGGGATTGTCAGACGCCTTTGCCGAGCCGAAGACGCCGGTGGAACTTCGTACCCAGGAAACCTTTGCCAGCGGACGCGGCGAAGAACGCTGGGATTTCAGCGGCACCTGGCAGATTGAGGAAGGTAAGACGCTTCCTTTCCTGAGAGAACCAAAACAGGATCCGCCCCCGGGAAGCTGACGGACGCGGCGCAAGCAGAAGGGCCGTGTGGGGCACCGTCAGCGGGCCTGCGCCTACCGTGGGGATAAAAATCGGAACACAGGCGCTGCGCAGGCTGCCGGCGCTGGACTGCAGATAGGGGAGCACGGACATGGAGCGGATACGGGGTGTTGTGGAACGGATCACCTATGCCAACGAAGAGAACGGGTACAGTGTGATCAAGATCAAAGCGAAAGGACACAGCGATCTCATCACCGTGGTGGGCAGCATGGCCTCGGTGCCGGTGGGGACAGTGATCGAAGCCAAAGGATCTTGGGTGCGAAATCCCACCTATGGCCTGCAGTTTCAGGCCAGCGAGTGGCAGGAAAGACTGCCGGCCGACATCTATGGGATCGAAAAATATCTGGGCAGTGGGCTGATTAAGGGAATCGGCCCTGTCTTTGCCGGGAAAATCGTCCGTTGTTTTGGCGAGCGGACCTTGGACGTTTTGGAGGAAACCCCCGAACAACTTTTGGACGTCGAAGGAATCGGCCCCAAGCGGGTTGATATGATTAAGACAGCCTGGCAAGAACAGAAAGAAATCAAAAACGTGATGCTGTTTTTGCAGTCCCATGGCATTTCCACCGCATACGGTACGCGTATCTTCCGAACGTACGGTCAGGACAGCATTGCCGTAGTGAAGGAAAATCCGTATCGACTGGCCGACGATATCTTTGGCATCGGCTTCAAGACAGCCGACAATCTAGCCCAGAAGCTGGGAATCGACCGCCAGGCTTCGGTCCGCTGCCGCTCCGGTGTGCTTTATGTTTTGCGTCGTCTAGCCGATGAAGGCCACTGTTTTGCCTTCCTTGATCAGCTGGCGGACAGTGCTGTGGACATTTTGGAGATCGAAAAGGCTAAAGTCCTTGATACAATCGAAAGGGCGGTGGAAGCCGAAGACCTCATGGCCGACGGCGATGCCTATTACCTGCCGCCCTTCTATTACAGTGAAGTGGGAACTGCCCGACGCCTGGCGGCCATTGCGTCCGGGGTATCCCAAGAGCCGCTCTTGAAACCTCCGCCCACTGCGCAGCGCACCACCGTGGAATATGATCCGGTGCAGCTGCGCGCTATTGCCCTGGCGGAAAGGTCGCGGGCCATGGTGCTGACCGGCGGACCCGGCACAGGAAAAACAACTACCATTAATGGCATCATCGAGATGCACCGCGGCAGTAAGAGACGAGTCATTTTGGCTGCCCCCACCGGACGGGCTGCCAAGCGCATGACAGAAGCCACCGGGATGGAGGCAAAAACAATCCATCGACTGTTGGAATTCAGCCCATCCGAGGGCTGGAAGAGGAATGAAGACAATCCGCTCGAAGGCGATGTCCTTATCATAGATGAGGCATCCATGGTTGACATTATTCTCATGTACAACCTTCTTAAAGCGGTCCCCGAAAACATGAGCCTGGTGGTTGTCGGTGATGTAGACCAACTGCCGTCTGTGGGACCCGGCAGTGTGCTCCGGGACATTATTGCTTCCGAAACCATTCCCGTGATCCGGCTGAACCGGATCTTCCGGCAGGCCCTCGATAGCGATATCATTGTCAATGCCCACCGGATCAACCGGGGACAGCAGCCGCAGCTCAGACGCAACCGCTCATCCAATTTCTTTTTGCTGGAAGAGCAAGAAGACATTGCCGGCACTGTGGTGGATTTGTGTTCCCGCCGGCTCCCCCGCTTCTACAACCTCGAGCCCATCCAGGATATCCAAGTGCTCACCCCCATGCAGCGCACCGAGACCGGCGCTATGCACTTGAACAAACTGCTGCAGGAAGCGCTCAATCCGGAAACCCGCTGCCTGAAGCGGGGCGGCGCGGAATATCGTCTCCATGACAAAGTGATGCAGCTGCGCAACAACTACGAAAAGGAAGTGTTCAACGGGGATATCGGACGTGTTTCCGGGATTGACTTAGAGGACAAGACTCTGCAGGTCCGCTTCGATGATCGGACCGTGGACTATGCTTTCTTGGAATTGGACGAACTCGTATTGGCCTATGCCACAACCATCCATAAAGCACAGGGTTCCGAATTTCCCGTTGTCGTGATGCCCTTCAGTTTCAGCCACTGGATCATGCTGCAGAGAAACCTTTTGTATACGGGCATTACCCGGGCGAAGGAACTGGTTGTTTTGGTGGGTGACAAAAAAGCGGTGTATGCGGCGGTGAAACATGCGGAGGTCCGGCGACGCAACACCCGCTTAAAGGAACGTCTGCAAGCGCTTCTATCTTGAAGGTGGGCCGTGCCCTTCCCGGCAGAGCGGAGTTCGCTGGGGCCCTCTTGTTCGGGGGCCATCGGCCTCTGGCCTAAGGCGGGAGCAGATTGGATTCCGATTGCACAAAGGAATACGGCCCCTCCGTGTCAAATATTGCTTCTTTGGGATATCGAATCCCCATCTGCCTGAACCGTTGTTTATCACTGCGGTACAGGCTATAGCGTGCTCATGGCAGCCGACAGCCAAATATGTGAAGTTGCTCAGGGAGGAAGTAGGAATGCAGAGGATGGTAGGAATGGCAGCACGAGGCCTTCGTACTCCGATTATCAGCCGGGGTGATGATCTGGCCGAAATTGTGGTGCAGACCGTACTCGACGCCGCAGAAACAGAAGGATATGCCATTGAAGACAGGGACATTATCGGGATCACAGAATCGGTGGTGGGACGTTCAGAAGGCAATTACGCATCCGTGGACGCGATCGCCGCCGATGTGAAAAGCAAGTTCGGCGGTGGAACGCTAGGCGTCATTTTCCCTATTCTAAGCCGCAACCGGTTTGGCATTTGCCTCAAGGGCATTGCCAAGGGTGCAGACAGGATTGTACTTATGCTCAGTTATCCGGCCGATGAAGTGGGCAATGCGCTGGCCGATGTCGATACGATGGACAAAAAGGGAATCAACCCTTGGACCGACGTTCTCACGGAGGCCGAGTACCGCCGGCACTTCGGTGCGCGCCAACATCCCTTTACCGGGGTGGACTATGTGGATTATTACCGCTCCATCATGGACCAGTGCGGCGTTGCCTACGAAATTATCTTCGCCAATCATCCCGCCGCGATTCTGGATAAGACCAAGGCCGTATTGACCTGCGACATACACAGCAAAGAACGCACGAAACGAATTCTGTGCGGCCAGGGAGCGGAAGTGGTGTACGGTTTGGATGATATACTCAGCCAGCCCGTTGACGGCAGCGGATACAATGAACGTTTTGGCCTTTTGGGATCCAACAAGGCCACGGAAGACAGCGTCAAGCTCTTTCCGCGTACCGGCGACACCTTGGTGCGGGACGTCCAGAAGCGGATCCAAGAACGGACGGGCCGTCAAGTGGAAGTTTTGGTCTACGGAGACGGGGCTTACAAAGATCCCATGGCCCACGTATGGGAGTTGGCCGACCCGGTTGTTTCGCCAGCCTTCACCGATGGTTTGGACGGAACGCCCAATGAAGTGAAGATCAAATATCTGGCAGACAATCAGTTTTCGCACCTGAAGGGTGAAGAACTGCGCCAGGCCATTGAAGGGCATATTAAGGGGAAGAAGAGCGACCTCAAAGGCTCCATGGAAGCCCAAGGGACGACGCCCCGCCGACTGACGGATCTGATTGGTTCCCTGTGCGATTTGGTATCGGGGAGCGGAGACAAGGGAACGCCTGTGGTCTATATTAAAGGCTATTTTGACAATTACTCCAACTGATCATATTGTATCGGCAGCAACAAGAGAAGCCCGGTGAACCTCTACCCTTCGGCAGAGGGAGTTCCCGGGCTTTTCCCTTATTCAGGGCGGTTCGGTGCCCCTGCTCCTTGCAGCAGCGGCTGTTCCTGTCGGCGATCGTAGACGATCATGCCGGCATTGCAGGCAATGAGCACGAGAAAACCGGCGGCACCGGTGAAACCGACAATCAGATCGCTGCCGGAGAGCACGATCAGTGACAGCCCGGTCCCGGCATTGACCGAACCGTGGAAAATGGAAGCGGCAATCACCGACTTGGCTTTGCATGTGATGTAGGTGAACAGGGGCGTGATCAGTGTGGTGAACACGATCATCATCAAGACGCCCCATTGTGGGTTATCAGGATAGTTGTGTCCCTGCAGAATCAACGGGGCATGCCACAGCCCCCAAATCACGCCAATGATCAGCGAAGCCTGCCAAAAGCCCAGCGGCAGCAGTTCGTTCTGCAGGAGGCCCCGCCAGCCCAATTCTTCGCCAAAGGCGGCTGCAGCATTGACGGTGATCCCGAACACGATGGCCTGGGCGAGGCTGATCCAGAATAGGTGCACAGGAAAGGCCTCTAGCTGATCCTCCATTTCTGCCAGCTCTTGCGGCGATAATATACCTTCCAACCGTTCCAACAAGCCGCCCATATCCGGCGAAAATTCCACGCCGGGTATCAGCAGGGCAACGGGAATCAGCAGTAGGGCCAGTGCGATGGGCAACAGCCAAGCGGCGGCAAACCAACGGTTCCATTGCAACCGTACATTTAGACCTTTAAGCACAGGTTGCCGGAACACGCCCTTCTGGACGATGATGGCCGCCGCAGCCGGCATATACATGTAGATCACGCCGATAAGCAGTGCCTGCGGCAGGACCCACTGCCCGCCCAAGGCAAAATAGAGATAGATAAAAGACCAGCTGAGGACAAATGCCAGTGCCGTAAAGAGAGCGGCCTTCTTAAAACGCTTGCCCATAGTGGTTGCGCCTCCTTTGCTTTGATCTGCCATAGCGATTCAACGCCATGGAGCCGATTTCCTCTGCCGTCAACGGAACATGTGCCGGGCCGCAACCCTGCTCCCGGCCCAGCAGCTGTGGCGGGTTTTGTGCGGGGCAAAACTGGCATGGGAACGGCAATGAAAATGGGGATTGAGATAACAGGCAGAGGTATAGCCCGGCCCAGCAGCGAAATGAAGGTTACAAGTCTTATTTCTCAGTACAGAGCAGTACGGCCTCGGCACGGAGACGAGCGGGCCGGGACATCCATTATCGGCACAGGGCATGGAGGGAGTGGTGTTCCTTGGATAAAGAGCAGCGTTTAATGCATACCGCCTTCGTTATGTTCTCAGAGCGAGGCTGCAGCGTGTCGGCGGAGGAGCTGGCTGCACAGGCCGGCTTGCCGGAGTCGGCCGTACATGATTGTTTCGGCGGTCGATCGGAATTGCTCCGGGCTGCCATGGAAGCAGAAATAGACAACCATTTTGCCTATCTTCAGCGGCAGTTGTCGCTGGAATCGCATGACGCAGGGGCGCAGCTTTATAGGGGCTATAGAAAGGCCCTGGAATATTTTACAGAGGAAGCGCGGCTGTCGTTTTGGCGCCATATGTTTCTTGTGGAAGAGGATGCCCTGCGCAGTTTTGTACAGACCAAGATCCAGCGCTGCGAGCGCCAGGTGGAGGATAGAATTCAGGCCATCTTTGAGTTCGGTTCGCTTCACGGGCAGTTGGAGATGACGCTGATGCCGGGTGCAATGTATGTGTATCTGGCGCTGGTTCGGGGTATGTTGGATCGCATGTTCATGTACGGCATCAGCGACATCGAAAGTTCAACGTATGTGAAACAGGCCTGGGAAGCGTATTGGCACAGCATACGCGCCAAAGGGACTGCTGCGGAAGGATCATAGGCCCAGAGCGTTTTATGGCCGCTCCTGGGGCACGGGCCCACGCTTTGCCCCAGGGGGCCTTTTGGGCGGCTGACGGCACCTGCGGTCAACCGTGTTTGCATGCTGGGAATGGTGCGGGCGGCCGTCCAAGGCTGCCCGCACCATCTGTAGAAACTAGGCTTCTTTGTTTCATCTCGGCTAGAGCCGAACTTGGGGATCGCTGGGATTGTCCCGGCGCCGCTTGGCTTCCTGTAGTTCCTGATCCCAGCTGAGATGCTGATACTCCTGGGCTTCCGGGGCTGTCTCAAACCATTGCAGAAAGTCCTCCCACATGGGAACCGTCCAAGCTGCATCAATTTGGGCGGTGGTGTAGGTTTGGGTAGAGAGTCGTTCAAAACCGAAGATGTCTCGAACATGAGATTTTTCGGCGTCGACCACGCAGGCCTCGGCTAGATGCGACGGTATGAACAGAACACCGGAACGGGTTCCCAAGACTACGTCACCGGGAAGGCAGACGGCGCGCCCGATGCGGCAGGGGGAGTTCATCCCCACAAGGGTGACTTCTTCAATGCCCGTAGGGTCATTGCCGCGGAAGTAGGTCTGGATACCCGGGATTTCCACGATCTGTTCCAAATCCCTGACACCGCCCCATACAACCGCGCCGCCGCGCTTAGTGCGGGCTGCGATGGCCGTGGACAGATTACCCCCGACAAATGTCCCCTGGAAGACCTTGTCAAACATATCTACGACAACAACGTCATCCTCAACCAATGAATCAATGATCCATTGGTTGAAAAACCCTTTGCGGCCCTCTTCTTCGATGCCGTACTCCATCAACGTGGTGTTAAGGTCCGGCCGTTTGGGTACCATAACGGCGGTCACGGCGCGCCCCACGAGAACCTGTTCGGGGTGGGACAGGCGAAAATCATTTTCAAACTGGTACTTGTACCCTTCCTTCCACAACCGGCCCCATGCCTCTTCTAGGGTGATCCGGCGCATTCGCTCCAGTATATTTTCCGGCACCTTGGGGCGGCCATTGGAGAACCGTTCTCCCTGCCATTGGGGTGTTATGTGTACAATGTCATCATAGTGGTCGAAGCGCATACGTTTCCTCCTTATTTTTCCATCTGATCCAGTCGGTCCAACACTTCCAAGTACATGCGGGCATTGTGATAGGGGCATGTGAACCCGTCGATGCGGTTGGACGGCCGTTTATCCGCTAGGGCGAAGGCGTACCAGCCGCTATGCTCTTTATCAATGAGCTCTTGATCGATAAATGACCAAACGGACAGCGCAGCCTCAAGGAATCGTTCGTCCTTGGTTAACTGCCACGCGTTCAGGAACCCAACCACGGCTTCCGACTGTACCCACCAAGAGCGGCGGGG
>Ga0207421_10007190_pt1 | contig 11921 bp, 11 predicted proteins | sample SodLakKL_010_SED_4_FD_187542 | JGI IMG/M metagenome (GOLD analysis project Ga0207421, IMG submission 187542) | Alkaline sediment microbial communities from Lake Tanatar, Kulunda Steppe, Russia - 8KL_010_SED (SPAdes) (version 2) | ecosystem: Environmental > Aquatic > Non-marine Saline and... | reverse complement strand
TTGACGGCCGTGGCCGTGGGGCTGGTCGCCTTCCGCGCGCAAAATTGGATGCGCATCCTTTTCGGCATGCTGCTGGGTGCCGCGATCACCATCGCGGGATACGCGCTCGCGACGTACATCATGTACGGCTACGCGGCGGTGCTGCCCGAGACCTACTTCAACATCGCCCAGACGGGGCTTGGCATCGTGGTGGGTTTTGCGCTGTTGGCCTGGAACCGTACCCGCATGGAGGAGATGGTGGAACGCGCCGAGTAGGGAAAGATACCCGCACCGGGGACTACCGGAACCGTTTCTTGGCTCCCCGGGGAAGCACCGCTGGGAGCCTGCGAACGCGCACACGGTGATCTTTGGACGAGGGGGAGAGACCATGCCCGAGCTGGTGGCTGACGGAAGCAATCGCTGGAGACTACCGAGGACCGGGGCGATGCGGGTCGAGGCCCGGGTCTACATGAACCGCCGCATCCGGGAGGACTATCTCGAGAAGGGATCCCTGGAACAGCTGTGCCAGGCGGCGACGCTGCCGGGAGTGCTGGATCCCCTCCTGGGCATGCCCGACCTACACCAGGGATACGGTTTGCCCATCGGGGGCGTCATGGCCGTCGCGGCGGACGAGGGAGACGTGGATGAATCCATCGTGTCCGCGGGGGCGGTGGGATACGATATCAACTGCGGTGTCCGCCTCCTGTCGACCGACCTGCGTGCCGCAGACCTGGACGCGGATGACCTCCGCAAGCTGCTCGAGGCATTGGTGCGCCGCATTCCCCCGGGCGTGGGCAAGTCCAGTGCCCACAGGTCCCCGGGCATACGCTTCGGCGACATCGCACTGCGCGGCGCGCAGGCCCTGGTGCAAGCCGGCTATGGCCGGCGCGAGGATCCCGAGGGCATCGAGGAATATGGTGCCATGGCGGGGGCGAACCTGGACGCGGTGACCCCGAAGGCGCGCGAGCGCGCGGACCAGCTGGCTACCATCGGTGGCGGCAATCACTTCATCGAGATCGGCGAGGTGGCCACCGTGTTCGATGAGGACGTCGCCCGCCGCTTTGACCTGCACGAGGGTATGTTGACCGTGATGATTCACACCGGCAGCCGCGGATTCGGGCACGAGATCTGCGGGCATTACACCAACGTCATGGCGCGGGCCGCCGGGGGATATGGCATCGACCTGCCCAACAAGGGCCTGGCATGTGTACCCATCGGATCCCGCGAGGGCCGGGACTACCTGGCTGCCATGGCCTGCGCGGTGAACTACGCTTTTGCCAATCGCCAGTTGATGACCCACGAGGTTCGCCGGGCCTTCGAGGAATACCTCGGGCGGGTCCCGGGCCTGCCCGTGGTGTACGATGTTGCGCACAATATCGCCAAGTTCGAGACGCACCGTGGCCGCCGTGCCCTGGTGCATCGCAAGGGCGCGACCCGCGCGCTGCCGCCGGGACACCCGGAGAATCCCCGGCGCTATCGTGAGACGGGCCATCCGGCGATTATCCCTGGTAGCATGGGAACCGCCTCCTATGTCGTGGTCGGCACGGATGCGACGGAGGAAACCTACTACTCGGTCAATCACGGGGCGGGCCGCACCATGTCCCGCAAGCAGGCGCGCAAGCAGATCGACCTGGGCGAGTTTCGTCGGCAGATGGGCGATGTGGTCTACGGCGGTGTATCGCCGAAGAAGGTGCTCGACGAGGCACCGGGCGCCTACAAGGATATTGACGACGTGGTGGATAGCCTGGCCGATGTCGGGATCACGCGCAAGGTGGCCCGATTGCGTCCCCTGGCGGTGATCAAGGGCGCCTGATGCCCATTCCGGGGCGCCACCGGGCGGGATCGCGGTGAATTTGGATTGGGCGTGAAGAAGCCGCGGGTCGAACCGCCCGCGGCTTTTCTGTGCTTGTATGTCCGACCGGGGTGCCGGCTAAAGGTCTTCCCGCAAGCCCAGCATGTGGGCGATGTTGGCCCGGGAATCGATCACGGGCTCGAGGATTTGGGCGGATCCGGCGAGCAGCGTGGTGATGCCGGGACCGTGGCCGGCGACGACGGAACCGCCGTGAATCACGGTCCCGATGGAGACGTAACCCCGCTTGTAAATCCGCCCGTAACGATGGTCGGTATCGGTGATCGCCACCATGTCGCCCAATCGGAGTTCATCCAGGCGGTATTCCTCCACCGTCTCCTCGTCGAACAGCGTGATGTCGTAGTCCCCCTTGAAGGCGTTGTCCTGGCCCAGCCCGGATCCCATGATGGCCGCGGGGACCCGGTGTGTCACCGGGATGCGCAGGGAGTCGCCTTCCTCCTCGATGCCCCAGGCGTCGAGAAGCGCGGGTGCGGTGTTGAATACGCCGACCTCGGGATAGTCCTCCAGCGAGAGGCCCAGCCCCACGGCGTGGACCAGGATCTTGTCCCCGGGGATCATCTTTTCCATGACGTCCCTCGGGAAATCCACCATGACGTGTTCGGCGCCGCCGTGCTTGCCCGTGACCGTGCCGATGGCGTCCTCCGCCTTTCCGGAGACCACGCGGGCCGCGTTCCCGACGGCGGCCAGGACGTTGAGCCCGGCGTTGGCCCCCGTGTCCCCGTCACCGGAGGGGTTTTTGATGGTCACGGCGGGCTCGAGGTGGTCGGCCACCCAGCGCGTGGCGGAATCGCCCACGCGCACGTTGTAGGTGATCCCGGCCGTGGCGGGCAGGACGACGGGTTGGCCCGAGGCCGTGATCCGATAGGGTGAGCGGCCGCGTACCGACGGATGGGACACCTCACCCATGACCGAGATCTCTACCAGGTTGTCGCGGTTCGTCCTCATGTTCAACTGCTCCCTTCGATCCTTCAGGAGATCACTTCGGCGTTGGTGGTGATCTTGGTGCCGGCCTCGAGCGTCTGGTGGACGGGACAATAGCGCTCGGAGAGCGCGATGGTGTCATCCAGTTCTTCCTGCGTCAGGCCGGGCGACTGTACCCTGAAGGTCAGCTGCATCTCGGTGAGGCGAGGAGGACGGTCCTCGGCGTATGTACCCTCTACGTCTACCGTGATCTGCTCCACTTCCATCCGTTTCTTCTCCATGATGGCGTGCAGCGTGAGGGCCGCGCAGCCCCCGAGGCTGACCAACAATAGGTCTACCGGCGTCGGTTCACCCTCGCGCATGCTCACGGTGTGTTCGGCAACGTGGGCGACGGGCCGTCCGTCGATCATTTCCGTCTTTACGTGTTTCTTCTCTGCCATGATGCACCTCCGTACCCTCCATTATATCCGCATTCTACTGGAAATATCCCGGCGGCGAAAACAACGGGGCCGGGTGCGGCGTATGACGCATGATGGCGTTTTGCGCCCACGGAAAGGTTGGATTAGGATAGAAGAGGTACGGGGGCATTCCCCGGCCGACCTTCGTCCGATTCGGGGGGTGAGAAGAGAGTGCCGACCTATGATTACCGCTGTCCCGGTTGCGCTTCGGATTTTTCCGCCTTTGTTCCCATGAGCAAGCGGGATACCGTGGTCTGCCCGGATTGTGGCTGTGAGGAGCCCCGCCAGAAGGTGACCACGTTCCATCGCTCGGGATCCGCCGCCGGGGAGGGTGCCTGTTCCAGCAAGAGTTGCGCGGCGTGTTCCGGCTGCCGCTGAGGATTCTTCATGCAGGCAGGCCCGGTGTCGGCGGGCCTGCCTGCGGGCGTGAAAGCACACCGGTTGGTGTTCCGGCGTGTGATCTGCGGGTGCCTGGCGTCCCGATCCATCCCAGGGTTAGCCTCGGCCGGGGGAAGTGGGATTGATTCGGTGGCGCCAATGCCCCGCGTTCGGGGGATGTGTCCCCTCGCAAGTAGTATCGTTGGGGCGTCCATAAAATGTTAGCTCTTTGCCCCACGGATTTTTGGGGAATCGCGGAATGTCCCGCGGGTACGCGCGATTTGCCCGACTCCCTCTCGGGAGGAACTGCCGTGGGCGGGTGGAAGCTTGTTGAAGTGACGAGTAGGCGATATCGAGAAGGGGGAATTGGAGTCATGCGTAGTTTCCTGGAACTTGCCGAATCCCGCTGCAGCACCCGGGCGTTCACGGAGGACCCGGTATCCGAGCAAGACCTTCAGAAGATCCTAGAGGCCGCGCGCCTCGCCCCATCGGCTTCCAATCGGCAGCCGTGGCACTTCGTGGTGGTGCGCGACCCACAGCGCCGCCAGGCCCTCGCCGACATCGCGGGAGGACAACAGTTCGTCGGGGAGGCACCGGTGATCATCGCCGGCATCGCCCTCGATCCCGGGCGGGTCATGACCTGTGGCGTGCCGGCCTACGCCGTGGACCTGGCCATCGCCGTGGATCACATGACCCTGGCGGCCGAGGATCTCGGCCTGGGAACCTGCTGGATCGGATTGTTCGACCAGGAAGCGGCCAAGGAAATTCTGGAGGTTCCCGGGGAACTGATGGTGTTCACGCTGCTACCCCTGGGTTATCCAGCGGCGTCTCCGCGGCCCAAGAAGCGGAAATCCCTCGAGGAAATGGTGAGCCACGAGACCTACGGTGGCGATCGGATGGGCGAGGGATGAGGGACGGCCCCGCAGAGGTTGTCGCGATACCCGATCTCCGCGAGGGGACCCGGGTCGAGGGACTTTTCGCCGTCGTGGTGAAGGACCTGCGTCCCTTCCGGGATCCGGGCAAGGGCGCCTACATGCACCTGCAGCTGCAAAACCGGACCGGCTCCATCGTCGGGCGGATCTGGGAGCGGGCCGAGGAATTGTCGACGCGCTTTCGCGAGGGCGATGCGGTGTGGGTCGTGGCCGAGGTGAATAGCTACCGGGGGACGCAGCAGCTCATCGTCGACGACATCGATCCCGTCGATCCGGATACCGTGGAGCCCGAGCATTTTTTGGCGGCCAGTGCGCGCTCCCTGGAGGAAATGGAGGCGGAGCTTTGGTGTGCTATCGAGGGCTTGCCCGCCGGGCCCGTCGCCCGCTTCATGTTGGATGTATTCGCCGACCCCGAATTCTACCAGCGTTTTACCCGGGCGCCCGCCGCCAAGAGAATACACCATGCACACCTGTCTGGTCTCCTGGAGCACTCGCTGGAGGTGCTCGCGATCCTCTGCCGGGGGAACCCCGGTGGCGATCGACTGGACCAGGAGATCCTTACCTGCGCCGCCCTGCTGCACGATGTCGGCAAGATCGAGGAGTATGACTTCCGCACCGGCATCGAGTATAGTGCGCGGGGTCGACTGATCGGTCACGTGGTCCTGGGCTATGACATGGTCCGCGGGTGGCTTCGAGAAGCCCCCGGTGTACCGGAGCCGACGGCGCAGCACCTGTTGCATCTTCTGTTGAGCCACCATGGCCAGCACGAGTACGGCGCACCGATACTGCCCCAGACCGCGGAGGCCGTCGCGCTGCATCATGCGGATATGCTGAGCGGAAAGATCGCCCAGATCCTGGTGGTCGGAGAAGACACCCCGGCGGGGGAGTGGTCCGATTACGATCGCTTCCTGGGACGACAGGTCTGGCGTCCGCCCGGGGCACAGGAGAGAGGGACACAAGCGTGATGGAGACGATCCCGGTGGTCGGGGCACTTTTGGAATGGATCACGCGGGGGTCACTGAACTCCCCCGATTTCCTCGGGCCGGCGATCTTTCCCGGCTATGCCACGTATGCCCCACCGGAAGTGCGCGTGCTGGGGCTGGTACTCGCGATCGGCGCGCTGGGGTGGGCGCTATGGCGGTGGATGAACGGTCCCACGTTCTTCACGGGTATCGTCGTGTCCGTCCTGGCCCTGCGGCTGGGAGGGACCCTGGTGGCCACCCTCGGCTCGGGTAGCTACGCGGAACCCACTTTCGCGGGTACGCTGCTGGCCGGCCCGGTCGGGGGCATCTACCTGTGGTCCATCCTGATCTACGCGCTCTTTCGCATGCTGCGATACGATCGATCCCCGGGACATGCGGGCGCGAATCCCATGGTCCGTATTCGCTGGGGCACCGGGACCGGGATCCTCACCATTCTTCTCGCGCTCGCGGTCCCGTTCATCCTCTACCTGGCCGGGCAGCGGGGGATCAACCTGACCGGTCCGGCCTGGTCGCTCGCCGCCGAGTGGAATCCCCCGATGTACACCGTGTTGGCCATGGGATACGGGCGCCTGTATCGGCGCCGTGGCGATATCCGGCTCCGTTTTCTCGCCTGGATCCTCGGCCTGTCCGCCATCGGCGGGTGGAGTCACTGGCTGGCCCGTACACCGTTGGCCGAGACGGTACTGCCGGCACTGTGGCCGACGGGACTGGTTATCCTTGCGATTCTACAGGCCATGCTGTGGTTTCCCGCCGCCGGGGGCCTCTCCGGTGACCGGGGACGCCGATAGGACCTCGGCCCCGCCTTCGAAAGGAGGAATCCATCCTGGTTCGCGTGGGAACCTGCTCCTGGGCCGACCCGAGCATGGTGCGCGATTGGTATCCCAAGCACATGCGCACGCCACGGGGACTGCTGGCGCATTATGCCGCCCACTTCGATACCGTGGAAGTCAACGCGAGCTTCTACGCGCTCCCGGAGGCGGATCATGCCCGGCGTTGGGCCGAACGGACACCCGGAGATTTCACCTTCCACGTCAAGGCCTTCGGGATGATGACCGGGCACCGGGTGGATCCCCGGCGTCTCCCGGCGTCCATGCGAGAAGGTGTCTCTTCCGGGCGGCCGGATGCCGCCACCATCCGGGAGGCGTTTCGCCGGTTTCGCGAGGGCATCGCGCCCCTTCGGCGCGCGGGTAAGCTGGGCGTCGTACTGATGCAGTTCCCGCCCTATTTCCGGGCCGACGGACCCGGGGCCTGGCGTCGTCGCATGGCGTGGATCCGGCGTTCCGCCGAGCTCCTCGAGGGATCCCGAATGGTCGTCGAGTTTCGACATGCCTCGTGGTATGGCGAGCGGGTCTTCGCGCCCACCCATGCGCATCTCGCGCGATGGGGGATCGGGTGGGTCACGGTGGATGAACCGCAGGTGGGTCCCGATTCGGTCCCGCTCGTGGTGGCACCCACCACGTCGATCGGGTACATGCGGTTGCACGGGCGCAACGAGGCCACGTGGAATGCGCGCACGGCCTCGGCCGCGGAGCGCTTCCGCTATGACTACGATGACGATGCGTTGCGTGGCCTGTTGGAACCGGTGGGCGCGCTGGCCGAAAGGACGCGAGAGACCTTCGTGATGTTCAACAACTGCTATTCGGATTATGCGCCGCGCAATGCCAGCACCTTGCGTGCGATGCTCGATTCGCGGGGCTGACCGGTTGCGCTACGCGAGATGCGTCCCGCGGCGGGGAAGGAGTTGCGCCGCGGGAGGCGAAGTGCATTCTCAGAGGAGGGTTTCGTGTGACCGAGCGCGAGGGCAGAGATACCCGAATCATCAGGGAGGGCGAATCCGCGTCCCGGCCCCGGGATTATAGCGAGGCGCTGTCCCTGATGTATGTGGCGCTGCAGGAGCGGGGATACGATCCCGTCCAGCAGATCGCGTATTACCTCCTGACCGGCGAGCCCGCCTACATTACCGCCCACCGCAATGCGCGCGCACTTACCGCGCATCTCGAGCGCGACGAGATCGTGGAAGAACTCGTGCGCCATTACGTGACTTCCCATCCCTCGATGAAGCGAGAATAACCCGTTCGTCCTCCGGTCCCTCCCATCGATCTCGTGATGAGCCCGGTGCATGGGCGTTGGGTGTCCCGGGTGGGTATGGTAATATATGGGAAACGGCCCTCGAGATGGTGAAGCCCCTTGTACAAGTACATCGCCTTGTCGACGACGCTGATCGCCGTGGTCCTTTACTTCGGCGGGTGGTTGCCCCCGTGGATCGTCCCGGGTTCCCAGGAGGATGGGCCGGAGGATCCCCTGGTCGTGGAGCTGGACGTGCGAACGGTCTTTGATGGATCGGAGATCGAGGTCCCGCTCGACGAACGGGTCCCGATGGAGACGTCGGAGCCCCCCGAGCCTTCCCGGCTGGTGGTGAGGCAGAGCGTGCGCGCGGGAGAGGCGCAGGTTCTCGCGAAGGAACAGGGCATCCGGCGGGTGCCGCGGAGCCTGGTCGCCCTGGAATCGAGTCCCGCGTTTTCCGATCTAACACTGCAGATCCTGCGCCTGGGGGAGGGCGATATGGTCGTGGTCCGCGTGGGTGACGTCCAATTGACCCTGCAACCGGAGGAAGAAGCATCTTTCGGCGTGCTCGCCGAGGAAGGCGGATATCGCGTGGTGCAGGAGGAGGATGCCTGGGCGGACCTGGTGGCCGCTGCCCTCGAGGCCGCGCGCCCCGCTGCGGTGCTGCACTTTTCGCACGACGGGTCCCTCCACGACACGGCGGAACGGGGCGGTGATGCCCCGTGAGGACTGCTGTGATGGCGATCGGGATCGGGCTGCTGCTAATCGGATCGATGATCATGTGCACATCCCACGCCTGGGCGTCCTCACCCGGGCATCCCGGCGATATCGTCGTGTTGACGGCCCCGCCCTATGACGATGCGGATGCCATCGTCGACGTGCTCGAACCATACGCCCGGGGAATCGAGGTGGTGGATGTGGGTCCACTCCTCGGCGGGGGCGAAGAAGACATTCCGCGTCGGTTGGCAAAAGCCCCGGATGCCCCGGACACCGTCGTCGCCCTCGGTGCTGCCGGCCTCGCGTTGCGTCGCTGGCTGCCCCGATGGGAAACGGCGCCGCGCGTGGTGTTCGTCGGCGTACCCCACGAGGGCGCGGTCGGTGCCGAAGTCGCGCTCATGCTCCGGTTGGCCACGGACCTCGAGAATCGGCGCGCATCCGCGGGCAAAGGGAGAAACACGGGGGAGCCCAGCTGGGCGCAGCCGACCGGTGTCGCCGGGATGGAATACCTGGTGACCCGGACCCACGACCTGTTCGAACCCCTGTATCATCGTTACCTGGTGGAGGAGGGGATGCAGCTGGTCCCCGAGCAAAGCGGTGGCTACATGGCCTGGCTGGCGCGACGCTATCCGTCCCGGCTGGGGGATCGCTTCTCCGATGCCCGTCCACCGGCAGACGGGGCCCGTGGGGAGGAAGGCCTGGTCCCCGGGGATATGCCGCGTGGGTACCTCGATTACGTGGCGGCGCGGACGGCTGCGCGCTCCTATTTCACCCTGGCCCGTGCGCAGGATGTGCTGGTGGACAATATCCTCGATGATGTTCCCATCGGCCACGATGTGCGGTCCCTGGTGGTGGACTTCCTGCGCCAGCGGGCCCAACGATTCCTCGGGGAATACGTGATACCCCAGGCGGCCCGCAGGGCCCGGGAGGCGGGCATCGATTGGTTGCGGCGGCAGGCCGGCCTGGACGTAAAGATCCTGCACGCCCAGCTTCCCGAACACGTGCGCATTCCCTGGTCGGATGATTCCCTGGAGATCCCCGTGTACCCGGGCGGGCGGGAACTGCCAAGTCCGCGGGGTCGCGTGGATTCCATCCTGGTCCGCGCCCCGAACTGGTGGCAGCTGGCGCGCCCGGGCACCGCGGGGAACGATTGGTGGACCACGTTGTCCTCCGCGGAATATCCCGCGGGCGAGAACCGGGAGGTGTTCCTCCCCACGGGAGGCGGCCTCGGGAACCGCGAAGAGGTCGCCACTGCGGTGGCGGATGCACTCGACCTGGAGGCGAGCGCATCCGGTGGGGGATTGGCCCATTGGCTCGCCCGCGGCGCGGATGCCCTGTTTCACCTGGTCGCCACTTTCCGTCCCGGGAACGATCTCTCCGGGCCCGCGACGGGGGAAGCGGAGGAGATGTCCGATCCCAACCCCGTGCCGAGGATTCCCGCCGAGATCCCGTCCATCACGGCAATATATCGCAATAAGAGCACGACACTAAGGCCGGATCGCGACATGGGGCATCATCGCTGGGCGTGGAAGGTCGACGGAGAATCCCGGCAGGACCCGACCGGCGGCGCGACCTCCGGCACGGCCACGGTACCGCTGAGGGAGGGGGACGAAACGGTGCGGGCGGCATCGCTGACCCGGGAGGGCGAGGTGTTGCGCGAACAGGAATGGGGAACGGATACGGTAGAAGACGACCGTGTGGCCTTTGATACCGTGGAAACGGTCGAACCGAGGATCCGGCTTGCAGGGCCACGCGCCTGGGTGACCGGGCGCCCGGCACAGTACACGGTCGAGGCCATCGTGGACGATCCCCCGGAGGCGCTCGAGGACCTCTCCGTGGACTATTGTCCGGGCGATGCGTTCGTGGTCACCTGGGAACGGCCGGGCCTCTTCTCGGTACGTGCGGCGGTCACGCTTACCTACCGCTGGCGCTTTGCCGACGGGAGCACGCGGCGGATTCGCGAAACGTACTCGGAGAAGATGCCGGTGCAAGTGCATGCGACCGGATTCGAGGGGAGGTAGGAGGAGATGGTGCGGGGCCTGGGACACCGCGTGGTGCGCCTGTTTACCCGGCGGGATGTGATGGCGGTGGTGGCGGGCATCAACCTCGTCTCCTTTGCCCTGGGCATCCTCTGGTATTGGGACCACCTCGCGCGGACCCGCGTGTGGCTTTGGCCCGTGGTCCCGGATTGCCCCCTGGCGGCGTTGTTCGTGGCCGCGGCGTTGTTCCTCCGCCTGCGCGGTCGTGCCTCCCGCTGGATGGATGCGCTGGCGTGGGCGGCGGCGATCAAGTACGGGATTTGGACCATCGCCATCCTCGCCCACGCCCGTTTGATGGGTGCGACGATGGGGCCCCTGGATGCACTGCTTTTTTGGAGCCACGTCGGACTCCTGGCCGAGGGATTGCTCTACGGCTACGTATTCCATCCCGGGTCCCGGCCCCTGTTGTTGCCGGGTGCATGGTTCGTGGTCAACGACTTCTTCGACTACGTGGTGGGAACACACCCCGCACTGCCCCTGGCGGGCCAGTGGTTGTTTGCGCGGAACCTCGCCATCGGTACGAGCATCATCGCCCTGGCCACGATCCTCGTCTTCGCGAGGCGAAACGTTTTTCAGGAGGGGAATGATAGCATGCAAGAGGCAACGCTTTCCGTACCCAAGATGGTCTGTGCGGGCTGTCACCAGGCCGTCACCGGGGCACTGCAATCCCTGGACGGGGTCGAGGCGGTCAAGGTGGACGCCGAGGCCCGTCGCGTCCGGGTATCCTTTGATCCCGGGCGAACGCGCGTCGAGGCGCTGGTGCAGGCCGTGGTCGACGCCGGCTACGACGCCCGGGCCGAATGAGCGCGGGATCCGAGGGTGCCTGACAAGCAACGGGTAGAATAGAAGACGGGGCCCGCCGATCGGCGGGCCCCGTTGTTTGCCTTCGGATTATGCGGGACTACTGCACGCGAATGCCGTGCTCTTCGCGGTGCTTGAAATACTCCAGCGCCGGTTGCGGGAAGAGGATGTAGGACAGGACGTCCTCGGGCTGCTGGATGTACTGCGCGATCTCTTCCTTTGCCGACTCCAGGCGCGGTTCCAACAACTCGGCGGGACGACCGGTGATGACCTCTTCGTCGCCGATGACCATCTTCTTGACATCTTCATCGATGGGTACCGGCGGACGGCCGTAGAGTCCACGCACGTAGTCGCGGATCTCCTTCGACTTGACGCCGTAGCGGGTCCCCGTGGCCACGTTCAGGACCGCCTGCGTGCCCACGATCTGGCTCATCGGGGTGACCAGCGGCGGGTAGCCCATCTCGGCCCGAACGCGCGGCACCTCTTCGAGTACCTCCTGGTACTTGTCGGCCATGCCCTGCCCATTGAGCTGCGAGCGGAGGTTGGAGAGCATACCACCGGGGATCTGGTAGATGAGCGCGCGGGGCTCGGTGTCCGCGTCGGTGAGGAACTCGCCGTAGTTGCCCCGGATCCCGGCGAAGTGCTTGTTCACTTCGGCCATCTTCTCCAGGTCCAGTCCACTGTCGTAGTCCGTTTCCTGCAGCACCGCGGCCATGGTCTCGGCCGGCGGCTGCGGGTGGGGCCCGCGTTGGTGCCGGGGCTCGAGGTGGGTGGTGGGG
>Ga0207421_10007189_pt1 | contig 11921 bp, 6 predicted proteins | sample SodLakKL_010_SED_4_FD_187542 | JGI IMG/M metagenome (GOLD analysis project Ga0207421, IMG submission 187542) | Alkaline sediment microbial communities from Lake Tanatar, Kulunda Steppe, Russia - 8KL_010_SED (SPAdes) (version 2) | ecosystem: Environmental > Aquatic > Non-marine Saline and... | reverse complement strand
ATCTGGTCAGTTCCACCGAAAAAGAAACCCGGGATTTTAGAGAAAGAGTAAGAGAAGAATTTGCTTTTGCTCCCTATGCACCGGTGCTTTTAATTTCTGCCCTCACCGGTCGGGGAGTAGATAAGATTGGAGACCTGGTAGTAAAGGTGGATGCAGAAAGCAAAAAGAGGGTCCCCACTGCTTTGCTCAACGATCTTCTGCAGGACGCATTGCTGGTGAACCCTCCGCCGTCAAAAAAAGGGAAAAAACCTCGCATATTTTATGCTACTCAGCCCCATGTGCAACCGCCAACCTTTGTCTTTTTTGCCAATGATCCCGGCCTGGTGCATTTTTCATATGTAAGATACTTGGAAAATCGCTTACGGGAAGCTTTTGGTTTTGAAGGCGTTCCTTTGCGGTTAAAAGTAAAACCAAAAAAAGAACCGGATACTTCCCGGACTCGCGTGGTCAAAAAATGATTCGTCATAATTAAAAAGTAATTTGAAATCAAGGGAGGTATAAGATATGACTGATTATCTGTTAGTCATACTGGCTTATCTACTGGGCTCCATACCTTTTGGTTTGCTAATTAGCAAGTTGGTCCAAAATGTAGACATAAGGGAGCATGGTAGCGGAAATATTGGTGCTACCAATGTATTGCGCAAAATGGGCCCAGCCTATGGCCTGTTAGTTCTTTTACTTGATCTGGCCAAAGGTGTTGTGGTAATGCTTCTTGCTCGCTATTTGGAAGTAGATACGGTATTTATGCTTCTTGCTGGTTTCCTGGTAGTTTTGGGCCACTGTTTCCCCATCTTCTTGAAGTTTGATGGTGGCAAAGGTGTTGCTACCACTCTGGGAGTTTTGCTATTTGTCCCTGATTTCATTATTCCCCTGCTGGTTTTGCTTTTGATCTTTGTAGTTCTGGTAGCCCTTACGCGATACGTCTCATTTGGCTCGGTGGTTACTTCTGCTTTAATTCCCGTTGCCTTTTTGGTTTTTTCTTATACAGAAACTTATGATTATACTTTGTCACATGTTCTGTTTGGAATTGGTATTGCTGCAGTGGTGATCTTTCGCCACCGGGAAAATATTAGCAGGTTGCTAAGTGGCACTGAATCCAAAATTGGAAAAAAAGAGTAAGAATAACCTTAATAAATACCTGATACGTGGTTTGCCTACTTATAAAAGACGCACTTCCTCCTCATATTGTAAAAATAATTAAGCATATTTATCCCTCCTTATTGCATATTAATTTAAAAAATAGCCTGTCCTTAACCTTTGGCAAAAAAATATTCAGGTTTTTGGCTAAAATAGAAATATTATTCACTGATGTGCATATAATTTATTGTTAAGCCATGCCTGTTTAAATTAATAAGGGCAAAGACAGGAACAAAGGAGGGATAAAATTATGGAGTACGATCTGTATAAAGACATCGTTGAGCGAACCGGAGGGGATATTTATCTGGGGGTTGTTGGGCCGGTGCGCACTGGCAAATCTACATTCATCCGCAAGGCCATGGAGCTATTTGTCCTTCCCAATATAGAAGATAACAACGAAATGGAAAGAGTTAGAGATGAGCTTCCCCAGGGTAGTGCTGGCAAAACAGTTATGACTACGGAACCTAAATTTGTGCCGGATGAAGCAGTGGAATTTGAAGTAAAAGAGAATGTGTGGATGAAATTTAGGTTTGTGGACTGTGTGGGTTATGCTGTGCCCGGAGCTGTGGGTTATGAGGATGAAGATGGGCCGCGGATGGTGACTACACCCTGGTTTGATTACGAGATTCCTTTTCAAGAGGCTTCAGAGTTGGGAACACGCAAAGTTATCACCGAACATTCAACAATTGGCATAGTAGTTACCAGTGATGGCAGTATTACTGATATCCCCCGGGAAAATTATGTGGATGCCGAAGAGAGGGTGGTAAGTGAATTAAAGGAGTTGGGTAAGCCGTTTGTCATCTTGCTGAATACGGCTCTACCTGGCAGTGAAGAGGTATACCTGTTAAAGATGGAATTGGCTGAAAAGTATGATGTGCCCATAATAGACCTGGACTTGTTAGATTTGGATGAGGAAGACATGAATGAAATTCTAAAAGAAGTGCTTTATGAGTTTCCAGTGCGCGATGTTTTTGTCCACTTGCCGGACTGGGTGGAAGAATTAGAGCCCGAGCACTGGTTGCGCCAGAGTTTTAATGAGAGCATTCAGGAGAACCTGGAAACAGTAAACCGGGTGCGGGAAGTGGAAAGTATTGCAGCAAACATGGAAAATTATTTGTATGTTCAGGCAGCAAGTTTGACTGAGCTGGATCTGGGCATGGGGGAAGCAATTATTACCATAGAAGTTGTGCCCGGGCTTTTCCAGAAAATTCTTTCGGAGTATACCGAGGAAGAAATAGTTAGTGATGCGGATATACTTCATGTTATTCGCCATTATTCCAATGCCAAAAAAGAATACGATAAAATGCAGGGGGCCTTGGAGCAGGTCAAGGAGAACGGTTATGGAATGGTTCCCCCATTGCTGGAAGAAATGACTCTGGATGAGCCGGAAATTATCCGCCAGGGAGGTAGATTTGGGGTTAGATTGAAGGCAAGCGCACCATCCCTGCATATTGTCCGGGTGGACGTAAAGTCGGAAATAGCTCCGGTAGTGGGTTCCGAGAAGCAGAGTGAAGATCTCGTTAATTACCTTATGTCCGAGTTTGAGGAAAGTCCAGAAAAATTGTGGGGCTCGGAGATATTCGGTAAATCACTGCACGAATTGGTAAAAGACGGAATATCTTCCAAGCTTGGAAACATGCCTCCAAATGCTCAGGATAGGCTAAGGGTGACCCTGGAAAAAATAGTTAATGAGGGCAGCGGAGGCTTGATTGCCATAATCTTATAGTATGGTATTCCAGGTTTTTGCGGTGGTCCCGCTCTTTGGCTTTGAGCGATGTGTAGGTCAGAAGGAAGTAAGATGGAACCTCCAGCTGTATCAGCAGTAACTCCCTACCCTTAGTAGTTTTTGGGTAAAAAGAATAGAGTTTAGATAAGGTCTATATTAAGGGGAAACCGTAAAAGAGGTTTCTCCTTTTTCTTTGTAATTTAATGAATGCAAAAAAATTATATTTGGTAGTAATAAAATTGCCATTAAGAAACAAGATATAAACAAGACAAATTGATTGTGTTTATTTTAATGATTTGGTGAATAAAAGAATCTGGAGGATACAAAAGGAGTGTATAAATAGATGAGTATGAATCCGTATAATTATCAGAAAGCAGCCAGTAATTTCAAGCGTTTTGAGGGAAATCCCATATTAACGCCGGACCGCTGGCCTTATCCCTGTAATGCAACTTTTAACCCGGGCGTAACTAAATTTAACGATGAGACATTAATGCTGGTAAGGGTGGAAGATATGAGAGGTTTTTCTCATTTTACTTTGGCCCGCAGCAAAGATGGGAAAACCAACTGGATTGTAGATAGTCATCCGGCGCTGGAATGTGACACGGAAATGGAGGAAGAAGAATGGGGCCTGGAAGATCCAAGGATAATATGGCTGGCGGAACGTGAGGAATACGCCATAAACTATGTTTCATTTTCCAAAGATGGGCCCATGGTATCGCTGGCTATGACCAAAGATTTTAAGCACTTTAAGAGGTACGGGAGCATGCTCCCGCCGGAGGACAAAGACGCTTCATTGTTTCCCCGCTTGATCAATGGACTTTATGTTCTTATCCATCGGCCCATTATCCGGGGGGAAGCTCATATCTGGATTTCATTTTCTCCTGACTTGAGATATTGGGGTAATCACAAGATACTTATTCCGGTACGTCCAGGGCGGTGGGATTGTAGCAGAGTGGGGTTGGGACCCCCTCCCATTGAAACACCCGAGGGGTGGTTAATTATTTACCATGGCGTCAGGCACACGGTTTCCGGCAGCCTGTACCGGGTAGGTTTGGCTTTGTTGGATCTGGAGGAACCGTGGAAAATTATTCGCAGATGCGATGAATGGGTGTTTGGCCCAAATCGCCTTTACGAAAGGACAGGAGATGTCCCGGGAGTTACTTTCCCTACCGGAACAATTCTTGATAAAGAAACTAATGAATTTAGGATGTATTACGGTGCGGCTGATACTTCAGTTTGCCTGGCCACTATTGATTTTGACGAATTGATGGATATGTTGATGAGGTCTTCAACAGAGACTACAAAGGATGAAACTGTGTGCAAAAGATTATTTGAAGACAACAGGAAGGAGACAGAAATAGGCAATGACCTTAAATAACCTGATTAAACCTACCAAAACAGCTTTCATATCAACTTACCCTCCGCGTAAGTGTGGTATTGCAACTTTTACCTATGATCTTTTTACCAATCTCAGGCAGGTATATGGAAGTGGAGGCAGGGGGAAACAGCAAGATTATCTGCAGGTTATTGCTATGAATGATAACCCCGAGGGTTACCCATATAGTCGAGATGTGTGCTTCAGCATCCGGGAACAGTACCGAGATGACTACCGCAAAGTAGCCGATTATATTAATTTATCTCCCATTGAGCTGGTATGTGTTCAGCATGAATTTGGCATTTTTGGCGGTCAGGATGGAAGTCACCTCCTCCATCTCTTAGGCAAAATCAAAAAACCGGTGGTTACCACTTTGCATACTATTAAGGAAAATCCCTATCCTTATGAGAGGAAGTTGCTTAGCCAGATATGCGCTTACTCAACGATGATAGTGGTAATATCCCCCAAGGCTATTCAGTTGTTACAAGATATATACGGTGTGCCTGAAAAGAAGATTACCATGATTCACCATGGTTCTCACGATGTCCCATTTCTGGACTCTTCCTACTACAAAGAACAATTCAAAGCAGAAGGCCGGCAAGTGGTATTAACTTTCGGGCTTCTTAACGAAAATAAAGGCCTGGAGTATGTTATTGATGCCCTGCCCAGGGTGGTGGAAAAATTCCCCGAGATTCTTTTCCTGGTTTTGGGAGCCACTCACCCGGAAACCAAAAGGAAATATGGTGAAAAATATCGCCATGCTCTACAAAAGAGAGTTCGGGATAAAGGCCTTACCAACAATGTGGTGTTTCACAATCGCTTTGTTTCCCTGGAGCAATTGATTCAATTCCTGGTAGCTGCAGATATCTACATAACTCCCTATTTGGGCCGGGAAAGGATTTCTTCGGGCACCCTTGCTTATGCTTTATCCTGTGGTAAGGCGATTATATCCACCCCCTATCATTATGCCGAAGATTTGTTGGGAGAAGAAAGAGGATTGTTCGTGCCTTTCAGAGACAGCAATGCCATTGCCGAAAAATTGCTTTTGCTGCTGGAAGATGAAAAACTTCGAAACCGCATCCGCAAAAATGCTTACCAGTATGGAAGGCAAATGTTGTGGCGGGAAGTAGCTCAGCAATATGCTCGCACCTTTGAACGTGCTGTTTATAATTTCGGAGAACTTTCTACCTTTGCGCCGGCGGAAATTAACCAGACCTTTGAACAGGCTGTTTTGCCGGAAGTAAATTTAAAGCAGCTCAATGTCCTTACTGATGATACGGGGTTGTTCCAACATGCGGTGTATACCGTGCCCGATCGTATTTATGGATATTCCACCGATGATAATGCCCGCGCGTTGGTAGTGGCTATTATGAACTGGCATCTTTTCCAGGATGATAATATTCTTCCGCTTCTACTGGTTTACCTGGAATTTTTAAATTATGCTTTGCACCCGGAGAAAAAGGTTATGCGTAATTATATGTCCTACAACCGGTGTTGGGAAGAAGAAATCGGTTCCGAGGATTGTCATGCCCGATCTCTCTGGGCACTGGGATATACTGTGGCCCATTCGCCCAATAGTGCTATTTTAGGGTTAGCAGTTCGTTTATTTCAGCAAATTATCGAAACTCCCCATAGTTTTATTGCCCCGCGGGGTTGGGCATTTTCCATTATTGGAGCAGTCAAGTACCTGGAGCAGTTTAGCGGGGAAAACCAGGTCCGTGATGCTGTAGCGCGGCTTAGCCAAAGGCTGTTCAATCTATTTAAAGAGAATGCTACCGAAGAATGGTTCTGGGGCGAAAATATCCTTACTTATGATAACGCCCGGCTTCCTGAAGCTCTTATTGCTGCCGGTTCTTACCTGCAAAATGAAGAAATGGTGGAAATGGGGATCAAAGCCCTGGAATGGCTAATTGAAATCCAGACTGACCCATCTGGGGGGCATCCCTCCTTTGTGGGTAACAGGGAATGGTATCTGCGAGGGAAGGAAAAATCCCGTTTTGATCAGCGTCCTCTGGAAGCTGCTTCTTTGGTTGATGCTTGTTACCGGGCTTATCTTGTTACCGATGATTCCCGGTGGCGAAAAAAAATGGAGTGGAGTTTTAATTGGTTTTTTGGGAATAACGATCTCCATCAGGTATTATATGATTTTTCCACTGGGGGATGTTCTGACGGACTGCAGCCGGCTGGAATCAACCAGAACCAGGGTGGAGAAGCTGTAGTGTCTTTTTTGCTCTCTCTACAACGGATGCAACAACTCACTCACCAGCAGGCCCTGCAAGAAATAGAATAGGATGCGACAGTTGGGGAGGCCCCCAACTGTCGCATAGGTGAAGAATTAGGGATTCATTTCGTACGCTTCGTTCAGGGAAAGCACGTGGTTGTTCCAAACCCTGCGGTACCTGGCATCGTCTACTACCGGTTTTTTGAGCATCTTTAAGAAGTAGTCCATCTGCTCTTTACTGGTACTGGCTTTGCTATAGAGCTTCAGGGCAAAGTTAGAAAAGTCCCGCACCATGAAGTCAAAAATCTGGTCTACCAGCTCATTATCTAGATTGTATAATTCGGCGTTCTCTAAAATAAGCTGGCCGTACACTACTTGCGTGAACAATTCTCCAAATTGCATTACAAAATCAGTATCTTTTTGCTGCTCTTCATCCGGGGGTACTGTAGCCAGGAACTCTTTGAACAATGCTATCTGTTCTTTAAATACCTCCACGTTGGGCAGATCCCACTTAGCGTAGATGTCCTTATAATCGTGGAATGTTACCTTGCCCAGGCCTTTGGCCGGACCCTGATTGAAGAGGAAGTAATCGTGCTTTTCCCCGGTTTGCTGTTCAACTACAGGGTATTCTTGCGGGTTGAAAAAGTAGTTGAAAATAAACTTCGAAATAAGTGCCAGGTTAACATGTACAGTTCCTTCTAACTTGGGCAGTGCCCTGATGTCCCGGCCAGCCATTTCAAAGAAGGTGTCTTTCTCAAATCCTTTGGCGGCAATTACGTCCCACAGTAAATTGATGACCTCTTCTCCCTGGGTAGTAACTTTCATTTTTACAGTAGGGTTGTATAGCAGATAGCGACGATCATCATTTGAAGCCGTGCGTTGATAATCCGAAGCTCTCAGGGCAAAAAGCTTCATTGCTACCAGCCGGCAGTATGCATCAGTGAACATCTGGTTAACATGGGGGAAGTCGGTTACATTCATACCGTAAAGATTGCGGTTGGCGGCGTGGTTTATGGCTTCGTAAAATGCGTGGGTGCAAATGCCTATGGAGGCCCATCCCAGATTATATTTGCCAACGTTTACGGTATTCAAAGCAGAATCCCAGGCATGCTGCCCTACTGAAAGAATATCATCATCAGTAACCGGGTAATCATGCAAGGCGAAATCTGCTACATATGACTGGGCATTGACCACGTTATCCTTTAATTCATAATTCTGGTTTTTGTAATTGGCCACAAAGAAAGTATAATCTTTGGTGTCGGCCATTTTGCCAAAAGTCGAAACCATTTCAGCTACGTTGCCGTTGCCAATATAATATTTTTCGCCGTTAGCCAGGTAAGTTCCATCGCTTTGGGGAGTCAAAGTGGTGTCTGTAGAGTAAATATCAGCTCCTCTGTGGCGCTCAGAGAGGCCGAATGCAAAAACTTCACCGTCTTTCAGTAGATTTGCCGCTCTCTGCTTAGCTTTCTCATTTTCACTCATCCAGATGGGTCCCAGTCCCAGTATGGATACTTGCCAGGTATACCAGTAGTGCAGGCCGTAGAAACCCAGAATTTCATTGAACTGGCAGTTACGCCAGGTGTCCCAGCGGCAGTTTTCTTCTCCGTATTCCGGTGGGGTAAGCAGTTGATAAAAGATTTCATTCTCCTTTATGAATTCCAAAAGGTCATCATACCAAACTCGATGGCGGTCGTCTTCTTTAAGTTTTCTTTTACCCTTGTTTTCAAAAAACTCGATGGTTTTCTTCATAATTTGCCTTGAATTTTCGTCTAAATGTTCGCCGTTAAACTTGTGTGGATTTAAAAGCATTTCTTGATTGCACCTCCTGCTTAATTTTAATAACTACTCATGCAGTTTCTTCTATAAAAGGATTCCACAGCAGTTTTTCAAACTCCTTTTTTCCAAAAATTTATTTAATTAAACCAAGTTTCTTAGTCAGCCTCTCTAATGCTTCAAATAAAAGTTGATAAGTAGGAGGTTTTGTGGTAATTTGCTGATATAGTTAACATCTCGGAGGAGCCAAGAAATGCAAACTACAACTAAAATTCCATTGAAAAAAAGCATTGATAGAGTAGATATATTGCTCATCATTTTTGCTCTGTTAATGCCTTTAACAGTGTTTTTAGTCCAAATAGTGTTTGTGGGTTTAATCGGACTCATTTTTGTAGTGGCTGCCAATGTCAAGTGGGGACTGAGGCTGGGCCTGCTTGCTGCAGTTTGGGCTGCCTTAAACGTGCTGATTTCCTTTTATGTGACGGGAGGGGATCCATATAATCTTGGGCTTTCAATAGGTATATACTTTATTATAGCAGTAATAACGGGTAGAAGTGTTGATCTTGTCCGTGCGCATCAGAAAGACCTTCTAAAGAGTGAGGAACAATTAAGGGATGTTATAGAAAGCCAATCTGAAATGGTAGCTCGTGCCACAGCCGATGGCACTATTACATTTGCTAACGAGGCTTATTGCCATTATTTTGGCTTTACCAGGGAAGAAATCCTTGGTAGAAACTTTTTTTCCTTTATTTTCGAAGATGACCGGCAGAAATTTGAGCAGTATATCTCTTCTCTTTCTTCTCAAAATCCGGTAGAAAGAATGGAATACCGGGTTAAGCTTCCCTCAGGAGAGGTTCGCTGGAATAATTGGAGTATCCGTGCATTTTTTGATGAAGAAAAGAATTTAATTGAATACCAGGGTGTAGGTAGAGACATTACCGAACGTAAAGAGTTGGAAAAAAATATGCGTAACCTGGTGGAAAATGCTCCAGACATGATTGTTCGATTCAATTCCAAGTTGCAACATATTTATTGTAATTGTGCCGTAGAAGAAATCTTTGGCATTCCCGGCGATTATCTTCTGGGCAAGACTTTTGAGGACATTGCAAATGAATTGGAAGATGAGAATTCACTCCCCCATTTGCGGAGGATGAATGAGGTTTTGGAAAAAAGCTTTCAAACCGGTGTAGAACAGGAGATAACCCAAGCTTTCCCCTTGCCTGACGGAGAAAAACACTTGTTCACCCGGGTGGTTCCTGAGAAGGATGAAGAAGGTAAAGTTGAATCTCTCCTGGCATTGTCCCGGGATATTAGCGATCTGGTAGCTGCCCAGGAAGAGCTCAATCAAAAGTCTGCGGAGTATGAAACTGTTTTTCACGGGACCCAGTCTGCCATGTTCCTGGTGAAAGTGGAAGATGATGGTGTTTTTCGTTATATAAGAAATAATGAAGCTCACCAGAAGGCTACGGGTATTTCCGAAGAAGAAATGAGAGGTAAAACTCCCCGTGAGTTGGTGGGTGATGAGATTGGATCGGAGATTGAACACAATTACTATTACTGTGTTAGAAATAGAGTCTCGTACTTTTATGAGGAGAGTTTATCTTTAACGGGAGGAGATCGGATTTGGCATACTACCTTAACTCCCGTAGTGAATGAAAATAACCGGGTAACCCATATTGTGGGATCTTCAATAGATATCACTGAACGCAAAAAAGCCGAACAAGAGCTGATCGAACATAAAAATCTGCTGGAAGGAATAATTGACGGAATCCCCGATGTGCTGGCAATACAAAATCCGGATCACAGCATTGAAATGTATAATCAAACTGGTTACGAAATGCTGGCAATGACCCCGGATGAGGTGAAAGGTAAAAAATGCTACGAGCTTTTAGGAAGGGAAGAAGAATGTGAAATTTGTGCCACCCGGAAAGCTCTGAAATCTAAGAAATTAGAACATGTGGAAAAATATGTTCCAGAGTGGAACGTTTATCTTGATTGTCGCAGTAACCCCATTCTCGACAAAGAAGGCAACATAATTTATGTGGTAGAGCATTTGCAGGATATCACTCAGCGCAAAAGGCACGAAGAACTATTAAGACAAAGTGAAGAAAAATTTAGGGCTTATACTGAAAAGGCCCCTCTTGCTATCTTTGTTGCCGATATAGAAGGCAATTATATTGAAGTTAATCCTGCTGCTTGTCAGCTGCTTGAATACGAAGAAAATGAGCTTCTTGATTTATCTATTCCGGATGTGCTGGACCCCGAACACAAAGAAAAAGGAATGAAAAACTTTGATCATCTCATTAAAGAAGGTTATACCAGTGATGAACTTTTATTGAGAAGTAAACTTGGCAATACTTTTTGGGTTAGCCTGGTGGGAACTACTATAGATGAAAACAGGCATATTGCATTCTGTGAGGATATTACCGAAAGAAAAGAAAAGGAGAGGCAAATTGCCCTTTATAATCTGGAATTAGAGGAGCTTTATTCTCAGCTTAATGCGGAAATAGATAAAACCCGTCGTATCCATGAACGCACCCTTCCTACATCCCTACCTCAGGTCAAAGGAGTTTCTTTTGCTGCTCATTACCAGCCGGCTGTCCAGGTAGGAGGCGACTTTTACAATGTGATCCATGCTGAAAATAAACTTATTCTTTTCCTCTCCGATGTTTCCGGTCATAGCCTGGAAGGTGCTTTGTTTAGCGCTTTTGTAAAAGAGGCAATTAGTAGTTACATCTCCATGGGCGGAGAATTAAAGCCGGCAAAAATTCTAGAGTACCTGGATGGGCAATATCGCCAGGAAAACTTTCCTGAAGATTATTTTATCTGTATTTATTTGGCTGTTCTGGATCTGGAAACCATGGAATTTACCTACACGGCAGCTGGCTTTCAAGATGCTCCGCTGTTGAGAACTGCGGAAGGTTCAATGTATTCCCTGGTAAATGAAGGATTGCCCATTTCTAACATACTAGCACCTAACCTGCTTAATTTTACAGAGAAGTCGCTGGTAATAAGACCGGGTGATACGGTTTTAATAAATACTGACGGCCTTACGGAGCAACTTATAGATGAAGAGCCTTATGGTTATAGGCTAAAAGACGTTTTTGACAATTTTGCACATCTCCCGCCAGAGGCAGTTGTTCACGGTATTAACCAGGATTTTCGCCGGTTTAACAACAACTCATTGCAGGGTGATGATGACATAACGTTACTGGTAATGCAGGTGGACTCACCACATAAAACCATATATAAACTTGAGCTAGAAAGCAAGCTGGAGGAGTTAGAACGTTTGCAGCAAGAGCTGTATGAGTTTTTATCCAGCAGTGAATATATTTCTCATGAGGATATTGATGTATACATATTTGCTGTAAATGAACTGGCGGCAAATGCTATTGAGCATGGGAACCGGTTGCGTGAAGATGCCATTGTAAGCGTGGAAATAATTGATAGCCATGATTATATGTATGCAGTGGTGCAAGATGAGGGCAAAGGCTTTAGCTGGCAGGAGAAAATAAATGCCCCGGTGGAGATGGACGGCGAAATGGAGAGAGGTCGTGGTATTGCAATGGCAAGTATGTTTTGTGATCACCTTTTTTTCAATGAAGTGGGTAACCGGGCTTTTGTTGTCAAAAATAAATTTTAGTATTTCATGTTTAAAATTTAGAAGGGTTGGTAAAAAATTAGATAAT
>Ga0207421_10007187_pt1 | contig 11923 bp, 16 predicted proteins | sample SodLakKL_010_SED_4_FD_187542 | JGI IMG/M metagenome (GOLD analysis project Ga0207421, IMG submission 187542) | Alkaline sediment microbial communities from Lake Tanatar, Kulunda Steppe, Russia - 8KL_010_SED (SPAdes) (version 2) | ecosystem: Environmental > Aquatic > Non-marine Saline and... | reverse complement strand
CCTCCTTTCAACTTCCTTCCTCATCTTTTTGTGAGCTTCACTCTCGACCATGTAAGGATATCGAACGACTAAATTATAAAACTACCTTCCTAGAACACATACCACCAACTGCAGCTTGCGATCCTACTGACGGTTTTCACCCACACCCTAGCTCTCCAGGTCCTTTCACCACAACTTCCGTCTTATCCTTTTCCTCCACATCCTCGATCACTTTCTTCACAGATTCAAAGTTTTCAGGCAGATATCTTTCCTTCTGAGCTATCATAAGAACAAAGGTCCTCCTCAGATAACTTGTAGCGTCTTGGTACTTACTTATCTGATGAGGTAATTTATCCCTACTGCCACTACCGGCGAACTTTGCCTCTATCAGGTAATTCCTGTTCTTGGAACTGTGACTAACGAATATATCAGCTTGATATCTCCCCAAACTTTTCTCCACTTCTACCTCGTAGGGAGTGTCCTTCAACTCGTATCTCAAAGCTTGACAGACTTCAGAACAGATCCATTTCTCCCTCATACTTTTAGATCCTTCATTAACAGCGTTCTTAGATATCCGTATCTCTTTCAACACGTTCCTTATCTTGGTTGTGATCTGCTTAGGTGTAGAGTCAGATAATTCTTCTCTCAAAAACTCCATCAATTCGTAGTAGGAAACCTCGTTTTTCTCGATGGACCGCTTCAATGAATCTCTTATAGACCCTACGAAGGAATTCTTTCCGTCTTGGTCAGAATAAGAGTTCACTTTCGGACAAAACTCTCTTCTCACCGCTTTCAATTCTCTAACGCTTAGCGCGTTCAACATCTGACGTAGAGGTCCTGCTCTAGGCATCGATCGTTAAAGTAAAAGAGGTAATATAAATTTTTCATCAGTTCAATTTTTGTTTAACAATGCTTTCCAAATCAGAATAGTAATTTCAAAGAACCTTCCGTTAATATACAAAAAGTATCTCAAGTTCTCTCCGTCAAAACATTGCCCGTCAACACTTCTTCAAGGAAATTGGATATCCCATCATTATCTAACAGTCGCTTAATCTTTTCTTTTTTTGTTTCTTTATTATTTCCCTCTCGATCAATCCCTGCGATATCCTCTAAATTAGGTTTCAAGCCTATCACAAAAAACTTTCCAAAAGGCGAACCTCTCAAATGAATACAACCCTCTAAAGCAACTAGATATTCATTTCTTTTTATAGGACCGTTTAATATGACTTTACAACCGCTTCCACTGTGCCTATCCTCTATCCTTTCCGATAGCTTTTCTTTCAGCTTTCCAAGACCTTCTTCATCATCACTATCTAAATCTATCACCAGAACTACCTTCTTTATTTTCTCCACAAGATAACGTACTTCAGTAGAGAAAAAATTCAACAAGTTTTTCTTTCCACCCTCGGACTTTATCAAAACGTTGTAAGGACTTCTACGTTCTATAAAGCTCCTTATTTTTTTTGTTTGTTGAGTTCTATGATGACGAGAATCCTCTAATTCCTCCCTCACAAAAGTATCCAAACAATAATCGTATTCTCTAAAGAATTCTTCGAGTAAAAATACGTCGTACTTCCCTTCGCTTAAGAGAATCTGTTTCATCAAATCCCTCTAAGGTCTTTCAATAGTTCTTCGATATGATATTCCGAGTCTTCATAGGAAAAGGCTTGATGATAGTCTCTTTTCATATTTATAACTAAAAAATTCTCTTTCAGATAATCCTTCTCATCCTTTTTTATATTATCTCCAAAGAAACCTTCGATGAAATCTCGATCGTGTGTAGTGATGAAGAATTGTGTATCGTATTCTTTAGAGATATCGATTAGGAAATACACCAATTCTCTTGTATAGCCTGGATGCATATGATTCTCTGGTTCCTCTATTAAACATACCTCTTCCTCGTAGTCCCCCTCCAACAGATGCCAAAGTATACCAACCATGGTTTTGAATCCGTCACCCATGAATTCATAGGGAACACCATACTTTTCACCGTTTTCCGTAAATACAAGTTGATTTAGATTGAAACTTTTAAAATCATTCAACAGTTCATTCTTTTTTATATAATCTTCAATATCATCTGTTTTTACAGCAACTTTTTCATCATCCTCATTCTTTGCTAATTTCCTAGGATCTAATTCCTTGATTACTCTTACCTCTTTAGAGTCGTTAGGCCTTTGGTCTATAAAACCCCCATAAGGATCCCTAAACCTAAAGCTTGTAGGTATGTGAATTATCCGCCTTAATTCTTGATACTTATTCTTGATTTTATCCCACTCAAATTCGTTCTTCAACTTATCATAAATTTCTTTTCTCTCTATGAATGCACTTATCTCGGATAAAACGTAGAGGAAATGTTTCTGGTCTTTTATTATCTTCAGTGGTTGATCTAAAACATCTGATGGCGACAAATCTTCTAGCTGGTTTTCGATCGTTTGTTGAAGAATTTCTTCAATATTTGTCCATTCCTCTTCATCCCAATCCAAATTTTCATATCTATCAGAGAATCTTTTGATTCTTCCGATATAATCTTCAATGAAGTTGATTAGCACTTCTTCCCAAATATCCTCATAAGGAATTTTTTCTAATCGTAGAGAGGTTTTTTTATTTTTGTTTATCAACGCAGAAATCTCACTAGATTTCTTCTTCTCCCTTATAATATTAGAATAATTATTACGAAATTCACTGATATATGTTGGATTAAAGAGTAGATTTATTGCCTCTAACAGAGAAGATTTTCCAGTATTATTTCGCCCGGTTATCAGATTAATATTTTCAGGTTCTAAATCCACCGATTTTAATCCTTTAAAGTCTTCCACAGAGAGTTTTTCAATTTTCACTAATATTACCTCTTTTATTACAAATACCTTAACTTATCCGGGCTATTAATGTTTTGGTTTCTAACTATAGACTAAGCTTAGCATAATTCTCTAGGCACTTTACCAATTACATGTGTTTTTTCCTTTTTCCACACCATTTAAACAAAACAAATTATCCAAAGACTTATATCAAAAATGATTACGACCTTCGGTTGTTTATACCACACTCACTGCGAATGACAGTTAGTACTTCAAATACGATTGACGATTGGTGCCATCCGCAACAATAATTAGGATTTTCCAGACGAGATCTTCCTACCCTCAAACGATTTTCTGTAGATGAAGAGAATTTAATTTCTCCCCAACCGAGTATCGTAATCAAAAAACAGTTGGAATCTTCAATTTTCTTGCTAAAAAACACACAAAAACCTTCCTTCCCGAGCAGGCGATTTGGGAGTGAAATCGCCAGCGGAGGGAAGCTTGGGCGGGGTATCCAATAGGAAAGTAGAGGTTTCCTATGATATCAGGAACAAGTTCCTGAAATATCCGCAGGAAGCTTTGCTTCTGAGGATGAAAGGGAGCGAGTGAAACGAGTTCCGCAACAAGTCGGTGGTCCCTCACCTCTCGACCGATAACCCACGCCGTCCCTTATCTAACAATACACCCGCGCTCTAACAAGAACCTTCCACTTTCACAGCAGGTCCGCGGCGGTGATGATCCCGATCACTTTGTCTTCCTTCTTCACTAGGACGGCACGATGAGCGCCCAACAGATCCTTGAAGGCCTCTTTGGGTGTATCGTGACCCACGGAGGGTAGACTGCGATAATTCACCCTCTTGATCAAACGATTATCCCCAACTCTAATGAGCTGGTTGCTGACTACCATACCGATGTATTCCCCGTTCTCCTCTACAGGAAGTTGAGAGAAGTCGTTTTCCTTCATGATCTTCGCCGCCTTCTTTACTTTATCAGAGGGCTTCACGGAGACTATATCTTCTACAGCGAATTCTTCTGCAGGTTCTTTTTTGTCTTCCTCACTCAAAGCGTTGTAGATCTTGCGGATCTTCTCATAACCTGGGATGTGTTCCTCTCTCTCAAATTTCCCTATCGAAGATTTAGAAACGTCCGCTTTATCCGCCAATTTCCTCTGAGACCAACCTAGATTTTTCCTTTTGGATCTTATATCTTCCCGGATATTGTCCTCGTGCGGTAACATATTTTTGCCTCATATATGAGCCATTTCTTCAAGAAAGTTAATAAGATACGAGTATATATGTTTTGTGTAAGGTGTGTGAAAAATGAAAAAAAAGTTGAGGTTGAACGAACCAGGCAAGGAAAATACTGTCCCTTCGACCTTGTTCAAATCCGAAGGGAACGGTTCTACTCGGTTTTTCAAGCGATCAGCAATAGAAAAGTATGACAGAGGTGAAGAAAATGAAAGGGGATAAAAAAACGGCGGCAGTTGACTTTGACGGAACTATAGTGAAATATAATGGATGGCAAAACAAATGGCAGGTCGGCGGTATGAAAGGAGACGGACACACACGCAAACAACTTCAAAGATTGAAAGACGCAGGATTTGTAGTGATCATCTACACTTGCCGGCCACAATCGTCACGCGTCCGTCGAATACTTGAAAATCACGACATACCGTATGATCACATAAACGAAAATCCACACGAACCCGACGGCGTGGCGGATTGTAAAATCCACGCCGATTGGTATATCGACGATAAGTGTCCGAGTTTTCAGGGATTAGAACACGCGGTCGATCTGATTTTAGCAGAAGATGGTGGTAAAGATGACTAAAGAAGTCGATGAAAAGGATATCTGTCCTTTCTGTGATGAAAACAGCGAGTTAAGACCTCGGGCGGTCAGAGTGGTGAAGTCACAGGGTGATAGAGGCAAACATGTCACGATAAGATCAGACCTAGCCGATGTAGGTGATAGAGTTTTAGTGATAAACGTAGAAGACAAGATATCGGAAGATATAATACGAGAGAAGGAGGAAGAAGAGAAGGATCCGGAGGAAGTCGTTGAGGAGATCTGTATCCGCTGTAATTACAAGTGGGAAGGAAAACGGAAAGACAAGCCGACCAACTGTCCAAATTGTAGGTTTGCCTACTGGGATAGACCAGATGGATTTACACCGCCGACCTACAAAGGGATCTCTTTTTCAGTAGATGAAGACAAGATTCACACCGACGAGGACAAAAGGGATAGTTAAAAACCCTTTTCTTTTTTTTTGATCACGGAAATGAGTCTATTTCCATAGTCCCTAAATAAAACACACAAAACCTTCCTCCCCGAGCAGGCGATTTGCCAGAGTCACCTGTCTTCTCTCTTGATCTATAATTTACAATACCTTAACCCACTTCCCCCCTGTTGATCTGACTTCAACTCTCCACCCCACCGCCAATTTTTGCAAACAGCGTCGGATATACTTTTTGCATCTACCGGAAAATACTTTCTATTTTCCGTCGATCGCAGGAAGTCATTTCGACTTCCTGAAAGATCTACCGGAAAGCAACAAGTTTTCTTCGATATTGAATTGATTGAGAGGACAGAAAAGATCGAACAAGAGGTAGAACTATTGAAGAAGGAACTCAAAAAAACCTGTGCAGATAAAGGGTAGACTGAAAAGTCAAAGGTGGAGGAAAAGGATCTTGAAGAGGCTAAGGGATCACTCTTCAAATTCAAAAATCTCGTTTATCACTTCTTCCGAGGTATAAACGTCTACTTTTTTCTGTTTTTTAAAATCTCCGTCATCAGACCATATGGAACAGTCATAAGCGATAGCTAGAGCCAAAAACTCAGTGTCCTTCTCATCTATGTCTTTCATAGCCTCATAAGCCTCTTCCATCTCTTCCTTATACTCAGAAGAAGGCACAACTATCAGAGGGGTGAAGAGTTCAGATAAAAGATGTTCGTACTCTTCTTCACAACCTCTAGAGTTCAATTTTTCTTGGATCATCTCTTCGTATTTCTCAAGCTCATCTACAGCGAGCTCAGGAACTAAAAATACCGTGTTTTCTGTATCCAACACTCTCCAAACTACTGATTCTAGATTGATTAAAGAAGAGATGAGAACATTCGTATCTACAACAATTCGCTTTTCCTTTCCCGCCATGCCTCTTTCCTCGCATCTTCGAATTTTTCTATATCTTCCTCTGACAGATCTAGCTTATCTATCGAGGATCTTATAGATTTGAGTCTCCAGCTCTTCTTGGTCAGCTCTCTTTCAAGCTCAAACTTGGCGATCTTCTCAGATAATCCTGGCGGGATCTTAACACTCACTTCGGGCATCGTCTCACAATAAAGATTATCCTTTTATCGAATATTAAAAGATTTGGTTGGAAAGCTTATCTCATATCCGCGACCACAAAACCTTTCCTTCCCGAGCAGGCTCGAAGAAGGGCGAAAGCCGTCAGAACGAAGTTCTAACTTTCACTCGGTCAAAGACCTCGTGAGCCAGCGCATCCGCAACGTATCGGAATTATCCCATAATTACGATGGTAGAGGAATATCCTATTCCTCGACGTTAGGGAGGATGGTGCAGGACTTCGTCCTTCCATTCCTCGTTACCCCCTACGGATGGAGAGGAGCGAGCATAGCGAGTTCCACCCCAGGGGAGCATGGGCGGGGGATCTGGATGAAGCTTTGCTTCTGAGGATGAATCAGGACATTGTCCTATCATCCTCGTTCAACACTGCGGATGAAAGGGAGCGAGTTAAGCGAGTTCCCGAGAAAGTTGGCAGCTCCCCACCAAAAACATTTCCAAAAAAGAGAGATCAACGAAGACAATAAGCTTAAATAAGGTCCGACCGAATTATTAAGGTGATAGGATGGTAAGATCCGACTTGATCGAGAGGATAGAAAAGATCGAACACGAGGTCGAACTGCTGAAGAAGGATCTAGCGAAAGAACCTGTGCAGATGAAGGGGAGACTGGAAGGTCTAAAACTAGAGGAAAAAGATCTCGAAGAGGCTAAGGAATCCCTTTTCAAAACCACGTAAAGAGTTGATATTTTGTACGTTACAGACACCCATCCTTGGCTCTGGTTCTTATCTTCCGATGACCGTTTAACTAGTGAAGCAGAAACATATTTAATTCAGCCGAAAAAGGCGATAAAACAGTAGTGCTCCCTTCAATAGTGATAGCGGAATCTATCTATATAACTGAGAAAAAAGGATTTCGACTACAGATGAAGAGGATTATCGAAGATATTGAGATCTCGTCCAACTATACGATGAAAGCCATGGACCATTCTATCCTGAGCGAAATAGCAAAGGACGATAGAGACTCCTCCATACACGATAATATAATCGTCCATACTGCTGAAAGAGAGGCACACAAGATCATCTCACGAGATAGTAAAATACAGGAGAAAGCAAAAGTAGAGGTTATCTGGTAGTCTATTTTCATAGTTATCTTCGGCGGTCCTTCCTCCAAAATCCAATACGACCTTCAAACCCACTGAGCCCTATTTTACAAAGCTTTAAATATACTGAGTACCGTTCAAAATATAGTATGTCTACAGGAACTGTAAAAGTCCCGATCCCAAAAGAACTTAAGGATATCTTTAACGTAGGTGAGGACGAGATCGGGAAGGAAGCTCTAAAATCCATCGCTATAGAGCTTTATAGAGAGGGTAAAATATCCATGGGAAAAGCGGTGGAGATAGCAGGTGTTTCCAAGATAGAGTTGATGGGTATTTTACGGGAAAAGCAAGTCCCACTCCAATACTCTGAAGAGGATCTAGAAGAAGATTTGAAGGCGTTAGGATGACTGTGATCTGTGATACTGGTCCTTTGATCTATCTTGTCCGGATAGGACATCTTTCTCTTTTAAAAGAAAAATTCGACTCAATAACCATCCCTGAAGAAGTCCACAGAGAATATGTGTAAAAGGCAGTGGGAAACCAGGAGCAAAGGAGATCGAACAAGCGGATTGGATAGATACTAAAGAAGTTGATGATAAGACTCTAGTCGATCTTTTACGGGTAGATCTCGATAGAGGAGAAGCAGAAGTGATAACCCTAGCTAAACAGGTCGATGCAAAATGTGTAGTCATGGACGAGAAGATACCAAGAAAGAAATTGAAATCCATGGATTTTCAAGTTGTAGGAACCGTAGGATTGTTGGTTTGGGCATCACAAAATGGTTTGGTATCTGATCTGAAAGGATCCCTAGATGAACTCAGAGATGAGGGGATGTGGATAAGCGACAAATTGTACGAGAAGGCGTTAGATCGGGAATCAAAGAAATATACACATAATAAGGGTAAATAACCCGTCTATCGTATAATAAACCTAAAAATTGACCTAAAGGAGAAATATTTTTTTCCTCCTCACAAATCAAGGTCATAGGGACCTCGTTCCCCGAAGCCCACACTCTCCCCTCCAAAACCTACCCGAAATCTTTATATGTTTAGATACGATTATGATAATCATGGTTGAACGATTCGTGAACAGAAAAAGTGAATTATCCTGGATGGAAGACCAACACTCCAACGAGACAGCATTCTTGGTCCTTTACGGGAGGAGAAGAGTGGGTAAGACTGAACTGATCAAAGAATTCATGAGATCGAAAGATCATGTTTACTTCCTGGCTACCAAAAAGACCGAGAAGGAAAATCTTAAGGACCTGCAGAAACAGATGAGCGAATACCTACAAGAAAGCATTTTCACGGATATAGACTTCGAAGGGTGGGAAGAACTTTTCGAAGAGTTCATCAAAAGGATAAACGAAAAAGTAGTCATAACGATCGACGAGTTCCCATATCTTATCGAATCGAACGATGCCGTACCTTCGATATTTCAAAAGATATGGGATGAACATCTAAAGGAAAAAAACGTGACGCTCATCCTGTGCGGTTCATCCATAGGGATGATGGAGACCCACGTTTTAGAATACAAAAGTCCGCTTTACGGAAGGAGAACGGGTCAGTGGAAACTCAAACCTTTCAAATTTGAAGAACTGAGCGGCTTCTTTCCCGATAAGAGTCTCGAAGAAAGACTGCAGTTATATTCTTACCTGGACGGCATACCTCAGTACCTGAACAAGATGGATACCGAACGGACCGTAGATTGGAACCTAAAGAACAAACTGATGCAGAAAGGAACTTACCTTTATGAAGAAGCCGAGAACCTCCTAGTTCCAGAGTTCAGAAAACCCGCGAACTACTTCTCTATCTTACAGGCCATAGCGGAGGGAAATACGAGATACGGTGAGATATGCAATAGAACCAAAATGAGTAAATCGAAAGTTTCGCAGTATCTAAAGAATCTGAGGGAACTGCACATAGTTGAGAAGGAATTTCCGATCACTCAGAACAAGGAGAGCAGGAACGCTTTATACAAGCTGACCGATAACTACTACGACTTCTGGTTCGAATTCATCTATCCCAATAAAAGCATGCTGGAAGAGGGAAAGGTCGAAAAGGTATTGGATAGTGAAAAAAGCGCTCTTAGAAGGCACGTTTCCTTCGTTTTCGAACAGGTCTGCAGGGAATCCCTCCGGAAAGGATGGGATGAAGTCGGAAGATGGTGGGGAAAAGGTGAAGAGATAGACGTTGTCGCCTTCGATAAGACCACTGATAAGATAATTTTTGGAGAGTGCAAATGGAGTGAAAATAAGGTGGGGATCGACGTCTTTTACGATCTTAAACAGAAAGGTGAAAAAGTAAGCTGGGGCGGAAAGGACAGAGAAGAGGAGTACATCCTCTTCGCCAAGAGCGGATTTGAAAGAAAGGTGCATCAGATGGACGATGAAGTAAGATTATTCGATCTAGAAGATCTGGAAAAAGAGTTCCGATGATCTCTCAAACTCCTCTTGCTTCCTCAGTGGGTATGGTGCGGATGAAAGATGTAGAGTGAAACGAGTTCCGCAGGACGATCAAGCTCTGCTTGTGAGTGAGTGGAAAACTTGTTTTGAGCCCCCTCCCTCATCCACCACACATATGAAAAACCAAGCTTCTTTTTCTGTCATCTCACTACGCCGATCATCTCACAGCATATCCGTCTTTTTGACCCTATAATACAACACCCCAACAGTCGAGCCGTCTATCAGATTGTGGACCAGTATAGGGAGGATCAAACTCTGTGAGATCTGAAACAAGTATCCTAACAAGATCCCGACGAGTATCTGCATCGGGAGGACCCTCAGCGCATCTTTCAAGCCATGATCTTTCCACCTCAAGTTGAAAAGATGAAAAAGACCGAAGAACAGGCCGGAACCGTTGCATGACTTACGGTGAAGATCTCTCCGTATCCTATTTTATTCCAACTATAACGAAATACTTAAATAGTGTTGAGCTCTATTTGGAATATATGCGCCGAACCGAGATCAAGATAATACGAACGTTGATACAAAAACCACTCCGGTTAAGATCATTGGCCTCAAAAATAGACAAAAGCGAGAGTTGGACGTCGGAACTCGTTAACGATCTAGAAGACGAAGGACTGGTCAAAACAGATACCACCATCTCTTTAGCGGATACATACGAAGCTGATCTACTGAAAAAACTTTCCAAAAGATTCGACCTCGAGAAGATACTCGCAGGTAAAAAAGAAGAGATCTTGAGATCGCTCCATTCATCTCAAAAAACCCTCTCAGGACTAGAAAAAGAAGGATTCGCCAAATCGACTGTTTACGAAACCCTCTCGGATCTCAAGGAGATAGGGGTCGTGTCAGAGGAGGAAAAAGGATACAAAATAAAAGATGAAACACTGCGAGATCTTCTTAAAGCAAGGACTAGAGAACCATACCTTGAAAGTTACAGGGCTGATGAGGAGATGATCATCAAAACGGAAGAAGATATAGAAGGTGAAGGCACGGCTTTCTCCGCTTTTGACCGGTACGGACTCAGATATTTCCCGTCGGAGAACTACTTTTATCGGGGAGACAAACCTACAGAGATCGAAAACGTTCTGATACACTCGGTTAAATTCGCGGAGAACAAAAAACAGATGTCTATGTGCGGAGTATTTTATCTTAAACGGGTCCACACCTTGACTAACGATAAATTGTGGAAGCTGGCTAACAAGTGGGACTGTCTGGAAAAGTTCGCCGACCTTTTAGCTTATATAGATCGAAGGGAGGTGAAACGATCAGAACTTTTCCTTCCTTGGGATGAGTTCGTAGATGTATGCAGAGATCATGATGTGTATCCTAGGGATAAATTTCCTGAAAAGATACTCAACAGAGAACTCAGATCAGTTGGAGAAGAACTATCCCGGAAGACGGAAGTTTATCTCATAGGCGGCGGTAATCTGATCCTTAGAGATTTAAAAGACTCGACCAAAGATATAGATCTCGTTTTAGAAGGGAAAAAAGATCTAGATAGATTTGTGAAGGCTCTTCAAAAGGCAGGTTACAAAAAGAAAACTGACCTGACGAATGCATATCAAAGGCTGGGTGCGAGAACTGTACTTGAAAGATCCAATCAACCTCGCTGGGATCTATTTGTAGAGAAAGTAGCCGGAATGCTTCGTTTGACCGAAGACATGAAAACCCGTGCTGTCCTAAAAGAAGACCACGGTTCTCTCAAGGTCCGACTCGTGTCACTCACCGACTTGTTTTTATTCAAATCAGTCACTGATCGTGAAGGAGATCTAGAGGACGCTGCCTTGATAATGGAACAGGGTGAAGTGGACTGGAACGAACTGATGGAAGAGATAAAAAAACAGGAGAGCATCGAAGAAAGGATCTTTTCTTTTTCAGTTTTAACCACCCTCGATATTCTAAAAGAACGATACAACCTGGACTCACCTATCATGAATAGATTGTCTTCCTATTGTCTAGAAAGATCATTACTGCTCAGTCTAGAGGAAGAAAAAACGATAAAAGAACTGAAGGAAGAATCCGATTTTCCATCTCACCAGATCTACAATAAACTCAGGAAACTTGAAAAAGAGGGAAAGATAGAGGTCGATAGAAAAGGTAAACTCAATAAGTATAGAGCGAAATGAGTCGGGCCGAAATGCTTTTGGAGCGATAGGGTCCGAAGGACTCTTTACTTTCGGACACTGCCAAAAACATTATATAACTCAACCTATCATTATCTCATATATTGAGAGGTTAGACAAATGAGTTATGGGATCTCGTCAAGAGAAAGGACGCTTCTAG
>Ga0207421_10007186_pt1 | contig 11925 bp, 8 predicted proteins | sample SodLakKL_010_SED_4_FD_187542 | JGI IMG/M metagenome (GOLD analysis project Ga0207421, IMG submission 187542) | Alkaline sediment microbial communities from Lake Tanatar, Kulunda Steppe, Russia - 8KL_010_SED (SPAdes) (version 2) | ecosystem: Environmental > Aquatic > Non-marine Saline and... | reverse complement strand
TTTGTTTGCAAACATATCATTAGTAAGGTAAAATATTTATACGCACCTTACTGAGTCATACAAAACATGATGTAGACCTTTCGGATTTTTGACAAAAAACCTGCAGCAGCAATCCGCGTTGCGAAGCATCCGCGTCATCCGCGTTCTAATATATCATCAGGTAAGTTTTATATATGGCAATCCTGGAATACATCATTTCTATTACATGGTAATTTAGTATCTTTGGGTGTGCTAATGCGGATTATTTGCAAGGCAAACGCATTCTGAAAAACAAACCCATGGGCCTTTTTATTTCGGTTTCGGTGATATTGATCTGGGCACTTCACCTCGTATATGCGCTCCTGAACGTGGAAGTTTCGGCAGGCAACCCGTGGATGTATGTGCACATTTTGATTCAATCTTACCTTTTTACAGGTCTCTTTATCACGGCACACGATGCCATGCACGGCAACGTTTCATCAAAAAAATGGGTAAACACGGTAATAGGATATATTGCATCCTTCTTGTTTGCAGGCATGTACTACAAAAGGTTACGAAAAAACCACGGATTACACCATAAACACGCTGCATCGGATGGAGACCCGGATTTTTTTGTTCGCTCACAAAATTATTTCCGCTGGCTGGGCATTTTTCTCTGGCGCTACGTGACAGTGATACAGATCGTTTTCATGGCCGTGTTTTTCAACCTGCTGTTACTTATACCCGGAGTCTCAGAGATCAACGCATTGTTATACTGGGCACTGCCGGCCATTCTCGGCACCCTTCAGTTATTCACCGTGGGCATTTACTGGGTTCACAAGCTTCCTCATACTGAAGAAATGGGACAGCACAGGGCCCGTACACAAATTAAAAATCACCTTTGGGCCATGCTAAGCTGTTACTTTTTCGGCTATCACCGTGAGCATCACAATAACCCAAAAATACCATGGTGGGAGTTGCATAAAACAAAATCCTGAACCACACCCGTTATTTATTATTCAACAACCTTTCAATACAAACACGCAAACTGTCGCGCCAATAGGGAATATCCATGTTTAGTTCATTTTTAATGCGGGATTTATCCAGTACACTATAATGCGGCCTTTTGGCAGCCGGTTTGATATCTTTGGTGAGCACGGGTGTGATCTCACAGGGAAGCTTAGCCATCTCTGCTATGGCAACGGCCATGTCGAACCAGCTGCACACGCCCTCGTTACTGTAATTATATATTTCGCCACGCACACCTGATGATAACACGGGAAGCAATTCAATGATCGCCCTGGCGAGATCAGGTGCGTATGTAGGACTGCCGATCTGATCATACACCACACGCAAACGCTGTTCTTCCTTGCCTTTTTTCAGGATGGTCTTAACAAAATTATGCCCAAAGGGAGAATATAGCCATGAAGTCCGAATAATAACAGATCTTTTTGCGTTAAGCAGCACCTCCAGTTCGGCATCGAGTTTGGAGCGACCGTATGAAGAAAGGGGGTTTGTACTGGCAGACTCATTATAAGGCCTGCAAGCTTTCCCATCAAAAATATAATCTGTACTCAATTGCACCATCAGGGCGTTCACATCGCTGGCAGCCTGTGCAAGTATAGATGCACCCCTGACATTCAGCAACCTGGCTTCAGATGGATCACCCTCAGCCTGATCAACAGCCGTATAAGCTGCACAGTTTATTATGCAATTCGCCTCATGGTGCTTTACGAATTGCCTTACCGCCTCTTCTGAAAGAATATCAAGCTCATTCTTATCAGTAAATAAAAACTCATGATTCTTAAAATCAGGCGCCAGTTCCTGAAATGAGCGACCAACTTGCCCTGCACTTCCCGTAATAAGTATTTTCATATTGTAATGGTTTGGTGTGGAAAATATTGAATCAAATTCCTATTTTATGACGCTAAAATAAAACAAAATACCATACATCGGAGTTATTCTATTAACTTTAGTAAAAATCTGTCAAATTTTTCTTATGCCGGATAACAACATACAGAGGGAAGTCTGGGACAGCAACCGGAAAGCCCTTTTTATCAACCTCGACAGAAGCATTTACGGTTCTTTTGCGGAGATAGGCGGCGGTCAGGAAGTTGCCCGCTGTTTCTTTCAGTCGGGTGGAGCATCCGGAACGGTGGCCCGCACCGTATCGGCCTATGACATGGCTTTTAGTGACTACCTTTATGGCAAAAGTCCATCTGGCAGGTATGTCTCAGAGGACAGGCTGATGCAAATGCTCAGCAAGGAGTATGAAAGCATGGTAACCCTCCTGAAAGAGACACGTGGCAGCGACACCCGTTTTTTTGCTTTTGCCAACACGGTGGCCACATTAAACTACAGAAAAGACAACGAAGCACATGGGTGGCTGGGTGTCAGGTTTCAACTGACACCGGAATCCAGTCCCAACGATGTGGTGCTGCATGTGCGCCTGCTGGAAAACGACAACCTGCTTCAACAGCAAACCCTCGGTGTGCTGGGCGTTAACCTGCTTTATGCATGCTATTACAATTATCAATATCCCAACAGCTTTTTGCAATCACTCCTGGACGACCTTTCGCGTGACAGGATAGAAATAGACATGATCCGCATGAAAGGCCCGGAGCTGGATTATGTGGATAACCGTTTACTGGCGGTGCAGCTGGTAAAAAACGGCATGACTACCGTCACCATGTTCGATCGTCATGGTGATGTGCAACAACCCGCAGATATGCTTTACAAGAAGAATGTCATGGTGCTGCGCGGCAGTTTCAGACCTATTACCTACGTGGGTTTTGACATGCTGAAGGCCGGTTTTGCCCTTTTCAAAGAAGAAGTAGGATATGATAAGAAAGCCGGAAATACCGAGGTATTATGCGAGATGACACTCAATAACCTGCTGGACGAAGATGAATTTGATGAAAGGGATTTTCTTGACCGGGTTGACATCCTGAGTGGGATGGGGCAAAATGTCATGATATCCAATTTCAGGGAATTTTACCTGCTTGCAGAGTGGTTCCAGCGTTTCAGGCTCCGCAACATCCGTATGGTAATTGGTGCGCTTACGTTTAAAAATGTAATTGACCAGGGCTATTACAAAAATTTGCGCGGAGGCATCATGGAAGCCTTTGGCAAGCTCTTTATGGACAACCTGAAAGTGTATCTGTATCCGGCCCGCAAAAAGCAGGCAGACCACATCAGTAACTCCCAAACCATCGAAGTGGATGAAGAGATCCGGAACCTTTACCGCCATCTCACCGAAAACCAATACATCATAGATATTCCGGGATACAGGGAAGAGGTTCTGCCCTATTTTTCGCATGTGGTATTACAAAAGATACAACAAAAAGAACCGGAGTGGGAGCAAATGGTCCCTAAATACGTATCCGCCTTCATCAAAACAAAAAAACTATTTGGTTATAGTGCAGATGAGTAGCATGTCATACGTGCATGCTTACCATCAAAAAAGGGTTGCAACAGCGCTGCAACCCTTGTAAAAACAAAAACCAACCTGATTACATTTCAAACTCATCGAAATCCATGTCATCGTCCATATCGCCACGTTCTCTCCGGCGATCCCGTTCATATTCGTTGATGCGATAGGTAAATCCGATAAACACCATGCGGCTGTTGCGGCGACGCTCAGAGTCAAGCGTAAAGTTGTCTCCGTAATTGTACATCTTGAATCGCTGGGTGTCAAAAATGTCGCTCAGACGCAGGCTGATTGTGGCATTGTTATTCAACACGTTTTTCCTTACTGCAAAATCAGCAGAATACATTTCCTTCATTTCACCCTGGATCATGACCAATGGCGAACGGTAACGACCGGTTAGCTGAGCGGACCATCCCCGCGGGAACGTGAAGTTATTTACCATACGCGTGGACCATGAATAGCTTTCATTCTGAAGCTCCATCTGATCACCGCCCCCTTCTACCTGCCTGTAGAAATAACTCATGGTGCCATTGATGCGCCACCAATCGGTCGCCCGGTAGGTGAGGGCAAGTTCAGAGCCCAGGGAGATGCCCCGATTCAAATTTTCAAAGGTTGTATAGGCAATGCCATCATCGTCCATGGTGCGAAAGCGCGTGATCATGCCTTCAGTATGGCGATAGAATATGCTGGGGTTAAGCGTGGTGCGCTCTCCGAACCGGGTATATCCCAGCTCCAGTGAGTTTGTATATTCGGGATCAAGCAATGGATTGCCGCTTGAAATATCATACGGATCGTTGTAGCTGGGGAATGGGTTCAGTTGACGGCCCCGCGGGCGATTAATCCGCCGGCTGTAGCTGAGCTGTGCTGACTGTGTCTGAGTAAAGTTACGGCGGATGTGCAAGGTCGGAAACAAGCTGAAGTAGTCGTTCGGATAATCTTCATCCATAGTTTGCTGCTCCACGAGGATGTCGGCATATTCTGCCCGCAGGCCACCCTGTATGCTATAATTCCCCAGCACGGTGGAATACATGCCGTAAGCCGAGTACCGCTGCTCACTATGAATATAATGATTGCTCAGGCCTTCATTAATTATCCAGCTCTCGCTGTCGTGATCAAAATCGTAAAAGGCAAAATCCTGATCCCGCTCGCGAACATACGCCTGGGCGCCGAGTTCCAGCTTGGACTCACCACCAATGGGGTGGGTATAGTCTGTCTGGATCCGAAACATTTCCATGTTTCCGTCTGTAAAAGTATTTTCAAAGATATTGGGGCGGTCACCGGCCATATGATCCATGAACACCTGTTCATTTTCCTGGCTGCGATCCATTCCCCTGCTTGAATAGGTGAAATCAGTGGTCCATTCTCTGTGTTCCTGATCAAATGTGCGCTCATGACTCAGGTTAACCTGGTAGCCTCCGTGATCCATATAATTCAGGGTTTCACGATAAAAGGCATCCTCCAGATCATGCTGGCTGTCGAGCATTTGGTAATCGGTATAATTTAAACGGTCCATGTCCCGCGTATTATAACCGAAGGAGGTGGTCAAACGGTGCCGGTCACTCAGCCTGTAATCCATGCCCACGGTAAAGTTGTGTGCGTCCATGTCAAAGTCAAAGTCAGACTCCTGGTCGAGATGCGTGTTATTTACCGTGTTAGTCCTGAAACTCGACCCATACCCGTCAGAAGAAATCAACCGGCCGCTGTAATTAGCAAATAAGTTAACGGATCCCACGTGGTAATTCAGGTTAGCTGAACCGGTATAGCGCTGGCCGGTGCCGGCATTCAGTGAAACCATGCCATTGTATCCTCTGTCTCTTTCCTCTTTCATGACGATGTTAATAATGCCGGAGGTGCCGTCAGGATCGTATCTGGCTGAGGGGTTGGTGATCACTTCTACTCTTTCCACCATCTCTGAAGGGAGCTGCTCCAGTGCTTCCGACCCGGTAAGTCCAAGCAAACCCGACGGACGGCCATCAATCAGGATGGTCACATTGTCACTGCCCCTCAGGCTGACATTGCCGTCAAAGTCAACCGCCACGCTGGGAATGTTTTGCATCAGATCCAGCGCAGAACCACCCACAGAGGTAAGCTCCTGTTCCACATTGAATACGCGACGATCCAGGCCAACTTCCATCAGTTCACGGGTAGCTTCCACCGTAACTTCAGATAGTGTAGCGGTATCGGGGGTGATAGCAATCGTGCCCAGATCCACTTCCCGTTCACGTGGTGTGATACGGATGTCATTCACGAGTTGTTCAGGATATCCAATATAGTTAATCGCTATGTAATAGTTCCCGGGTGAGATGTTTTCGATCACAAAACTTCCATCTTCTTCCGAGATGGACCCTGAAACCATCGTTGAATCTTTAACGGTAAATAATACAACACTGGCATACATCAGCGGTGTCTGATGTTCTTCATCCAATAGGACACCCTGAACCATTCCCGATGCAGACATGCCATCGCCTGACCCACGCTGGCCGCGCTGCTCAGGGTTTTCACCATATGCAACTACCGCCAGCAAGACCAACAAAACACCAGACAAAACTGACTTTAACATTTTCATTACCATAACAATACTTGATAACACTATTAATACAAAATTTTACATTGCGCTTAGAAACACTCATAAAATAGACAACAAAACCTGTAATTAGTTTAACCACGTGGCAGCTAAAAAATGCGGCTTTTGAAATCTTTAACACAGATTAACATTTACACGTAACCTGAAATGCCATAAGCAGCAAGCTTCTTATTTTGTATCTTTGCAGCTGTAATTAGTTTACCTTTTTTATGGCAGAAAATTATTCAGAAGACAGCATACGCACACTCGACTGGAAAGAGCACATTCGTCTGCGGCCCGGGATGTATATAGGCAAACTGGGAGATGGTGCTTCCCAGGATGACGGCATCTACGTGTTGATCAAGGAGGTGATCGACAATGCCATTGATGAATTCATCATGGGTTTTGGAAAAACCATTGAGGTGAACATCGACGAAACACAGGTTACCGTGCGCGATTACGGCCGGGGCATTCCCCTTGGCAAGGTCGTCGACTGTGTATCCCGGATCAATACGGGCGCCAAATACGACAGCAAGGTGTTCAAAAAAACCGTCGGACTGAACGGGGTAGGTACCAAGGCGGTCAACGCCTTGTCGCACAGCTTCCGGATCGAATCCATCCGCGAAGGCAAAAGCAAAGCCGCCGAATTCGAGTTCGGCAAGCTGACCAGGGAACACGAAGTAGAAGAGAGCAAGGGACGCACCGGCACCGTGGTCACTTTCACCCCTGACCACACCATTTTTGGCAAATTCCGATTTATTGACGAATACATCGAAGAACTGCTGTGGAACTATGTGTTTTTGAACCGTGGGCTGACCATAGTTTTCAACGGCAGGCGCCTTCATTCAAAGAATGGGCTCCTCGATCTGCTGTCACACAATATCGACACGCCAACCAGTTATCCCATCATTCACATCCATGAGGATGAGATGGAGTTTGCTTTTACACATAGCACCAGTCAGTACAGTGAAGAATATTACTCCTTCGTGAACGGCCAGCACACATCCCAGGGTGGCACACATCAGGCTGCTTTCCGGGAAGCACTTAATCGTACCATTCGCGAGTTTTACAAAAAAGATTTTGATGCCAACGACATCAAGACCTCTTTGATTGTAGCGCTGAGCATCAAGGTACAGGAGCCGGTTTTTGAGTCGCAAACCAAGACCAAGCTTGGTTCACAGCACATAGAGCCCGGGGGAACGACCATCAGAAACTATATTGGCGATATCTTAAAGCGACGTCTTGACAATTACCTGCACATGCATCCGGGAGTGGCTGAAGCCCTTCTGAAGAAGATCCTGCAGTCAGAAAAGGATCGTAAAGACATGGCCAACATCAAAAAGCTGGCCCGTGAGCGGGTAAAAAAAGCCTCCCTGCATAACAAAAAGTTGCGCGATTGCCGCGTGCATTACAACGACAACAAGCCACAGCGTTTAGAAACAACCCTTTTTATTACCGAAGGGGACTCGGCAAGCGGATCTATCACCAAAGCCAGGAATGTAAATACGCAGGCGGTATTCAGCCTGAAAGGCAAGCCACTGAACAGTTACGGGCTCAGCAAAAAGATTGTTTATGAGAACGAGGAATTTAACCTGCTTCAGGCTGCGCTGAATATCGAGGATAACCTTGAAAACCTGCGTTACAACAACGTGGTGATAGCCACCGATGCCGACGTGGACGGCATGCACATCCGCCTGCTGCTCCTGACATTTTTTCTGCAGTTTTTCCCGGACCTGGTGAAAAATGGCCACCTGTACATATTACAAACACCGCTTTTCAGGGTGCGTGACAAGAAAACCACCAAATATTGCTATTCTGAACAGGAAAAAGCACAGGCAGTAAAGTCATTGAAAGGATCTCCGGAAATAACGCGTTTTAAAGGTCTTGGTGAAATATCCCCTGACGAGTTCAGCCACTTTATAGGCCAAAACATCCGCCTGGATCCGGTAATACTCAGAAAAGACCTTAGCCTCAACGAGATACTCAGGTTTTACATGGGAAAGAACACGCCGGAAAGACAGCAGTTCATTATTGAGAATCTGCGCCTGGAGCTGGATGTGATTTAAGCTCGAATGCATCCCAGTCGACCCATGCCCGGAAGGTGTCCCTGAAGCTGTCGAGCTGACATCGCGGCATGATCACGGTCTCAGAAGCTTCCCTGCCCGGCATGATGTCAGAGAGATTTTCGCCCCTGGGGTCAATAATAGCCGAATCACCTGAATAGGCAATGTTGTTTCCATCCTCCCCTACCCGGTTCAACCCGATAACAAAAGATTGATTCTCGATGGCTCTTGCCATGAGTAAAACACGCCATGCATGGCTTCGGCTGCCGGGCCAGTTGGCCACGTTGAGCATGGCATCGTAGGCAAATCCTGTATCTTCATCATAGCTGTTGCGACACCATGCCGGGAAACGCATGTCATAACATATCACGGGCATGATCTTCCACCCCTTTAGCTCCACGATAAGCTTACCGGTTCCGGGCGAGTAGTGCTTATTCTCACCGGCATAAGTAAAGAGATGCTTTTTGTCATAACAGTGGTATTGGCCATCGGGCTGCATCCATACCAAACGGTTGTAATATTTGCCATCATCACGGATGATGATGCTGCCGGTGATCACACAATCAAGCATTTGCGCCTTTTCCTGCATCCATTGCATGGTCCTGCCCTCCATGGGCTCAGCCAGGCTATGGGGTATCATAGTAAATCCAGTAGTAAACATTTCCGGAAGAACAATAAGGTCAGGAGACGTGTCAATTTCCGACAGCTTCTCCTCAAACATGGAAAGGTTACGTTCGGGGTCTTCCCAGTGCAGGGGAGATTGAACAAGATGCACGTTTAAATTTTGCATAATATGTCGGCCGCTTTTTGTAATGTTTCTTCTGATTTGGCAAAACAAAACCTCAGCATGTGGCTGTTATGTGTTTTATTGTAAAATGAAGAGGTAGGCACGCCTGCTACCTTATGCTCCTTGATGAGTCTTTCAGCAAAAGCCATCTCATCTTCATCACTGATGGCCTCATAATTAAGTTGCTGAAAATACGTACCCATGGCTGGTGTAAATGTAAACCTTGACCCTTCCAGTGCTTTCAGGAAAAAGTCCCTTTTCACCTGGTAAAATGGTCCGAGGCCTTCATAATGCTCTGGCTTTTGCAGGTATTCGGTCAGGGCGTGCTGCACCGGGGTGTTGGAGCAAAAAACCATAAACTGATGTGTCTTCCTGATTTCTTTCATCAGGTTCGCAGGAGCCACACAGTAGCCTGTTTTCCAGCCGGTGGCATGAAAGGTTTTCCCAAACGAGCAGGTCACTATGCTACGCTCCGCCAGGGCAGGATAGCGGCATACGCTTTCATGCCTCTTACCCTCAAAGATGATGTGTTCATAAACCTCATCACTGAGCACCATAATGCCGTTGTTGAGCACAATTTTTTGGAGCTGCAACAGATCTTCCTTTTCAAGAATAGTACCCGTAGGATTATGTGGAGTATTGATAATGATCATTTTAGTCCTGCTCGATACCAGGCGGCGCACCTCATCCCAGTCTGCCCTGTAATGTGGAGCCTTCAGTTTACATGTAATCGCAGTTCCACCATTGAGTTTTATTGCAGGAACATAGCTGTCATAGGCAGGCTCAAAAACGATGACTTCATCATCCTCCTTGACAAAGGCCGTGATAGCGGCAAATATGGCTTGTGTGGCACCGGCAGTAACAGTGATCTCGGTATCAGGATCGTACTCCGCTCCATAGAGCCGGGATGTCTTTTCTGCAATAGCCTCCCGGAGCTTTGGGAGACCAGGCATCGGGGCGTATTGGTTATGCCCGTCATGCATAGCCTTTGCCACAAGCTCAATTAACACAGGAGATACCTTAAAATCAGGAAACCCCTGCGACAGGTTGACGGCACCCTGCTCAGTGGCAAGCTGCGACATAACAGCAAAGATGGAAGTCCCCGTATTCGGCAACTTGCTGCTCACTACATCCGGATAATGCTTCATAGAATCCTATTTATTTATTGAATCACTGGTAATTATAATACAACGCCGCAAATTACCCGCATATGATATGGTTATGATAAAAATTGTAATTTTGTCTGATAAAGAAGGACGGTAAAGATAATCAATTTTCCAGCACTGCCTTGAGAAGGTTTGCAGTTTGAGGTTGGATATTTCGACATTTTGACAAAATTATAAACAGATGAAAACTATTGAACACATAGACTTTAACGGAAAAAGGGCACTGATACGGGTGGATTTCAACGTTCCCCTGGACAGCCAGCAAAAGATAACTGATGATGCGCGCATGCGTGCAGCCGTGCCGACGATTAAAAAGATCCTTGATGACAAGGGGTCGGTTGTGCTCATGTCGCACCTGGGGCGCCCAAAAGAAGGGCCGGAAGACAAATTTTCACTCAAACATCTTGCCGGGCATCTTGGCAAGCTGCTCGACCAGGAGGTGAAATTTGCGCCAGACTGTGTGGGAGAAGAAACCAGGAAAATGTCAGAATCACTTAAGGAAGGAGAAGTACTGCTCCTTGAAAACCTTCGCTTTCACAAAGAAGAAACCAAAGGTGACGAAGCATTCGCCAAAAAACTCTCAGAACTTGGCGATATATATGTAAATGATGCTTTTGGCACAGCTCACCGGGCGCATGCCTCCACCACGATAGTAGCAAAGTTCTTTGAAGAGAAGGTCTTTGGCTACATCATGGCTAACGAACTGGAGAGCATCGACAAGGTCCTTCATGATACCCAAAAACCCTATGTGGCCATTATCGGTGGTGCCAAAGTGAGTACCAAGATCGACATTATAGAGAACCTTCTGGAAAAAGCCGATGAACTGATCATTGGAGGAGGCATGATGTTTACCTTCATCAAAGCCCGCGGAGGCAAGATCGGAAACAGCATGTGCGAGGATGACTACCTTGAGACTGCCCGTCAAATCATGACTGCAGCTCGTAAAAAGGGAGTCAGAATACATATCCCGGCTGATGCCGTGGTGGCAGATGCATTCAACAATGATGCGAACACCAGGGAAACGCCTGCCGACAACATCCCGGAAGAATGGCTCGGGCTGGATATTGGAGATCAGAGCATTGAAAAGTTCTCTTCCGTAATCGAAAAGGCCAAAACCATATTATGGAATGGTCCTATGGGCGTTTTTGAGATGGAGAATTTTGCAAAAGGAACTAAAAAAATTGCCGAAGCCATCGCAAAAGCTACCGAAAAAGGTGCATTCTCCCTTGTGGGCGGAGGTGATTCCGTGGCCGCCATTAACCAGTTCGGAATGGAAGACAAAGTAAGCTATGTGAGTACAGGAGGCGGTGCCCTGCTTGAATACATGGAAGGGAAAAAGCTGCCCGGCATCCAGGCCATCATGGAGTAACATCCGATGTTTTACTCCCCCTTACTTTGACCCATTCGTGTTATTTTGCGTTAATCTTTTTACCATGACAAGTAACGCACGTTCATCAATGGGCTTAGAGAGGTAATCATCCATGCCGGCTTCAAGAAAACGCTCCTTATCACCCGGAATGGCATAACCTGAAATAGCCAGTATGGGTGTTCTTTCATCTTTGCGTTGTTCTATTTCACGGATTTTCCTGGTAGCCTCAAAACCGTCCATCCGCGGCATTTGACCATCCATTATAACAATGTCGTATTTTTGTTTTTGATAAAGCTCGACGGCCGAAAGTCCGTTGTAAGCTGTATCCACATCCCATCCCTGCCGACGTAAAAAGCCGGCAATATACATTTGGTTGATGGCATCATCCTCAACAACCAGCACTTTCAACAGCCTGCTTTTACCTTGATAGTCCGGACCTTCGAAGTCGGATGCTTCCTGTTCCGCATCCTGCACAAAGGGCAGGAAAAACGTCGCCAGGCTCCCTTTGCAAGGTTCACTTTCAAAAGTCAGTTTACCTCCCAGATGCTCAACCAGTCCTTTGGCAATAGACAAGCCAAGGCCAACCCCC
>Ga0207421_10007184_pt1 | contig 11931 bp, 7 predicted proteins | sample SodLakKL_010_SED_4_FD_187542 | JGI IMG/M metagenome (GOLD analysis project Ga0207421, IMG submission 187542) | Alkaline sediment microbial communities from Lake Tanatar, Kulunda Steppe, Russia - 8KL_010_SED (SPAdes) (version 2) | ecosystem: Environmental > Aquatic > Non-marine Saline and... | reverse complement strand
ATCTATGATCCGACGACTCGTGCTCGACGTACTGAAGCCCCACGACCCCGACCTCGTCGCCTTCACCGGCCGACTCGGCGACCTCGAGGGCGTCGAGGGGGCGACGGCGAAGGTCGTCGAGATGGACGAAAGCGTCCAGACGGTTCGCGTCGCAGTCGAAGGAACGGACCTCGAGTTCGACTCGGTTCGGGCCGAGATCGACGATCTGGGCGGGTCGATCCACTCCACCGACGAGGTTTCGGCCGGCGAGCGGATCGTCGACGACGAGTGGGTTTCCGGGCCGTGAGCCTCCGTGAACGGATCGCCGACCTCCGGCGCGTCCTCGAGAAAGACGAGGTCCGAGCGCTCTCGAGGCGGTATTTCGTCGCCAACGGCTTCGACGGCACGCTCACCACCGTTGGCGTCGTGATCGGGGCGTACCTCGGCGGGGTCACCGAGGGGTTGACGATCGTCGGGATCGGCCTCGGTGCCGCCGTCGGGCTGGGCACCTCCGGGGTCTGGAGCGTCTGGGAGATCGAACGCGCCGAGACGGGCCGACAACGGGCGGAACTCGAGGACGCGATGCTCACGGACCTGGGGGATACACAGCTGTCGCGTGACCTGCAGACTGCACGGGTCCTCCACGCACTCGCCTCGGGAACCGGCCCCGTCCTCGGCGTCGTGCTCACGCTCGCGCCGCTGGCCCTCGAGGGGATCGTCTTCTCGCCGTTCCAGGCCGTCCTCGTCTCGATCGGACTCGGCGTCGTACTTCTCGCCGTGATCGGCGCGTACATGGGCTCGATCTCGGGACAGCGGTGGTACGTCTCGGCTGTGCGCATGGGGTTTGCGGGTATCGTCGTCGCGGCCATCAGCGTCGTGGTACCCGGGTGAGGTCTCATCCACCAGCGTCCGACTGTACTGTTATACCGATCCGTGCCGGAACCTCCGGATGCCGAACGCCGAATCGTTTCGATAACCGATCACACGGCCGCCTAGAGGGACACAGAACCCGTAATACACCATGGACAAGTTGGCTTGACCTAATACAAAATGTTTTACTAACCCCCATCTGTCGATCGATACGATGGGAGAGGACCCACAGACAGGACGATCACGGCAGGCATCGAAGCTGCAGAACGGATCCGGCGGCCGGAGTGTTCGGCGACGGGACGTGTTGAGTGGTCTCGGGACGGCGGCTCTCGCGGGACTCGCTGGATGTGCGAGCCTGTTACCCGAAGCCGAAGCGGAAGGCGACCGCACCGTGATCGACGTCGCCGGCAGGGACGTAGACGTTCCGGAGGACCCAGAACGGATCCTCGGCATCGGGCCCGGAGCGCTCAGACAGCTCGCGTACATGGACGCGGCCGATCGCGTGGTCGGTGCCGACGACATCCGCGGGGACGCGATGGAGGTCTTCCCCTACCTCGTGGCCAACCCCGAACTCGGCGACCTCCCCACCTTCGGCGACAGCGGCATGGACAGGGACGGCGACGCCGAACAGATCCTCGAGGTCGAGCCGGACGCGATCTTTCTCAACGGGGGCTCCGCGCGTGCGGAGGAACTGACAGAGCGGACGAACACGCCGGTCGTCCTCGTCGACACCGCGAACATCATGGACGACGAGGGTCGCGACGTACTCTATGAGACATGGGAGACGATCGGCGAGACCCTCGGGAAGGACGCACGTGCCGGGGAACTCGAGACGTTCCTCGAGGACACCGTCGCCGACTTCGAGGAGCGAACCGGGGACGTTCCCGACGACGAGCGCGCGGAGGGGTACGCCGGGGCGTTCCGGTTCCGGGGCGCACACGGCATCTCGACCACTCGCGGGGACACGACGATGTTTCACTACCCCAACGTCGAGAACGCCATCGAGGACGTCGAGAGCCACCAGAACTCCGTCGACCTCAGCCACGAGCAGTTACTCGAGGCCGATCCCGACCGGATCTTCATCGACGTCGCGAGCGTCGAGCGGGTGCGCGAGGAACTCGAGGAGAACCCGGAACTCGAGGCGCTTTCGGCCGTCGAGGACGGCGAGGTCTACCCCGTCTTGCAGGTCTACCTCGACATGCGAAACTTCGGGTCGATGATCGCCAACGCCTACTTCGTCGGGAAGACATCCTATCCCGACCGGTTCGACGACATCGACCTCGAGACGCAGGTCGACGACGTCTTCGAGGGGTTGTTGGGCGAGCGAATCTACGGCGATCACCTGAGAGAACGGTTCCCCGATGTCTACCGACCCCTCTCGTGACCTCACGGAGTCCGCGAGCGTCCGGGCCCACCGGGAGTCGACGCGCCGGAAGGTCGCCTTTCTGGTCGGGACGACACTCCTGCTCGCGGTCCTGTGGGTCGTCGGCGTCGCCGTCGGCTCCGTCTCCTACTCCCTCGAGGAAGTGGTGACGGCCCTCGCTCAACGGGGCCCCGAGACACAGCAACTGGCGGTCTGGCACGTCCGGCTCCCGCGGGTGCTCGCGGCGACGATCGCCGGGGGCGGCCTCGCGGTCGCGGGGGCGGCGATGCAGTCGGTGCTCCGGAACCCACTCGGCGCACCGTTCACTCTCGGCATCTCACACGCGGCGGCCTTCGGGGCGGCGATCACGATCGCCGTCGGCACGGCGGGTCTCGAGGGGAGCGTGCTCACGGTCTCGGTCCAGACGATCGGCGCGTTCGTCGGCGCGATGACGGCGACCGTCGCGATCCTCCTGCTCGTCACCTATCGCGACGCGACCCCGGAGACGCTGATCCTCACGGGCGTCGCGATCGGGTCGCTTTTCAACGCCGGGCTGGCGACGATCCAGTACTTCGCGACCGACGCCGAGGTCGCCGAGATCGTCTACTGGACCTTTGGCGACGTGAGCCGGGCGTCCTGGGACGAGATTGGCCTCATGCTCGCGGTGTTCCTGGTGGGGCTTGGCTACTTCGTCTACAACGGCTGGAACTACGACGTCCTCGACGCCGGAACCGAGACCGCACAGAGTCTCGGCGTCGACGTCGGATCGCTACGGGTCCGGGGAATGGCCGTCGCCTCGCTCGTGACCGCCGTGATCATCTCGTTCGTCGGCATCATCGGCTTCGTTGGCCTCGTCGCCCCCCACATCGTCCGGATGACCATCGGCGGCACCGAGCGGTTCTTGCTCCCCGCGTCCGCCCTCGTCGGGGCGGCACTGCTCGTCGCCGCCGACGCCTTCGCACGGACGATCATCTCCCCTGTCGTCTTGCCGGTCGGCATCGTCACCTCGTTTCTGGGCGCACCGCTATTCATCTATCTGACCGTCAAAGGGAGGAGATATTGGGGATGACACTCGAGATCACCGACCTCTCGTTCAGTTACGGCGACGTCTCCGTCCTCGAGGGCGTCGATCTCACGGTGCGTGCGGGGGAGATCGTCGGATTGCTCGGCGCGAACGGGTCGGGGAAGAGCACGCTACTCAAATCGATCCACGGGATCTACGAACCCGACGGCGGCACGGTCGCCGTCGGCGGACGGGACACGGGAGCCTACAGCCGGACGGAACTGGCACGTGAGGCCAGCTACGTCCCCCAACACGACGACGGCGCGTTTCCGGCGACCGTCTTCGAGACGGTCTTACAGGGCCGGCGGCCACACGCCGGCTGGTCGCCCGGAGACGAGGATCGAAAAGCGGTCGCCGACGTACTCGAACGCCTCGAGATCGAGGAGTTCGCCACCCGGCGGATGGGGGATCTAAGCGGCGGCCAACAGCAGAAAGTCCGGGTCGGCCGTGCGTTGGTCGGCGATCCCTCGGTGATGGTGCTGGACGAACCGACGAGCGCGCTCGATCTGAACCACCAACTCGAGGTGATGGACCTCGTCGCGACCCAGGTCCGCGAGCGGGACGTGGCCGTGATCGCGGCCTTACACGACCTGAACCTCGCGTGCCAGTTCTGTGATCGGGTCGCGTTGCTCCACGACGGCGGGATCCACGCCGTCGGCCGGCCGGACGTGTTGACGCCCGAAACGGTCCGGACCGTCTACGGCGCGGACGTGACGGTGATCGAACACGAGGGACGGCGGTTTTTGATCCCCGACGTCGACCCGCGGTGACTCGAAACGTTATAACACACACTCCCGCTAGGGCCCCCATGCTCACGTTCATCGGTCTCGGGCTCTACGACGAACGGTCGATCACCGTCGAGGGCAAACACGCGTTGGAGGACGCCGACCGGGCCTACGCCGAGTTCTACACCAGCAAGCTGATCGGAACCACCGTCTCCGACCTCGAGGACCACCACGACCTCGAGATCGAGGTCCGCGATCGTGCGGGCGTCGAACAGCACCCAGACGGGATCCTCGAGGCCGCGACAGCCGAGGACGTGGCCTTTCTGACCGCGGGCGATACGATGATCTCGACGACCCACGTCGACTTGCGCCTCCGTGCCCACGACCGGGGGATCGAGACGCGGGTGATCCACGGGGTGACCGCCCAGACGGCGACGAGTTCCCTGACGGGGCTGCAAAACTACCGCTTTGGCAAGGCCACTACACTACCTTTTCCCTACGCCCACGGCGCGGACGGCCTTCCGGCGAGCGTCACCGAAACGATCGAGGAAAACCGCGAACGTGGACTGCACACCGTCGTCTACCTCGACATCAAGGTTGGATACGATCCAACCAGCAATCAGAACGCGCCGCGTTCTGATGACAAAGTCGGCCATGAACGAACCGAAGAGGACGAGTACATGACCGCCGACGTCGGGGCCGAACTGTTAGCCGAGGAGTACCCCGACCTGCTTGGCGTCGTCGTCGCCCGCGCGGGCAGTCCGGACCCGGTGGTCGAGGCCGCCCCTCTCGCCGACCTCGCCGACCGGGACTTCGGCGACCCGCTTCACTTGCTCGTGATCCCCGCCGACTGCCACCTCCTCGAGGCCGATGCCGTCGTCGAACTCGCGGGCGCGGACCGCGAGGACGTAGAGATCGCGTAGCCGATCACCCGTCGGCGGTCTCGTCTTCGGGGGTGTCGGTCCCCCCGCGGAGGAGACGATCCCGACCGACGTAGCGCGTCCAGCCCACGAGCAACGTCGGGAGGACGAGGACGCTCGCGAGGAAGGCGTAGACGATCGTCAACGCCGTGACGAGCCCGAACTGGCGAACCGCGGGAAGGGAGGCGAGCGCGAGGGTACTGAAGCCGAGTGCGGTCGTCGCCACGCTCCCGAGCAGGGCCCCGCCGGTGCCGGTCATCGTCGTCCGGAGGGCGTCGTGGACGGTTCCCTGTCGGCGCAACTCTAAGGTATACCGCGAGCTCACGTGAACGTTGTACGCGACGCCGAGCCCAATTGTAAAGCTCGTGACCGTCCCGGTCAACACGTTGAGCGGGATCCCGAGGAGCGCCATCGTCCCGACGATCCAGGGGACGGCGAGGGCGACCGGAAGTAACGTGACTACGCCGAGGAGCGCCCCGTCGTCGGCGATGTAGTAGGCGATAGCGAGGAACGCGAACACCGCCAGAAGCGTCACGATCAGGCTCTCGAGGATCCCCTCGAGGAGCGTCTCCTCGACGACGTGGTCGACGATCGGCGTTCCGGTCGCGGTCGCCGTCCATCGCGGATCGGTCCCGTCGTCGACCGTCGCCGCAACGGCCCGCATCTCCGCCGCCGTCGTCGCGCCGTCGTCGTCGCGGACGGAGACGAGCATTCTGACCGACTCGTACTCCCCCTCGTCGGTGCGGTGGATGACGGCGCTTGCGGCGGCCGGATCGATCTCGAACAGCCGGTCGTACAGCCCCTCGAGGTTCTGGTTCGGGACGCCGTCGCCCGTCCGGTCCGCGAGGTGGAAGGAAGCGTTGAACGAGTCGTCCGTCTCGGCGACCGACTCCATGACCGTCAGTGGGTCGCGATCGTCCGCGCCCGCCGTCGCCGGCGTGTCGGTCGATTCGGCGGCGTCGGCGTCGGTGCGTGCATCCGCGATTCGCTCTAGGGTCTCCCCGTCGGTCACGTCGCCGCTCACCACGATCTGTGCCTGTGACCCCCGGTAGTCAAAGCGGTCATCCAGGGCCTCGAAGCCCGCTTTGGTCCGGTACTCCCGGTCTGTCGTCGCGGGGATCCGATCCGCCCAGGCGGGCTCTTCGGCCAGGAGGTCCTCCTGTTCGAAACTGGTGTCGACGGAACTCGCCGCGTAGAGACCACCCGCGGTGAGTGCCACGACCACGACAAGGACCACGAGCGGTGCCGCTTGGGCCGCCGTCGCACCGACCGACAGTCCGTCGCCCACGATCCCACCCCGGGAGCCGAGGGCGGACTTCCGGCGGTCGATCCCCCGGCTCTCGAGGAACTCCTCGAGTTCGACCTCGACCGCCGGCACCAGACAGCCGAACACGAACAGTGCGGAGACGATCCCGAACGCACTGACCAGGCCGAACTCCCGGAGCGGTCCCACCGGGCTCGCGAGGTTCGAGAGGAAGCCGATCGCCGTCGTCGCCGTCACCCAGAGGAGTGCCACCCCGACGCCGGCCACTGCAAGCGCCATACCGGGTCGGACGCCCTCCGCCCCGCCCTCGCGGTGCTCACGATAGCGCATGAGGACGTGGATCGCGTAATCGATCGAGAGGCCGATCAACAACACGGGGATCGCGACGAACAGCTGGTTGAACGTGATCCCGGTCCAGCCCATGAACCCGACCGTCCAGATCAGGACCGTGAGGATCCCGACGACCCCGACGGCGACCTCGAGGGGGTCACGGTAGGCGACCAGAAGCGACGCGAGGACGACCGCGAGCGCGAGCGGGCCGACGAATCCGAGGCTGTCCGCGACCGCCCGGTCGATCTCGTCTGTCACGATTCCGATTCCGAACGCGGTGTACTCGTCGTCGGTCCGCTCCGTGTGGTCGTCCGCGAGGGTCGCTATCGCGAGTTGGCTCCCGACGAGCCGATCGTCGACCGACCCCTCCAGCTCGTCGCCGCCAGCGGACGTCTGCCTGAGGAGTATCAACCGCTCGTCCGCCCGCGTCGATCCCGGCTCGTACGACGACGGGAGCAGGGGCACTCCGAGTTCCGCCACGGGGTCGCCCCCGCCCTCGAGGGTCGCCTCGAGGTGGCGCTCGTAGGCCGATTCGTCGAGCGACTCGAGGGCCTCGATCTGCTCTCCCAGCGCCGGGAGTTCGGTCGAGTCGAGGGCCTCGCGTTCGGCCTCGAGGTCCTGTCGGTTCTCCCACAGGCTGTCGTACTCCTCGCCGAGCACGCCGACCGTCCCGTCCGTGTAGGCGACCTCGAGGTCGTCTTCCAGACGCGTCATTCGTCGGTCGTAGGCGTCGTCCTCGATAGTGCCGTTCTCCAGGGCCCGTTCGGTGGCGTGTTTCTCCGTCTGGACGGCCCGAACGCTCCCCATCGCACGCTCGAACGACCGGGCCTGGTCGTCCTCGAGGTCCGCCGTGGCCCGCTCACGGATCGCCGCGAACGACGCCTCGAGCTCCTCCGAGCGCTCTTCGTAGCTCTCCGCGTCGATCTCGCCGGCCGCGTAGGAGTCGTTGAGCCGTTCGTACTCGGCCTGACGCTCACGAACCGCCTCGAGGTCCCCCCGAAGCTCCTCGCTCGTCTCGTTGAGTCGCTGCCCCTGTTCTTCGAGTTCGGTCCCACGCTCGCGGAGGTCCCTGGCTTCCCGCTCGCGGATCACGCCCGTCGCGAGGACGTTTTCGACCCCGACGATCGGCGTCTCCTCGGCCAGTGTCGCCCCGACCGTCCCGTTTTCGCGGAGTTGCGCCTGGAGTTCCAGAGAGTCGAGGACGGACTCTTTCGTGAGGACGTTCTCGCCGGAGACGATCACCGGCGTGACGGTCGTGTTCGCCTCGTCGTGGACGGTGAAGCTCTCGGTTGCGTACTCGAGGCTCTCCCCTTCCGGCGTTTCGCTCTCGAACTGATCGAGAGAGGGATCGTACTCCATCGCCGGGATTCCCGCCCCGAAAACGCCGGTGAGGAGGAGTAACGCGACGATCACCAGCGTCGTATGGGTCGTGATCGCCCCCGCGAGTCGGTCGACGAGCGCCGACTCGTCGCGTCCGTCACCGCCCATACTACTCACGCCCGACCGTCCGACCCACGACGTACAGTCCGAGGAGAACGGCCCCAACCAGGGCGACCACCACCGCCGGAGAGACCCCCTCGTCGTCTCCCTCGTCGGTCACGTCCCCGTCCTCGAGGTCCGTCTCGAGGAACGACTCCACCCACCCCTCGTCGACGCCGGCGAACTCGCGGTCCCACTCGCCGGGCATGTAGACGGCGGTGTCGGGTCCGACGCGCTGGCGCTCTCTGACCGCCTCTTCGGTCGGCTCCTCCCCGACGAAGTCGTCGGCGACGACGTAGACCGTCGTCCCCGCCCCGTCGGTCTCGAGGTAGGTGGCCGAAACCGCCAGTCCGTCGTCGTCGACGGGGAACGCCTCGACGGCCCCGACCGGATCGACCGCCGCACCCTCGAGTTCGTAGCTCCCGTCGTCGACCGTCACGTCGACTCTCGCGAGGTCGGTCGTCCCGAACGCCCCGTTCCCGACCGCCGTCACGAGCTCGCCCGCCCCGGGGACGACCCCCTCGAGTTGGGCGCCCAGGTCGGCCGCCCCGCCGTGGCCCGTCTCGTAGTCGTAGACGACGGTGACGGCGTCGTCGGTCGTTTCGGCATCGACGGTCGCCGTCCGGTCCGGAGCGAGATCCTCGAGACCTCGATCGGCGAGGGCCGTGGTGTAGGCCTCCCAGTTTTCGGCGTCTGCCGTCCAGTCGGCGTCGACCGTCGTCGACTCGCCGCCCTCGACCGAGACGTTCCACGAGACAGTCTGGCGAAGGTCCGCTTTCTCCCGTGTCTCGAGGCCCTCCCGGACGTCGTCGAACCGATCGGCGAGCCCGTCGTCGACGGCGTCGATCGACTCCGCACTCTCGACGACCCCGAGGACGAACTCGTCGTACTCCTCGAGTTCGAGCGCCCAGTCGACGGTCGTCTCCGGGCCGCGTCTGTCGACGGTCGCGGAGAACTCCGATAGCTCCGCCGCGGCGAGACGGTCGACCATCGCCGTTCTCTCAGCCCCGTCGAGGTCGGTCCCCGAGTACTGCTCGAACAGCGCGACCCCCAGGTCGGTAGCGTGGTCCGTCACGCCGACGAGTTCGACGTCGTACTCGTACTCGACGGCCCGTTCGTCCTCGAGAAACCGGTAGGATTCGAGGCTCCCCTCGGCGCTCCCTCCGAGCCCGACCGCGATATTCGAGAACCGGGTGTCGAGGGAGTCCTCCGCGTCCTCACGGGTGTTCCAGCGCTCGAGTTCCCACTCCTCGACCGGCCGGCGCTCGCTCACCGTCAGGTCGTACCCCGCGTCGGTTTCCGAGACCGTCAGGTCGAGTGAGTCGTTTCGCTCCCCGCCGTCTCCTCGCGCGTGTGCGTCCGCAGTCCCCGAGGCGACGATCGACTCCGGGGTGACCTCGAGGTCGCCGTCGGTCCGGATCGACTCGTAGTCGGACTCGAAGTCGGTCACGACCGCCGAGACGTCACCACTCGAGTGCCACGTCTCGTCGATCTGTTCGACCCGTATCTCCGCCTCGAGGTCGTCTATGCGCCCCGTCTCCTCGAACCGGAGGTCGCCGGAACTCCGGACCGCCTCCGGGTCGACGCGGGCGGTCACCGCACCCGACACCCCGTCCCCGTCGTCTACGTCTCCGCTGTAGCGGGCGTAGGCGAGGCCCGTCCCCGCCTCTGCCCCGAACCGCCCTTCGAAGGGCGTCTCGTGGGGGCGTTCGTACGCGAGGACCACGCCGCCGTCCGCGGAGACGTACGCCGCCTCGGCCTCGTCGGTCGCGTCGATCCCGCCGATCGCCGCCTCGAGTGGCTCCTCGGGGATCACGCCCGACGGCCCGTAGACGCCGCCAGCGGTTCCCACACTCGAGAGCAACAGGAAGGCGACGAGGACCGTCCCGAGCCGACTGTCGAAACCCATTCACAGGTTAGTTTCACCCGCACGCTAATACGTTTTGTTGAGTGTCCGTCCGGATACACTGTTACCAGCCGCTAGACCTGATAACTGCGGAAAATACATATAGGTGAAAAATAAATAAACGGGTAGATGAGCGTGAACCCCTGCTCGAGACGATCCCTCCGGAGTATCGCTACGGTCGTGATGGCCCTCGTGATGATCACGTCGGTGTTCGCCGGCACGGCCATGGCCGACAGCGGCGTCGACCCGGCCGACGAGGTGTTCGTCGACGAAACCGGTGACGCGGTCCTCGTCTACGAGGACGAGACCGACGACGACGCGACGGGTGAACTCGGACTCGACGTCGCCGGGTCGGTCGTCTACGGTCTCATCGCCGACGACGTAGAAGAGGACGTCTCCGCCGCGTTCTCGATGGCCCTGATCGGCGACGAGGTCGACGCCTCCGGCGAACTCACCGCCGACCGCCCCGCCGAAATCTCGGCGTTCTCGATGGACGCGAACGTCGAACAGACCGACCAGGCCAGTGAAACCGCCGCAGACCTCGAGTTGGTGCTCGACTCCCAGGCGTTCCCGGAAACCCAGTTCGTCCAGTCGGCGTCGTCCTCCGGTGACGTCGAGATGGGTGCCGACGAGTTCTCCACTACCGGTGACTTCGAGGTCTCCACCGAGATGCCCCCGGCAGAACAGCCGACCGGCATCGACCTCGAGATCGCCCAGGACGGCGGCGACTACACGGTCGACGTCCACGACCGTGACCAGCTGTTCCAGGCCGACGGATGGGAAACCGAAGCCGACGCCCAACAGACCCTCGAAATGGAGTACACGGGCATCGCACAGGAACTCGGCGGCGACGCGACGGTCACGATCCACTCCCACGAGTTCGAAGAAGACGAGTTCGGCGGGGGCTACCTCGACGTCGAGTACACGATCGAACTCGAGAACGTCGAGGACGGCCTCGAGACGATGCTCGCGGACGAACTCGCGCTCGATCCCGAACTCGACCTCGACGAGGACGAAGCCGAACAGATCGCCGCGGACATGCTCGCGGTCGAACTCGACGCATTCGAGGTCTCGTTCCTCGAGGACGGAAGCACCATCGAGGGCGACTGGAACGTCGCGTTCAGCGAGTTCGACGAGGCCGCCCTCGCGTTCATCGACCTCATGGAAGCCGGCGACGACGTCGACGAGGAGTTCGCCGACGAGTTCGCCGAGTTCGCCGACACCTACGAGGCACAGCAGGCGGCAGACCTCACCACGACCACCGAGTGGAACGTCGAGTACGCCTACGAAGGTGACACCGCCACGCTCACCATGGACATGACCTCGACGTCCGAAAACTGGCAGGCTTACGTCGCTGAACTCGAGGACCGTGGCATCGACACTCCCGAGTTCACCATGGACGCGAGCGCCGAGACCGTCGGCGACGAGATCGACATGGACATGAACCTCGCGTACTCCGACGATGACCTCCTCGAGGACGCCATCGGTGCGGCCATCACGGAGATCGAAAACGACCCGGCCGCGGACCAGGAGGCCCTCGAGTTCATGAGCGCGTTCGACGAGGCCGGCCTCGAGGTCGCCAAACTCGACGTCGACTGGCAGGACGGAACGGTCGAGATGGAGATGGGTGCGCAGTTCGACAGCTTAGCCACCTTCGAGGACGCCATCGCCGAGGAGTTCTACGGCCTCTCGGTCTCACACGTCTACGCGGATCTCGATGCGGACTCCTCGTACGTCTACGCGACCGGAATGGTCGGCGAGGACGCCACCGAAGACGACGTCTACAGCCACGAGGCCGTCGACGACGACACCGTCGTCTACATGCCCGGTGAGTGGGACGAAGACCACCCCACCCTCGACATGCAGCAGGTCTCCGAGTACCTCGACGTCGACATCGACTACGACGAAGAGGCGGACGATGAAGAGGCGGACGACGAAGAGGCGGATGACGAAGAGGCGGACGATGAAGAGGCGGACGATGAAGAGGCGGACGATGAAGAGGCGGACGACGAAGAGGCGGATGACGAAGAGG
>Ga0207421_10007183_pt1 | contig 11932 bp, 5 predicted proteins | sample SodLakKL_010_SED_4_FD_187542 | JGI IMG/M metagenome (GOLD analysis project Ga0207421, IMG submission 187542) | Alkaline sediment microbial communities from Lake Tanatar, Kulunda Steppe, Russia - 8KL_010_SED (SPAdes) (version 2) | ecosystem: Environmental > Aquatic > Non-marine Saline and... | reverse complement strand
GAGAGAGACCCTTATGAGGATTGTTAGCTAGCGTCATTTTTCTTCTCTGAATATGATAGAGTAGAATCATACGTTTAAACCTTTGTAGCAAAATTGCGAGAATTTCCTTTAAATATAGAGCTAAACGGGTAGAAGTATGAGATTTTGCGGATTCGAGTATGAGTTATAGGGCTTAGAGATGTTATATCTCCAAGTTTATCATTCTTTAGATCGGAGAGATTTACCAATCCAAAGACATCGGATCGTTCCGCAATTCCACTAGAAGAGAGGGGGGAAATCGAGAGAAAACCCGTTTTTTTAACTCTATAATATCCAAAAAAATCCTATATGATTTTCTAAGAAAAAAAATGTTAAAAGTAGCAAATTTGCGGCTAAGGTTTAATAATTAAGGGGTTTTATTGAGGAACGGGATGATGAAAGGATCGAAATCCTCCGAATACTGTAGCAGAGTGTATGCTCTCAATTCGAGGCGATCTCGGTGTTCAAAGCAAACCCAGAGTCTAATAGAGGGATCTATTGGCAACCTTCGAACGGATAGGGATCTTAGAAATGAGAGTAACAACTTTTTACTTCATCCCGGGAGAAATAGCGCGTTGGGTGAAAAGATCATTTACTTTGAATTTAGGGGGGAGGATTTCGACTCTCTAGGCTTTAAGAATTGTCGGAGTGGTACAACTGTTATTTCACACGCATGTGTGAGAATTGAGAGAAAAATGAATCCCGATTCCGCGAGTTTATATTTAGGTCAACACCGAAGCTCGATCCATATGATCCGGCCGGACACGATCTAAATAAAAAAAGCAAAAATTGAGGTAAAAAAACATGAAGAAAAATATAATTGCGTACTTGGTCCCGCTCGTACTGGTTATGGGAACAGCCTTCGGTATTGGCCTGGTAACAGGTGATACTACAGAAGGAAGCGATGTTACAGTAGGTGTACAGTACGTAGCTCCCACGATAAATATTACTGAATATCCTGATCCCGTAGGATATCATGATGATGTGAATGTGACCGCAGAGGTCACTGCACCTGGACATGAGAACGTGGTTGAAGAAGTCGTGTTCGAGTTTAATTATACCGGAGGTAAAGATACTGGAGAAGCTTATACTTATGCTTACCAATCTGGTCTCCAACCCGAGGATTGGGAAGAAGGGGTAGGAATTGTTGAATACACTTGGAGTCTCGAAGAAGGTGAGATGTGGAGAACCGACTGTACGGAGGGGGAATGGAGTATAAACGCTACCGTTTACGGTACTGAAGAAGACTGCTGGGACTACGACGAGAAAACAACCAGTGTTGAGCTGTATCGAGAGATCAACTGGGCAGAAGATGGAGAAGCAACTGGAGCTCCAGGCGAACATCTATATGGTGACGACTTTGAAAATGAGGATAGTGGTCATCCTACGATTAAGATAACTACGAATGATAATTGGGAACTCGAGTTAGGAAATTATACCCTTGAACACGAAACAGAAGACGAAAATATTTCTGGCACAGGAGATTACGAACAATCACTTGGAACTCCTGTCTTTGAGCACGAGATCAAAATAAACTACAATGTAACAATCCCTTATGGTTCTATACATGGAACCTATAGAACTGAAGGTGATCCAGCCACCCATACCTTGATTACCTATTGCCAGCCCATATCTCCTGAGAACGATACGGCTTTCGGCGGAGATTCAAAAGGTGAGGGGCCTGGTTGGTGGTATTACTATAACACTTCTGGTGAGGAGGAACAGACTGTTTGGGCCGGTCAAGATAAGGATGTAGGAACAGTGGAAGTTTCAGAGCCCGACGATGAAGGCGATGTAACGATCACTATAGACCTAAAAGATGATTGGAAATTAGAAGATATTGATGAATCGGTAAAGATCCAGGGATATGAGGATGAAAGTGACCTCCCTGATAGGAGACCTGCAGCGGGACTGTTTGATACTTACAAAGGTGAAGAACTAGAAGTTACAGTTGAATCTTTTGAGTACTACATTATCCATCTAGATGTGGAAGAGGTGATTGACCAATAGAATTTACTGATCAGCAACAAATCCCTTCCCTTATAATTTCATCTTCGTGGGAGACGGTTTGAATCCCGATCCCGCGAACCATGAGCTAAGTTCGAAGCTCGGTCGTTATGACCGGGCGAGAAACGATATAAGAAAAGAAAAAAAGCAAGATGGAGGAAAAAAACATGAAGAAAAATGTATTGGTGTACTTGGTACCGATAGTCTTAGTGATAGGAACAGCATTCGGTGTCGGCATAGTGATCGGTGATACGGAAGATAGTCAGGTTACAGTCGACGTAGAGTATGTCGCTCCTACTATAGAGATTACGGATCACACTGAATTCCCTGTAGAATACCAAGATGATGTAATGGTTGAGGCAACAGTCGATGCGCCTGGACATGAAAACGTGGTTAGCCACGTGGAGTTTGAGTTTGAGTATATCGGAGAAAAAGGTGCTGGAGATGCGATAGTTTGGGAATCAGCAGAGGTGGAAATTGATTCTGGTGATTGGTCTGAGGGAGAAGGAGTCTTTGAGTACACTTGGGATGATCTTTCAACAAATGATGACATGTGGAGAGCCGGTGAAAATGATTGGGAAATAACAGCCACAGTATACGACGAGAATGAAGACCCTGAAGACGACTACACAGTAGATGACTTAACGGTCGAGTCGTATCTCGAGATCCTCGGAGCAGAAGACGGAGAAGCAGTGGGAGAACCAGGAGAGCATTTGTACGGTGACGACTTTGAAGTTCCCGGAAATGATGAACAACCGAAGATAGAGATACGCTCCAATGATAACTGGGAACTAGAGTTCGGAGACTTTACTATGGTCCATGAAGACGATGAGGATGTAACCATACCCGGAACAGGAGATTACGATGAAGCTTTTGGAAAGCCAGAATGGTCGTTAGAAACCAACATCAACTACGATGTAGAAATCCCATGGGGAGCACTGCACGGAACCTACACAACTGAAGATGATAACGCCACACATACGTTAACTAGCATATGTGTTCCACTCGATGAGTACAAGGCATTTACTATTGAGATGAGTCAAAGCGAGACCAACGAATATGAATGGGAGGAAGTAGATGATATGGAAGAAACAATTGAAGTAGACTTTGAGGAGAACGAGCCAACTAATCAATACCATCAATATGTCAGGATAGTTAATCCTGAAGGTGTTAGCGATGTGGCTATATCCTCATATGTCACATCAGATGAACTCGGAGACGATATGGGATTCAGACTGGAACAAGGTATAGTCGAGCCAAGCGGAGAAGAATTAGATGTCCAGAATTGGGGCGAAGGATTTGCTCTTGATATAGTTGAAAACGGTGAGGAAGCCGTATTTACGATGATTTACACTGCGGACACTGCGGAACCAGGAGAAGGAGAATTCGAACTAAGTTGGGAGTTTAAAGATGTCGATCCAGAGAACGGTGAAGTGCCACCTAATACTGATGTTGGTGGTAGTCATGATCGTCCTATCGCTAGTGAGTCTTTAGATACATATTCGGCACTCGCAGTGATGGATTTCGACGAGTTTCCAGTAACTATAACAATAGAGTTAGAGGACGATATTGACTGTGATGCGACTCTGAAAGTTGTTTCAAGTGAAGGATATTCTGGAAATAATCCATTGATGTCCGACAGTTACAGTCCTGGTGGATACACGGAGTATAACGGTGGATTTGAAAACGGAGAGATTACTATTGAATACGATCCCTACGGAGATCAACTTGAGAATATGGGATTGATAATCGAGTGTGACAACGGAATAAGCGAAGAAGATATCGACACAGTGACTATAGATACTGATGACTTCGAGTACAAGATTTAGAACTATACATCCAAAACCTAGGAGCCTTAAAGGCGGAATATGAGCTAAATTCGAAGCTCGGTCTTGTGACCGGGCGGGAAATGGTTTGAAAAAAGCCAAAAAGCAAGATGGAGGAAAAAAACATGAATAAAAATCCATTGGTGTACTTGGTACCTATAGTCCTGGTGATAGGAACAGCCTTCGGTGTAGGCATAGTGACTGGTGAGGTAACGGAAGAGAGCGATGTTGAAGTTGGAGTAGATTACGTCGCTCCTACGATAGAGCTTACGGATTGGCCTACTGATGTAACTTGGGACGATGACGATTTAGATGTTGAAGCAGATGTCACAGCACCTGGACACTGGAATGCCGTCGATGAAGTCAAGTTCACGGCTGAATACACTGGAGGAGAAGAAGTAGGAGATGCATGCGGTGGACCCCAAACAGTTACAGGCGCGATAGTCGGTGAATGGAACGAAGGCAAAGCAACGTTCGAGGGAGAGTTCGACCGTGACGGCAAAATGTTGAGAGCCGGAGAATGGGAGATAACAGCTACGGTGTACGGTACTGATCCTGATTGTGAAGATACTGACACGAAAACTACGACAGTCGAGTCGTATTTCGAGATCCTCGGGGTAGATGACGCAGAAGCAGAGGGAGACCCAGGTGACGAGCTAACAGCTAATGACTTCAGTGTACCTGGAAACGAAGATCCCCCAGAGATAGAGGTAAAATCCAACGATTGTTGGTGTCTCGGAGAGGAGACCAAGGAAGTGGAATTAACTAACAATAATGGTGAGTCGTTTACCATAGATTTAGATTACGACGAGCCTCAAGGTGACCCAACTTTGGGCTTCGAAACCGATCTACTATACTCTGGTCAAATCCCATGGGGTCAATATCATTCCACCTATGATGCTACGGTCACCCATACCTTAGGAGCACAACAGGAATAAAAAACAAAGCATGAGGAGATAACTCCAACGAAAACCACTTACAAAAACCCTTTCCCTTCACTATTTTCAAACCTCAATGAAAAGAGTCATATATCTTGACTCTGTGAACCAAAATAAGAGTTATTATTAGAATTCAATTCCTTTTTCTAGAGTGCTAGGATGATTAGATTGGTCGCTCAATATTCCCTACAAGAGACAATTTCTGAGTTTGTGTTCGGTAAAAGAGTAAAACGAAAAGAGATATTGAGGGCTAAAAGTGATAATCTTGTGAAAGAGAATTTAATGAGGAAATAGATTTTCCGCTTTTATCGAAAAAAGATTTTTCTCTAAAGATGACAAGTAAATCTTAGCCTAACTGTAGATCACAAGCTTCTCTCGCCTGCGAACTGAAAATAAATCGGGATCGGAACAGAATTACTAATTCTATATTTAGCATTTCGAAAAGAGATTATTCAAGCTAATTCTTCATCGTAGGATTTTACCGAATTGTCGACGGCAATTATCATTTAGAATTGGCAATATTTCGGTGACTAGTATTTAGTATTGGTCCCTAAATCTTTTATAATATAACTCGGAAGTGTGTTATGCTCAGTAGGAGTAGCGAATATGGATAAAAAGATAATCACATATGGCGTAGTAGCACTCTTGATAGGGATGGCTTTTAATAAAATAAAAAGTGGTGATTACAAAAATTTTCGAAGTTTATCTGTTAAGAAAAAGTGTAAGAAGATCGATATGAAAGATAAGATAACCGTATTGATGCTAGCTTTCCTGATGATCAGCGGTACCGCTGTAGTAGGGATCGGCAGTGGTAGTCCTATTGAAGAAGAGACCTCTCGTGGTACAACCATAGAAAAAGAAGATGGTGCTGAAACAAATGCGAGTATCACTGAGGATTTACAGGAAGAAATAAGAGAAAGAAAATCGAATGAGACAGAGGAAAAGGAGAAGATAGAGGTTTTTCTCGAGTTACCTTCATTCAGAGAAAATAGAGATGATATTCCGTCTTTGAGTAATGAGAAATTTACCTCTGAACTGCAAACACACGCCAAGATCACTCAGGATAAGGTGAGAGATCAATTAGAAAATTCTGATTTGGATCTCGAAATCATAAACACGTTTTGGATAAGTAACGAAATTCTGATAGAGATCAATGTAGGAGATATAGAAAGATTGAGAGATTTTTTTGGTATCGAGAGGATCAAAGAAAATTTTGAAGTCGAAATTTATGAACAGGAATATGAAATTGATAAACCAGGGGCTGGAAAGAAAGAATATGATTATCCTGAATCTTTTACTGATTATCATCCTGATTCATATTCTACTACTTCTGATGATGATTTGACTTGGGGATTAAAGAGAATAAATGTTGAAAAAGTTTGGGATGGAGACGTCAAAGGTGAGGGTATCAGAGTGGCGGTTTCTGATACTGGAGTCGACATAGACCATCCAGACTTGGATGGAAAAATGGTGACTGTTGATGAAGGAGATGACCATTACCCAGGCGGTTGGATAGAGTTCGATAGTAACGGTGAAATTGTTGAATATTCTACTCCACATGATACACACGGCCACGGAACCCACTGCTCTGGGACAGTTTTGGGCGGTGACGCTAGTGGAACCCACATAGGGGTTGCACCTGAAGCTGATTTGATGCACGCTTTGATATTACCGGGTGGAGGTGGAAGTTTTGCTCAGATATTAGGTGGGATGGAGTGGACAATAGAACCTCATGATAGATACGGTGAACCCCTCCATGAAAAGTATGGTGGAGATGTTGAAGATTACAGGGCAGATGTTCACTCGATGTCGTGGGGGATAAGTGGGTATGAAGAGAGTTTTGAAGAACCTATAAAAAATTCAGTAGATGCTGGTGTGGTACCTGTCTCCTCTTCAGGTAATGATGGAGAAGGAACCATAGGCAGTCCAGCAGCGATGTATGAAGCATTTGCTATTGGTGCTACTGAAGATGATGATGACATAGCTGATTTCAGCAGCGGTAGGATAATCGATGAGGATGACCACGATAGAGATGAAATTCCTACGGAATACGTGAAGCCAGACTTTTCTGCACCTGGTGTAGCTGTTTATTCTGCAATTCCGGGTGAGGATTGGGATAGTTGGTCAGGGACTTCTATGGCAGCGCCACATGTGGCCGGTACTATAGCGTTGATGAAGTATGTCAACCCCGAAGTCTCAGTCGATACAATCTATGATGTTTTATCTGAGACCGCAGATTATTACGAAGCAGGTGATGATCTAGGTGAAGAAAAGAATACTCGGTACGGTCATGGGATTATCGATGCAGAAGGTGCTGTAAATTACCTTGCAGATTTTTATCCTCTTGAACCTGAAGATATTACCAAACATACCGCTACTTTAAGAGGACAGATTACGGATGGTGTATTTGAGGAGCATGACGAGGTCGATGTTTTCTTCAAGTATAGAGAAAAAGGTGATGATGAGTGGACGGAGACCGAAGGACAAACCATAACTGAAGCCCAAAAAGTAGATGAAGAAATTACGGATTTGGAAGCCGAAACTGATTACGAATACAAGTTGGCTATCGTGGTAGATGATGAAGAACAAGACTCGCATAGAATAGTCAAATTTACAACTTATGGAGATGTTGAGATTGAAACGAGAGTTCCTGGTACCATTGGCGAAGATGATGCTGATTTACAAGCCGAAGTAATATATTTGCATCTTGAAGATGCTGAAGTATTTTTCAGATATCGGGAAAAAGGAGACGATGAATGGAATGAGTCAGAGAAGATAACTGTGGATGAAGAAGGAACATTTGTCATTACTATAGATGAACTTGAGCCTATGGAATACTATGAGTACAATGCCGTCTCTGAGACGGATGAGGGAGAATTTTACGGTGCGATCTACGAGTTTGTTACAACGCCACCGGAACCAGAGTGGGACGATGAAGAAGAAGCTTATATTTTAACCACTGCAAAGGAAGTTCAGTGGATAGCAGAAGATCTAGAATCAGATTACATATTGGATAACGATATCGATATGTCAGAAACCGAGGATTGGTACGAAGGTAGAGGATTTAGACCTGCTGGAGCTGATGAGGCAACAGGTTTCAGTGGAACTTTTGATGGAGATGGTCACGAGTTAGACGGAATTTACATGGACACAGAATTATCCTGGGGTGGAGTTTTTTATGCTTTAGATAATGACGGTATTGTAAAGAATTTATCTCTCGCAAATATTGATATTTCATTTACCAATAATGCAGGTGGTTTAGTTGGATTTAATGAGGGAAAAATTGAAGATGTCCAACTTGATGGTGAAATTACTTACATTCATAAGGACCTTGAATACCTCGATGTGGGTGGTTTAGTAGCTAGGAATGAAGGAGAAATTATAAACTGTTCTGTTAGTGCAGAAATAGAAGCACAATCAGGTGCATCCCCTGGTGGAATTGCTGGAAGGAACTGGGGAGGGCTTATTTCGCAATGTTATTTTGATGGTAGCATAACTGGTGGATGGCGACCAGGAGGAATAAATTCGCATGCTGCTGGTCATATCGAAGAATGCTTTACTGCTGGGGAAATAGAAAGTGACACTTCTGGATATATTGGTGGTATAACAGGTGGCGATTGGACATTTTCAAATAGGCCAAATGATACTCCTACTTATGAAAATGTCTATTCTTTAACTGATGTAGAATCGACTGAACCTAGTAGTGGTCACGCTAATGGTGTAGCTGGTTTGATAGGCAGGTCTGATGATACCATTCAGAATTCGTTAGTTGATAGGACATACGTAGCAGGTTCGGTTGAAGTATATTCCGAAGAAGATACTAAGACAGGAGGTCTAATAGCTGAACAGAGAGGCGACCATCCTTATGACCACGTAATCAACTCTTACTGGGATAAACTAACCACTGGTCAGGATGAGAGTGAAGGTGGTACAGGATTAGAAACTCCAGAGATGGTGGGATTATCAGGGCGGGAAAATTTAGAAAACTTCGACTTCGATGATACCTGGTATTTCGTCGAGGCTAACTGGGAGATCGGCGATACTGGCATAGCCCCCGAAGAGGACGGCTATCCCATCCTACAAAGCATAGATGTGAAAACACAGCTCGATGCTCAAGATATAGAAGTAGGCGAAGCGGATGATGAATACGATTTAACAGTTCTGGTAGAGGATACAGATGAAAACATTATCGAGGATGCTGAAGTTGAAGTTATGCCAGGTGCATTTGAAGAATTAACGGATACCAACGGCGAAGCAGAATTTACGCTTTTGGAAGGAGAATACACAATTTCAGCAAATAAATTAAAATATGAAAAAGATTCTGAAGATATAATTTTAGACGAAGACAAAACAGTTACTTTGACTTTGGAAGACACGCCCCAATACAATTTAACAGTCATAACTGAAGATGAAGAAGGGAATTTATTGGAAGATACGGAGGTTGAAGTTTACGGAGAAATTTCTGAAAGAGAAGGTGTAACAAATGAGGATGGTCAAGTATTGTTTGAAGCTCTTTATGAAGATGAGTATGCAATCGAAGCGTTGAATGAAGGAATCTATGGAAACGAGGAAATCATTCTCGATGAAGATAAAGAGGAAAAGGTGGTACTTGACGAGCCTGCCGAAGAGCCACCTGGTTCTGGGACCGGAGGAGAGCCATATGAAATATATAACTGGTATCAACTGCAATTTATTAATGAAGAACTGGATAAACATTACGAACTTCATAAAAATTTAGATAATGAAACTGATGGTTACGAGGAGCTGGCAAGTGAGAATGCAAACGATGGAGAAGGATGGGAGCCATTAGGAAACTCAGGGGAACCATTTTTAGGAACTTTCAACGGCCAAGGATTTTTTATTCAAGATTTAGTAATTGATAGGCCTAATGCAAAACTTGAATGGCAAAGTTTGTTCGGTGAGGTAGGGGATAGGCACGAAAATATAGATGGAATTATACGGTATTTAGGAGTTAAAAATGTAGATATTAGTGGTTACAATAATGTTGGAGGGCTAGCAGGAAGGCTTGAGTACGGTAATATAGAAAAATGTTACACCACAGGAGATGTAAGTGCAGAAAACAGATTTACTGGAGGACTCTTAGGATATAATAATGATGATGGTGTCGTAGAGAACTCGTATTCTACAGCAGATGTGAGTGGAGAGGATCGTCCTGGAGGACTAATTGGATATAACCAAGGCACGGTTTCTGATTCATATGCAGCGGGAAAAGTTAGTGGAGATGAGTATGTAGGTGGACTAATAGGAGCTAATTATGGACTAGGAGATGTAGAAGATTCATTTTCATTACAAAACGAGTATGATGTAATAGCGATAAGAAATGGAGATGAGCATGGGAGAGTCACGGATGCACCTGAAGAGGACATGCAGGACATTGGATTGTTTAGCGAAGACGATTTCGGTGATTATGACCCACTAGAAGAGGAGTGGGATATCGCAGCTAAAGAGGATTGGAATGGTGAAACTTGGTATATCGAAGAGGGTAGCGATTATCCGAGGCTTTGGTGGGAGTATGAAGATATAGAAGATTACGAGCTAACGATAAATATAGAAGGTGAAGGAGATGAGTTGAACTACGGAGAAGGCACACATACTTTCCTCCCTAATGAGACCATAACTCTAGAAGCAGATCCTGAAGAAGATTGGGAGTTCGAGGAATGGACCGGTTACGAAGGATCTACCGAAAAAAAGATCACCTTCGATATGCCGGAGCAGAACATAACTATGACAGCACACTTCGAAGAACTGGATCATCAAGAAGCGTACTTCGAAGTCAGTATAACTGAAACAAATTCACCCGTACCTTATGAAAATACTCTTGAAGTCGACTACGAAGTTCAGAATATAGGAGATGAGACCGCTACCCAGGATATAGAACTCGAATTCGAGGATAAAGGTGTAATCGATACTGATGAAGACATCACGCTGGAAGAGGACGAAATCCATACAGGAACTTTACTATATGAGACTACTGAGGAAGCTGGAACCTATGAGATATGGGTGCATTCGGACGATGATACGGAAACAGAAACCATCCTTATCGAGTATCAATCTCCTGAAGTAACTACCTTAGAAGTAACAAACATTGCAAACGATTCCGCCACTCTCTACGGCGAACTGACCGATATGGGGACCGCTTCAAGCGTTGAAGTTTACTTCGAATTCAACGGACAGACAACAACGCCTGAAACCTTGACTTCTACAGGCTCATTCGATCAAGAGATAGATGGTTTGGATTCTGCCAAAGAGTACGACTTCAGAGCTTTAGCGGACGCGAACGAACACGGCTCCGATGAAGGAGATTGGTCTTCCTTTAACACAGATGCGGAACTTGTGATAACTACAGAAGGTGAAGGAGAAGAGACCAACTACGGTGAAGGTACTCATCACTTCGAGTATGAGAGTAGTGTGAATCTAAATGCCGCTTCCGATCATGGGTGGGTCTTCAACAGCTGGACAGAAAACGGCCAATACTACAGTGATAACAAAGAAATCAGCATAACAATGGGCAAAAATAGAGTGTTCACAACAAACTTCGACCGAGATGAGTTTACTTTGACTTGGAACATCGACGGAGAAGGAGAAGTCTACATCGATGGAGAATGGTACACCACATCAGGTAGTGAAGAGTTCGAGTTTGAAGATGTAGTAGATCTTGATGCTGATCCGGACCAAGGTTGGATATTCCACGAGTGGACAGGAGATCTGGATTCTAACGATCCTGATGAAACGATAGAGATGACTGAAGACAGATCCATCACTGCAAATTTTGTCGAAGAAAGTCAATTTGTGGTTGATATAAAAGAGACGAACTCGCCGGTAACGGAAGGGAACGACCTCGACGTTACCATCCAGATAGAGAACACAGGAGATCAGTCAGATACACAGGAAATAACATTGTACGACTTCGACGATGCTGAAGTAGATTCTGTTGAAGTCACGTTAGATGGAGGTACATCCACCACTGAGACTCTCATATGGAACACTTATATAGGAGATGGTGAACGAACCGATGATATATCAGTAGAAAGTGAAGAAGACGAAGATAGCGAAGCCGTAACGATCGAATATATACAGTATGATCTAACCATCAACATAGAAGGCGAAGGCTCAACCACTCCT
>Ga0207421_10007182_pt1 | contig 11934 bp, 10 predicted proteins | sample SodLakKL_010_SED_4_FD_187542 | JGI IMG/M metagenome (GOLD analysis project Ga0207421, IMG submission 187542) | Alkaline sediment microbial communities from Lake Tanatar, Kulunda Steppe, Russia - 8KL_010_SED (SPAdes) (version 2) | ecosystem: Environmental > Aquatic > Non-marine Saline and... | reverse complement strand
GCAGAAATACTCGGTCGATCCGATATTGGGACTATTGAACCTGGTAAACTGGCTGATATTTCTGCCTGGAAACGGGACCTATTAAATGACCACGAAGCTTTACTTGACTGTGCTTTTGTAATGAAGGATGGGGCTATTTATCCTACGGAAAAAACTGAATAGACTGTGTAAAAATTACAGGAAGAACTCCAGGTTTGTTTGCCTTTCGGAAAGGGAAATATTAGGTTTTAATTTACAAAAATATACCAAATTCCGAAAAAAGAGCCCAAAACAAAGTGGAGTTCTTTTTTTTATTTCCATTAGGGGAAAAAATTTTTGCGCGTTGCAGGAATAAAAAGTTAAACCGTCGAACTAAATTTACTTAATAAGGAATTATTAAATTATATTTAATTTTAGCTCCCTGGAAATTGGCTTTTTTATTCGTAAAATTTTACACAGAGGGCGGTATAACTTTTTTCATCTAAAGGAGGCTGCTATGAAGAAAATTTCTTGTGAAAATGCAATTTATTTCATGCATCGAGATAATAAGCCGGGCCTGGAGGTAGAACCAGGTGAATTGTTAGAATTTGAAGCAAGGGACTGTTTTAGCGATCAGATCCAGGATGAAAGCCAGCTGTTCGAGAGCGCGGATTGGTCCCAGATTAACCCGGCAACGGGACCTGTGGCAATTAAAGGAGCCGAACCTGGAGATACACTGGTAATTGATATTCTTGATATTAAAGTTGATGATAAAGGAACCATGATTGTGGTTCCTGACATGGGGGCGCTGGCTGATAAAATTGACCAATCGGAAACCAAGATTGTCCCCATTGTTAATGGGTACGCCCAGTTTAATGATAAGATCCACCTGCCCATCAAACCCATGATTGGGGTTATCGGAGTTGCTCCTGAGGGGGATGAAAAAATCCCGAACGGGACCCCCGGCTTCCACGGGGGGAACATGGACAACAAGGAAATAACCAGGGGCACCCGGTTGTTCCTACCTGTTTTCCATCCGGGAGGCATGATTGCTTTGGGGGACCTTCATGCGGTCATGGGCGATGGTGAAGTGGTTATCTGCGGAGTTGAAGTCCCGGGCGAGGTATTATTAAAGGTAGATATCATCAAGGGCAAAACTCTGGGGACTCCTTTCCTGGAAACCCCTGATTACTTTTATGTCATTGGCACCGGTAAGGACCTGGATGATGCGGGGGCAATTACCCTTGATAAGACCTATGCCTTTTTGAAAGAAAGGCTTCCACTCACCCCCAACGAAGTTGCCATGCTGATGAGTATTGCCTGTGATCTGCAGATCTGCCAGATAGTTGATCCCCTGATCACCTGCAGAATGGCAATTCCCAAACAGGTATTTGCTTTATATAATCTTTCTTTTGCTTGAAAGGAAGAATGATGCAAGGGTTATAAAAGAAAATGACAGGTAGAGATCTTCCCTCCTTTATACACCCGGGCGCTTTTTGCCCGGGTGTAATATGCTATAATCCAATTAAAAGATTAACTAAAAAAATAATTTGGATGAAGCTTACCATTAGGCCAGTCAATCAAAATTTATACCCCGGAAGGTTAAAAAAGTCATGATTTATCTTTGTCCTAAAGGTAGATTTTTGTTATTATTAATGTGGATTTAGTTTTGCTTTATAGGGGTTTGGCTGAAAAATTAATGGGAGAGTAACAAAAAACTCCTGAAAAATAAAAAAAATAGGGAAAGAGGAGATAATATTATGGAAGGCCAATTAAACTTGCAGAAATTCCAGGAAGCGGGGGCAAGGATAAAAAAATATATCCAGAGGACACCCTGTCTTCCCTTCCAGGATTTAAGCGAAGAAGTGGGACGTAATATTTATATGAAACTGGAAGGCCTGCAAATTACAGGAGGATTTAAGTTAAGGGGAAATTTAAACAAGCTTTTATCCATGGGTAAAGAGAATCTTCCCAATGGTGTGGTTACTGCTTCTTCTGGAAACCACGGGCTTGGCCTATCCTATTCAGCACGGCTGCTTGGAGTTAAGGTCACGGTAGTTGTCCCTGAAACAACTCCAAAGAACAAGGTGGATAAACTGCGGACTTATGGAGCTGAGGTTATCCTTGCCGGAGCCCATTATGACGAGGCAGTAAAAAGGGTTAAGAAAATTGTAGAAGAAACCGGAGCTCTTTACGTTCCGAGCTTCGATGACCCGGATATTATTGCGGGAAATGGAACAATTGGGTTGGAAATTAACGAAGATGTCCCTGGTGTTGCGCAGTACATTTGCCCGATTGGGGGAGGTGGGGGCATTTCAGGAAGCGGCCTGGCTTTAAAGGCCTTAAATCCCAACATTAAAATAATAGGAGTGGAAGCAGAAGGCGCGGCTTCTATGAAGGCTTCAATCGAGGCTGGAAAGCCGATACAACTCCCGGAGGTAAAAACGAAGGCGGAAGGAATTGCAGTAAGCAGGCCTGGCGAATTACCATTTGAGATTGTTAAAGACCTTGTTGACGAGATCGTAACTGTTTCCGAAGAAGAAATGGAAGATGCCCTCCGCTACCTGGTGGGGAAGGGGAAAATAGTCCCGGAACTTGCTGGGACAGCTGGAATCGCTGCCTTATTGGCAGGAAAGATCCTGCCCGAGAAGGGTCCTGTAGTCTGTTTAATTACAGGAGGCAATATTGATCTCCAGTACCTTGGTTCAATCTTAACCAGCAGCGAAAAATAAAAAACTAGCCAGGAAAAGTTTTACCTTATTTATGGTTTTTAAGATAAGGGGATTTAGTTTGCAAACCGGAGGTTTTGCCCTCCGGTTTTTTGTATAAATACTGGGGGAAGAGAGAAAACTGATCCCGGGAAAATTTTCGGGAAAAAGGGGTTGACAAGAAAACAAAAGGAGGTTATTATATAACAAGTGTTACATAATATATGTTATACAAGGAGGGAAATTGGATGCCACCTAAAACCAGGTTTAAGCGAGAAGAAATTATTGATGCCGCTTTTGCTATAGCCCGGGAAAGGGGTTTTGAAGAAATTTCTGCACGGAATGTGGCAAAAAGGCTGGGTAGTTCTGTTGCCCCCATATACGTGAATTTTGATAACATCGAAGAACTGGTAAAAGCAGTTGTCCAAAAAGTCCTTGTGATCTCAAGTGAAATACTTGCCAGGCAAAATGGACCGGACATGTTTGCCAACATAGGGAGAGCAAGCCTGGAATTTGCCCGGAATTATCCCGTTCTTTTGCGGGAATTAACTTTAAAACCAAATCCATATGTCCAGTCCTATGAAAGCATGGAAAAAGGCATGATTGAAGCAATGGGAAGCAGCGAAGAAATGAAGGATTGGAGCCTGGAAGAAAGGAAGGAACTTTTGTTCAAAATGCGGGCCTTTCAGATCGGCCTGGTTGCAATGGTTGCCAATGGACAGATTCCCTCCTGGATGGATGAAGAGAAAATAGAAGATATATTAATGGAAGCAGGAGAAGATTTGCAGAGGATTCAACAAAAAAAGCGAGAGGAGCAAGAGGGATGAAAAAAGTTGTAATTATTGGTGGAGGAATTGCCGGTTTAACCGCAGGAATTTTTGCCCGGAAAAATGGTTTTGAAAGTGTTATTTTAGAAAAACACCACACCCTGGGCGGAGAATGTACTGGCTGGGACCGCGAGGGTTACCATATTGATGGTTGTATTCACTGGCTGGTTGGAACTAAAGAAGGGACCCCTATCAACGAACTTTGGAAAACAGTTGGTGCCCTGGGGGAAGATGTGAAAATCCACCATCTAGAAAGCTTTCTAACTTATGAACATGAAGATGGGCAGCAGGTCCATCTTTACCGCGACCTGGAACGCCTGAGGTCAAGCTGGCTGGAGATTTCTCCGGAAGATAAAGAAACAATTGAAGAGTTCTGCGATACAATTAAGAAATTACATTCTTTTGAAATACCGGTTGGGAAACCAATGGATATGATGAACCCAATTGAAAAAATAAAATTAATGCTCTCCATGAAGGACGCGGGGGCAGTTCTGCAGAAATTTGGAAAGGTTGGCCTTACCGAATACGCGAAAAAATTCAAGCACCCTGCATTAAGGGGAGTTCTGGAAACTTTTGTGCCGGAAGGTTATTCCGCTTCCATGGTTTTCTTTGCCTGGCGGGTTTTACCAAAGGACAGGCTTCTCTGCCTGCTGGAGGTTCTAAAGCCCTGGCCATGCGGATGAAAGAAAAATTCCTGGCCCTGGGAGGAAAGATTGAAACTAACTGCGAGGTCCTTGACCTTGAAATAGAGGATAAGGAGGTTAAAAAAGCCGTCTGCAGCAACGGAAAAACCTTTACAGCGGATTATTTCATCGCTGCAATTGATGCGAATTTCTTTTATGAGAAACTTCTTAAAGGAAAATATCCTGATCCCCAATTCCAAAAACGATTTGAAAACCCAGAGGATTACCCGGTTCCTTCAGAATTGCGAATTTCCATAGGATATGAAGGAGTTCCAAACAATATTCCGAGAACTATTCGATTTCCAGTTTCATCCCCATTTAAGATAAACGGGAATATAATCGATCGCCTGCAGCTAACGAATTACGATTACGAGCCGGATTTTTCTCCTGAAGGAAAGACTCTCTTTTCCGTTACAATCAACCAGTTTAACTCAGACTATGATGCCTGGGATGAATTATATAATAATAAAGGTAATTACCGGAAGGAAAAAGATAGAATTGGTGAGGAAGTTGTTAAGGCAATTGAAACGCGCTTTCCGGAAATGAAGGGTAAATTAAAAGTACTGGATATAGCTACCCCCAAAACGTTTGAACGGTACTGCAACTCCTACCGAGGTGGAATAATTGCTTTTTCTCCGACACTAAAAGGAAAATCAATGGACCATTCCGGGTATGTAAGGGGTTTAAAAAATATCCAGTTGAGTGGACAGTGGCTGCAGGGAACAGGTGGACTTCCCCCCGCCTTAATAACCGGAAAAGCCTCAATAATGAGAATATGTAAAAAAGAAAAATTGGAATTTGTCCAATAAAAAGTATCCCGGGCCATCTGGCCCGGGATTTCTAATTTCTTTAGGTTTGTCTGTTAGTATTTTTTGACTGGTTTTCATTCGTGCATGTGACAGTAAACGTAGTGGTCTTCCTTTACCTGATGAAAACCAGGTTTTTCTTCTTCGCAGCGTGGAGACTTGTCCGGACAGCGGGTTTGAAAAACGCAGCCCGGGGGTGGGTTGCTTGCACTGGGAACATCACCTTTAATAACTGCTTTTACCCTGGTTTTTTCCGGGTCTGGAACGGGGATAGCCTCCAGCAGCGAACGAGTATAAGGGTGGAGGGGATTGGCAAAGAGTTCTTCTCCTGAAGTGAGCTCGACCAACTTCCCCAGGTACATTACCCCCACCCGGTCGGAAATGTGTTTAACAACTGATAGATCGTGGGCAATAAACAGGTAAGTTAAGTTCAGGTTTTTCTGCAGTTTCTTCAGGAGATTGATGATCTGGCTCTGGATGGAAACATCCAGGGCGCTGACCGGTTCATCACAAATAATCATTTCCGGGTCCAGAGATAAAGCCCTGGCTATTCCAATACGCTGGCGCTGTCCACCGCTGAATTCGTGGGGATAGCGGCCAATATGGTAAGCTGAAAGACCCACCATTTCCATAAGTTCAATTACCCTCTTTCGAATTTCAGTCCTGGTATTTGCAATTCTGTGGTATTTAAGGATTTCTCCCAGCATATCTTCTACTGTTGCGCGGGGTTGGAGTGAGGAAAAGGGGTCCTGGTAAATCATCTGGACTTTTTTCCGGTAATCCTTCAGGGCCTGCCCTTTAAGGTCAAAAATGCTGTCCTCCTCAAAAAGGGCATCTCCAGCAGTGGGTTCTAAGAGTCGCATTAATACTTTTCCTGTAGTAGATTTCCCACAACCTGATTCCCCAACTATGCCAAGGGTTTCTCCCTGCTTTACTTCAAAACTTATATTATCAACGGCTTTAACATGGCCAATTGTCCTGGAAAGAACTCCCCCCCGAATGGGGAAATATTTTTTCAGGTTGGAAACTTTCATAACAGCTCCATTATTACTTTGTTTCAATTTCCACACCCCCCCTGTCAACATTCCTGGGGTAAAAACACCTCACGAAGTGATTTTTGTCCAGTTGAGTTAAATCAGGTTCATATTCCCTGCATTTTTCGTCACCAAAATCGCAGCGATTATGAAATTTGCATCCTGGAGGGGCCTCCAGGGGATTGGGGACAACACCTTCTATTTCATAGAGAAATTCCGTTTTAACCTCCATTTTGGGGATTGATTTAATTAAACCCATGGTATATGGATGGAATGGTCTTTTAAATAACTCCTTTATTTCAGCGATTTCAACCACTCTTCCGCTGTACATAACGATAACCCGCTCACACATTTCGGCGATTACTGCCAGGTCGTGGGTAATCATTATAATTGCTGTTTTCAGTCTTTCTTTAAGGTCCTTCATTAATTCGAGGATCTGGGCCTGGATGGTAACGTCAAGGGCAGTAGTTGGTTCGTCAGCAATCAGTAGTTTAGGGTCGCAACAGAGGGCCATAGCAATCATGGCTCGCTGCTGCATTCCCCCGCTTAATTGATGGGGATATTCCATTACCCTCCTTTCAGGAGAGGGGATCCCCACTAGATCGAGGTATTCAACTGCCTTTCTCATCGCCTTTTTTTTCTGTAATCCCTGGTGCAAGCGGAGAGCTTCGGAAATCTGTTCACCTACAGTATAAACTGGATTGAGGGCGGTCATGGGTTCCTGGAATATCATGGATATATCGTTTCCGCGAATTTTACGCATTTCCTGCTGGGTTTTTTTCAGCAAATCTTCCTTCTCAAATAGGATTTCACCCTGCACCTGTGCAGTATCGGGTAAGAGATTCATTATTGATAGGGAGGTAACACTTTTACCGCACCCGGATTCGCCAACCAAGCCCACCGTTTCACCCGGATTAATTTTAAAATTAACATCGTCAACTGCTTTTACTATTCCTTCGGGTGTGTGGAAATGGGTTTTTAATTCCTTTACTTCCAGTAAATTATTGTTCAAAATAACACCCCCAGCATGGGCTCGAAAAAGTTGGATTTGGCAATTAATCTTTCAAGCGTGGGTCCAGGACATCACGCAGGGCATCGCCCAGGAGATTGAATCCCAGAACCACAATCGCTATTGCTGCTCCGGGGAAGGTTACTCCCCACCAGGCATAACGCAGATACTTCCGCTCCATAGACATCTGGGTTCCCCAGGTGGCATCCTGGGCGGCTGCACCTAAACCTAGAAAGCTCAAGCTTGCTTCCGCAATGATAACAACCGCAATTGTCATTGTGGAGTAAACAATAATACTTGCCAGACAGTTGGGAAGAATATGGCGGAGCATAACCTTGAGGTTATGGAATCCTACTCCCCGGGCTGCCTGGACGTATTCTCTTTCCCGGAGAGAGAGGACTTCGCTCCGTATTAAACGGGCATAGGTGGTCCAGCCCGTAACAGATAAAGCTAAAATAACATTTTCCAGGCCCTGGCCCCTTACGGCCATAATAGCAAGGGCAAGGATAATCCCGGGAAAAGCTATGACCGCATCAACAAATCTCATCAGGATAGATTCGGTTAACCCCCCGTAGTACCCCGAGATCAAACCAACTGGAATGCCAATCAGCATCCGGAAAATTATAACTGTTAAACCTACAAGAATGGAAATTCTTGCTCCAAAAATAATCCTGCTCAAAACACAGCGACCGAAGTTATCTGTTCCCAGGGGATATTCAATACTCGGGGGTTCGTGGTGACGGGGTAAATTCATCTCAAAAGGATCGTGGGGAGTAATGAAAGGCCCGAATATAGCCAGGAAAATAAATACTGAAATAATAATCGAGCCAATAATCCCGGTGGGATTCTTTTTGAACCTCCGCATGGCATCGGCCTGAAAGCTTTTACTTTTTTGAATTTTGGGGGTTTTTTTATCCAGGCTTTGAGGTTCGACTTGGTCATTCGGTCGTTTATTGGCCATTTCTATTTCCCCCTTTTAATCGTATCTGATCCTGGGATCCAGGAAACCATAGAATATATCTGTGGCGAGGTTGATCATGATAAATAAAAAGGCAAACATCAGCAGGTTACCGGTAATCATGGGGAAATCCCGCATTAGCATCCGGTTAAACATAAACCTTCCTATCCCCGGGTAGCCGAAAACCGATTCAACAATAACTGATCCCCCCAGCCTGTAGCCCAATTGGAGACCAATAATGGTTACTACAGGAAGCATCGCATTTTTCATGGCGTGCTTGTAAATAACGGTTCTTTCGCTAAGCCCTTTAGCCCGGGCTGTCCGGATGTAATCCTGTCTGACCACTTCGAGCATGCTTGATCTGGTTAGTCTTGTGATAAGGCCTGCTGAAGCAGTCCCCAGAGCAATAGCGGGCATAATAAGGTGGTAGATGGTCCCGGCTCCACTGGCTGGCAACCACTGTAAGGTGTGAGAAAATAAAAACATTAACATTAACCCCAGCCAGAAATTGGGCAGGGATATACCCAGCAGGGCAAAAACCCTGGAAAAACCATCAATTGCCGTGTTCTGCCTCATGGAAGAAATAATTCCAACAGGGATCCCAATTACGAAGGAAACAATAAAGGAAGCAACAACCAGGTTAAGGGTTGCGGGTAAACGCTGCAAAATTGTTGGGAGGACTGAACGGTGATCCCGCAGGGAAGTTCCCAGATCTCCCTGAAAAACACCGGTTAGCCAGTCCAAGTACTGGATGTGAATGGGCTGGTCAAGGCCCATTGCCTTCCTCATCATTTCAACTGTTTCGGGGCTGGCGTCTTCCCCGGCCATAATGGCTGCAGGGTCTCCAGGCATCAGGTGAACAAGGGAGAAAGTAATTAGAGTAACCAGCAAAACCACTGGTATGGCCTGTAAAATTCTTTTGGCAATATAAATATGCATAACCTTTCCCCTTTCCCGAGAACATCAGAGCTAATTTTATTCGAGGGCGGTGTAATAACACCGCCCTCGGGGTTTATGGTCCCTTATTTAACTTGAAGCTGGTAAGCTTTTTCTTTAATTATCCCAGTAAACTTCGTCTATATTTCTCCATCTTTCTACATAATGGTAATCCCAGATAACGTCAGAATCCATGATTATAGTGAAAACACTATTGTAAAGAGGAATATCTACTGCGTTCTCGCTAATATGGGCCTGAGCTTGGGAATATAGTTCTTTTCTCCTTTCCAGGTCGTCTACTGTTCTCCTGGCTTCCCTGATTATTTCATCAAGTTCTTCATTGGAGTAATTTCCTGCTCCTTCGCCACTTTCAAACCTTTGCATGAACTCGTCGGGGTCGGTCATTCCTACCATTCCTACATAACCCAGTTCATAATCTCCTTCGAGAACCCGGTCAAGCATGGTACCGAAGTCCATGGTGTTAACGTCCAGTTCAATTCCCGCCCTTGCGTAGTAAGCCGTGAGCATTTCGCCGAATTCTACATTAGTGGGAGAGTCGCTCATGATTATTTCAACTTCAATACCATCCGGGAAACCAGCTTCAGCAAGTAATTCCTGTGCTCTTTCGGGGTCATGATCATATACCCTTATAGCATCAGGATCGTGGGCCCAGGTATCCTGGACTATCGGAGTATGAACCCGGAAAGCTGTTTCCCAAACGTGTTCAACGATGGCGTCGTAATCCGCAGCCTTATTCAGGGCCTGACGGACTTCCAGGTGTTCAAGCTTGGGGTTCCGCTCGTAATCGTGGTTGATAAATACGGGGAAGTAATTCAGGGTGGGTGAATGAACCACGGTGAAATCAGGATCGGCTTCTAAAGCATCGTATTCTTCTTCGGGTGCAAAACCCACGTCAATTCTTCCTGCCATCAGGTCCGCGTACTGGGCTTCAGTTTCAGGAATAACGCGGCGAACAATCCTCTCTAATTTGGCAGGACCTTCGTGGTAGTCCTCGTAGCGCTCCAATACTACCCTATCTTCGGGAATCCACTCAAGCAGCTCAAAAGGACCGGAACCTACTGGTTCGTGGGCAAATGCGGTCAACTCATCCTCGGCGTCGCCAAAGGGATCTCGGGGAGCGAGATGTTTGGGAACGATCATTACGTTCAGGGAATCCATGAAAGCTGCATGAGGTTCATCAATTACAATTTCCACGGTGTATTCATCAAGTGCTCTAATGGTTTCTATAGCATCTACCCGTTCCTTGTGGGGAGAACCGAATTCGGGATCCAAAACGGTTTCGTAGGTGAAAACCACGTCTTCCGCAGTGAGAGGTTCTCCGTCATGGAAGGTAACATCTTCTCTTAATTCAAAAATATAGGTTACATCATCGTCTTTAATTTCGTAGTCCCTGGCTAAATCCAGGACAATTTCGGTATCCCGGTCAATGTAAACCAGGGAGTTGAAAATTGCCTCGCAGACTTCAATTGAATAAGCTGATGTTGTTGCCCTGGGATCAAGAGTTTCAGCGTCAGTGCCCCTGGCAATAACTAATTCGCCGTTGGATTCATCGGGGCTCATCAAAGCAACAGGTGACATGAGGATCACCGCTACTAATAGAGCTAATCCTTTTTTTAGCAAAAATTATACCCCCTTGAAAATTTGTACCAAAGTAGCTCATTAGAAAAAGGATTGGCATTTTAAAAACTCTAATCCCGGTAACACCCCCTTTTGATAGTTTTTTGATCTGCGAAGTTGCTTATTACCTTTTATTTTTTTGGGGAAATGTCCCGTACACTTTCCCCGGTGTTCAACCCCTGAACAGGATCAGAAAGAAACACTTGTGGTAAAGGAGTTTCTCTTATTTTCTAGCTTCAATAATCCATTTTTGAATCCTCCCGGAATTATTTTTAAAAACGGTTTGTTTCTTTTCGAAGAGAAAAAAAATCAAACCGGAAACAGAATTTATTTTTCTGAAAGTATACTAGTTGAAAGTAAAACAACTGGAGAAAAGGCGTTTATAATGGGAAATAGCAAAAGACTTAGAAATTAAATTCAGAAAATTACCTTTTAAAGCTCTTAATTTAGGTTGTCTAGTATTTGGTCAATAATGGAAAAACCGTGGAAAAAGATAATTTCGTAGGTTTGAATTTAAGGAGTTTTAGCTAAGCGAAAAAACATTTTGGTTTAATAATTACAGGTAAGTTTTTTGGCGCAGGGAATTTATATAAGGAGGGGAGGGCAATTATGGGAAAGGATAATAATTATTTTAAAAAACGGAATCCCTGGCCGGAAATCCGCAAAGAAAGAATAGAAAAGCTATTACCCCGAGCGATGGAACTGGCGGGGGTTGACACATGGGTAGTAATTTGCCGGGAAAATGCAAATGACCCCCTGGCAATGCATGTAGGTGGGGAGAATGCAGGAGGAACAGCCGCTTTTGTTTTCAGTTTGCAGGATAATAAGGTGTTTTCAACGGCCTTTTCTCCATGGGGCGAGGTAATTGCCCTGGAGGAGTTGGACCTGCACGATAAAATAATTACACTCCGGGATCCGGGAGAAGTTTGGACAGAACTCGCAGGGTTTTTACAAATAACTAATCCGGAGAAAATTGCTGTTAACTCCTCTTCCCGTAATATTGCTGATGGTCTCTCCTGGTCACAGCGCAAAGAATTGGAAAGTGCTCTGGGCAAGGATTTAAGGGAACGAATTGTATCCTCAGATGAACTGGTCTCCCAGTGGTTGTCGGTAAAGTTGCCAAAAGAGCTAGAGATTATGGCCAGAGCCGGGGAACTTACAGTCCAGATCCAACTCGAAGCATACCGCCAGGTAATTCCGGGGGAAACCAGAGATTCCGATGTAGCAAATTTTATTAAGAAGAAGGTTGAAGAGCTGGGATTGGGCTATGCCTGGTCCCCGGGACATAACCCCAATGTCAATTCCGGGTTTCCCCGGGGACATGCAGCTGCTTCGGATAAGGTAATTGTCCCCGGCGACTTTATTCAAACGGATTTT
>Ga0207421_10007180_pt1 | contig 11935 bp, 5 predicted proteins | sample SodLakKL_010_SED_4_FD_187542 | JGI IMG/M metagenome (GOLD analysis project Ga0207421, IMG submission 187542) | Alkaline sediment microbial communities from Lake Tanatar, Kulunda Steppe, Russia - 8KL_010_SED (SPAdes) (version 2) | ecosystem: Environmental > Aquatic > Non-marine Saline and... | reverse complement strand
AGAATAGAAAAGAGATTTTCTGTCACTGATACAGTTATAGAAAATGCTGAAAAAGCCGATCTGACAATAGTTGGAGATTCAATTAGAAGATTTAAGTTTAGTATTCTTGGAGGCAGGTCAAATAGAATAGCAACCCATGCTAAAGGAGATCTTCTAATTGTTAAAAGATACAAGCCCTTTTCCCGGCAGACTATTCTGGCCAGTTTCAAAAAAATGCTTAGGAAAAAGGAGAAATTGAAGTCTTAAATTAAATCTTAAATTAAATAATAAATCTTTCAGGATTAAATAAAAACTGTCTCCAGGCAGGAATCTTAATTTTCATATAGAACTCTTAAGTTGTGAAAGGAAAAATATGAAAAGATACTGGAGGCAGTTTTCATGAATATTGAAGAAAAAAATCAACTGGAACTTGATGAGATAGAAGATTCAAAAAGTGAATATAAATTAATGCTAATGCAGCTTACCAAGGAAGAGCTGACTGAGACCAGGAAAGCCTGGGGCTTTTCAGGTTTAAGCCAGTTAAATAAAGAGGAATTAGTTGATGAACTAGTTGAGTTAATCCCTGAGGCACTGGATTCCTGGATTTATCAGCTTGATTACGATGTGTATTTACCGTTAAAAACCCTTGCCAATTATGATGATGGATTTTACTTATTAGACCAGTCTAAAACAGGGATGGCCTTAACTACTGCATTGCATGATTTTGGACTGGTCTGTGCATTTTGGAAAGGCGATGATATTGAAGTCTATATGCCACATTTAATTTCCAGTAAGGTTAGAGAAGTTTTTAGAAATGATCCTGAAATTGAAAATAAGATAAAATTTAATACTGATATAAATAAAATTTCTTTAGGAATTTTAATTTATTATGGGATTGTTGAAATTGATGATATTATTTCTAAGATTAATCAACTGGATAATTATAATATTAGCAAAGATAAGTATATGAAGGTGTTGAATGCATATACAAAAACAATTGGAATGATTGTGTTTCATGAGGATAAATTACGTTTAAATATGGTGGAGTCGCCAGAATTAATAATTGAAGAGCGCTTAAAAAGACCTGACATATCTACCTATCAGGTTGATTTTGATGAAATAAAGTATGCCTATGAGAATTTATATCCTAAACCAGATGAAAAGGTTCAGGAGTTTATGGATTTCCTTTGTGATCAGGTCGACTTAAAGGGTAAGGATTTTCAGACTGTTATGGTGATAATATATTTTGAACTTAATAATATGACTGATATTGATGTTGTTAGAAGTAATATCTCTGACTTTGTTGGCCTAAATAGAACAGGCAAAACTTATAAAGAATATAAGAAGTTATTTAAGGAGATGGCCTGGAATTTGCATTACTGGACTTTAAAAGCAAGAACTCCTGCAGATTTGCAGTCTCTGGCTCCAGGAAAAGAAATTGAAAAAGATAAAGTTGTCAGTCTGGCTGCTTATAAATTCAAAAAAGAAATATGATACTAAAGTACTATATAAAGCCCCTGCTCTGCTATTTATAGGCAGGGCTTTTTCTTTATATTTAAGGATATTTGAGGTAATTGTTAATTAGGACTGGATTTTTAGAGGATTTTACCTTATAATCAAGAATAGTTATAATGTATAAGTAGGTCTAAAAATAAGAGGTTGGTTTATGTTAATAGAGTATTTCTCACCAGAAAGGAGTTTTAAAAGGTGGATAAATTTTACATAGAGGGCAGAAATAAATTAAAAGGTGAAATTCAGGTTAGCGGTGCAAAGAATGCAGCCTTACCGATAATTTCAGCTGCATTGCTTGCAGAAAGTAAAAGTACATTGCTGGATATCCCTGATTTAAGGGATGTTAGGAATCTTGCTGCTATTTTAGAGAAGATGGGGGCTAAGGTTGATTTTACTGATAATAAGATGGAGATTGATCCGTCATCAGTAAATAATCATGCAACTGACCCAGAACTGGCCAGAAAATTAAGGGCATCATATTATTTATTAGGTGTAATGCTGGCTAAAAAAGGCAGGGCCAGAACAAGCCTGCCAGGAGGTTGCAATATTGGCAATCGTCCAATTGACCTGCATCTTAAAGGCTTTAAAGCATTAGGGGCAGAAGTCAATATAGAGCATGGCCATGTTGAAGTAGAGGCTGAAAACTTAAGAGGTGGCCAGATCTATCTCGATTATCCAAGTGTCGGTGCCACTGTCAATATAATGCTGGCAGCATCTATGGCTGATGGCAAAACTATTATCGAAAATGCAGCTAGAGAGCCAGAAATTATTGACCTGGCAAACTATCTGACCGTTATGGGTGCAAATATAAAGGGTGCCGGTACAGATATTATAAAAATAGAAGGTGTTGATAAGCTTAAAGGTCAGGAACATAGAATTATTCCTGATAGAATTGAGGCTGGAACATTTATTATTGCCGGTGCGATGGCTGGTGAAGATGTATATGTAAAAAATGTTCTGGTAGAACATATCAAGCCTTTACTTGCTAAATTAACAGAAATGGGAGTTGAGCTTGAAGAAGATATTTCTGGCGTAAGAATTTCAGCAGCTGATGAATTGAAGTCTGTTGATATTAAAACATTGCCATATCCAGGCTTTCCAACTGATCTTCAGGCCCAGATGATGGTTATGCTAACCCAGGCCGATGAGCCAGGTGTTGTTACAGAGACTGTCTGGGAAGATAGATTTGCCCACATTGATGAACTTGCAAGGATGGGGGCAAAGATAAAGCTGGATGGCCATACTGCTTTAGTTCATCCTTCTGAGCTTCAGGGTGCAGAAGTTGAGGCGACTGATTTAAGGGCTGGTGCAGCTTTAATTATTGCCGGTCTGGCAGCTGAAGGTTTAACTGTTGTTAATGAGATTAGCCATGTTGAGCGAGGTTATGAAAATATTGTAGATAAATTACAGGGTATTGGAGCAGTAATTCAAAGAGAGCCAGTAAGCAAAGTTACAACTGCTTAAGTTATACAAATAGGAGGACTATAAAATAATATGTTTAATTTTTCGCAAAAAATAGGGATTGATTTAGGAACTGCAAATGTATTGGTCTATCAAAAGGGAAAAGGTGTTGTTTTACAGGAACCATCTGTTGTTGCCGTTAATAAAGATAATAATAAACCGCTGGCTGTTGGAACAGAGGCCAGGAGGATGCTAGGAAGAACACCAGGTAATATTGTTGCTATTAGACCTCTTAAAGATGGTGTTATTGCAGATTTTGAAGTTACAGAGATGATGCTTAAGCATTTTATTGAGAAGACAGTTAGTAAAAGGCCGATATTTAAACCAGAAGTTATGGTCTGTATTCCAGTTGGCATTACTGAAGTTGAAAGAAGAGCTGTCGAAGAAGCCTGTAACCAGGTTGGCGCCAGAAAAACATATTTAATTGAAGAGGCTCTGGCTGCCGCCATTGGAGCTGGTATGCCTGTGGCTGAACCGACTGGAAGTATGATTATTGACATCGGTGGAGGAACTTCAGAGATAGCTGTTATTTCTCTCGGTGGAATCGTTGTTAGTGAATCTCTCCGCATGGGAGGAGACCAGTTAGACGGTGATATCTGCCGCTTTGTTAGAGAGAAATATAATATGGTAATCGGTGAAAAGACTGCTGAAGAAATTAAATTTCAAATTGGTTCTGCCATGGTTTTAGAGGATAAAACTATGGATATTAGAGGCCGGGATTTAATGTCAGGCCTGCCAAGAAATATTGAAATTTCAGCTTCTGAAATTGAAGGCGCATTAAGTGAAAGTGTTGCTACAATTATTGAAGCTGTAAGGAGTGTCCTTGAACAGACACCACCAGAATTAGCTTCAGATATTATGGATACAGGGGTAATTATGACCGGTGGTGGTTCTTTACTTGGTAATTTTGATAAATTAATTAGTAAGGAGACAGAAATCCCTGTATTTTTAGCTGATGATCCTTTAACCTGTGTTGCTAAAGGGACAGGCCAGGCAATAGAAGAAATTGATCAGTTAAAGGATGTATTATTTAATAAGAAGAAGGCTTATAAATAAATCGGCAAATTAAGCTGAGAAAGGTTGGATATCCTTGTTCAAGAAAAGAGTTCTGCTTCCATTAATTGTCCTGCTCATGTTCTTTCTTATCTCCCTGCCGGTAGCTTCTGCTACCATGCCATTTAATGATCTGGCTCCAGGGGAAAGAGGGTATGGGCGGACAGTTTTTAGGGGCACGGAAATAGAGGAATTTGAATTTGAAATAATTGACCTTATGAGAAATTATGAACCAGGCAGAAACTTTATTTTAGTAAAACTTGAAGGTGAAAAGATTGAAGAGACTAATGGCGTTGCTTCCGGTATGAGCGGAAGCCCTCTTTATATTGATGATAAAATAATCGGGGCAATTGCTTATGGCTGGTTTCAGGGCGAGAACAGATATGTTTTAGCAACCCCTATTGAGGAAATGCTTGATATTTTAGAGTCTGGAGAAGAATATGAGTTTGGAGATATGGAAGAGCTTCCTGAACTTAAAACTCCAATTATGATCAGTGGTCTGTCAGGTAGAAGTTTAGAGCGTCTGGAGTCTGACTTAGATAGTTATATGTCTGCAGATTTTAAGGTGATACCTGGAGGAGATGAAACTGATCCAGAGGATGATTATTATCCAGATTTACAACCAGGCAGTTCTGTTGCAGTTCAGATGGCTAGAGGAGATATCAATTTAGCTTCAATCGGTACATTAACTTACCGGAATGAGTCTGAGATCCTTGCATTTGGGCACCCCTTCACCAATAGAGGTGAGGTTAATTTTTTCTTATCCCAGGCCAGAATCAGTCAGATTATTCCTGGAGAACAGCCTTTTAAATTAGGATCACCAGTTAGAAGGCCACTGGGCATGATCCGCCAGGATAGAGGAGCTGGCATTGGTGGGGAACTGGATGTTTTTCCGGAGGTAGTACCATTTAGCGTTGATGTTAATGATCTTGATAGAGGCAGAGAGAGTAATATAGCTGTCCAGATTATAAATGATGAGCAGCTTTTAACTTCTTTAGTGCCAACAATTGCTCTGCAATCAGTGGATACAGGCCTGGATAGAATTGGCTCAGGATTGGCTAAAACTAGAATTGAAATAATGGGTAATAACATACCAGGACTTTCAATAGAAAGAGAAAATATATTTTATAGTAGAGATGATATTGCCAGTAGAAGCCTTGTTGAATTACAGGAGTTGATAAGGCTTATTAATCAGAACTCATTTGTAGATGTTAACTTAATAGATATTAACTTTTCTGTTGATGTCGAGGATTCTATAGAGGTAGCCCTTATAGAAAAACTGGAGATACAGAATGAAGATGAGATATATCCTGGAGATGATCTGGATATTAAGATTGCTTTAAGGCCATACAGGCAGGATTCCTTTGATTTTGAATTCACTGTCTCGCTGCCTGATGATATGGAACCAGGGCCAACAAGTATGTCAGTTATAAGTGGTGATAGTTTTGGTTATTATGGCTTTGGGAGTAATGATTTTGATTTTTATGAAGAAGAAAGTTTGAGTACAACAGCTGCTGGATTTACCAGTTTTGAAGAACAGATTGAGGCTTTTCTTGATAGGCCTCAAAATAATGATCTTGTTCTTGAAATATATCCTGGTTTTCCGGCTGCGCCTGGCTTTGAAGAAGAGGAAGAACCAGAACCAGATATGGAAGAACCAGAGACAGAAGATGAAAATGATGAACGGCCTGGTCCTGAAAACCAGGAAACACCTGAAGAGGTTCCAGTGGATGAGATTGAAGAAGATCCATTAAGGGAAGTTATTGAAACTGATTATGTTTTAGAGGGCAATCTATATCTTGATTTTATGATTGAAGACCCGGACCAGGAAAGTGATGAGGAATATAGAGATTATGATGGTTATGAATCATTTAGAAATTCAAATAGAGCAACATCTGCTGATACTGATTCGTTTAACCCGGGGCGAAATTAAAAAAGGCTGCAAATGTTTTTCTAGCCTGGGGCAGCCCCTCGGCGCCCTGTCCAGGTTAATATTATGTTAAGGGGGGCTATAAATTGAGCTGGAAAAAAATATTTTTAATTATACTTGTGCTCTTTATCTTAATGGCCGTCCCCTACCATCTGTATCAGACAGGGCAGTTTGCAGAATGGCAGCTTGTTACTTTATTAAGGATTGAAGCTGCCTTAAATGTTGATATCAGTTATGAAGAAGCAACAGTTTTTCCGATAAATAGAATAGCTTTTAAAAACCTATCTGTTAAAGATAGAGATAATCAATTTGAGTTTGAACTTGAAGAGATGGAGCTATATTATGATTTAAGAAGTTTCCTTGCTAACTTTTTTCAGGAAGATTTAAGATTTGATCTGGCAGCTTCTCTGGCAAATAGTGTAAGTAAGGCCAGGTTAGTTGAACCGGTTATTGACTTAAGTATGCCTGAACAGGATTTTTTAAAATTTGATGAAGTCGAACTTGATGAGCCAACTATATTTGATCCTGATGATATCTGGGAGGCTTTACCGGTTATACCTGCTGGAACAGGAATTGTAATTGAAGGTGGCTCAATTAATTATGATGAGGGTGGACCTTCAATAAATATTAAACCTGAATTATTCGAGCTTATTTTTGTCGATGAAAGACAGGTGCAAACTAACTTTTCAGGAGAATTTGATCTTTATAATTTCGAGATAGAAAAAATAATTTATGAAGATGAGGAATGGGAAGAACTTTTACTTCCTGAATTAACACTTTCAGGAGATTTAGCAGCCAGGCTTAATGGTAGCTCGTGGAACTTAAATAGCAATTTTATGATTCCAGCAGCAGGTCAGTTTAATAGATGGGCTGACAGGATAGGAGGAAGCTTTGGTTTAAGTGAGCTTGAACTCTATGGAAGCCAGACGGTTAATCTTTCAATGACAGGTGATGGTAATGGGCTAATTGATTTACTTGTTCAGGGCGAGACAGATCTTAGCAGGATAAACTTTAAATATGAAGAAATGGCTGAACCTCTTGATATTCAGAGACTAAGGCAGAATTTTAGTTTTAGTCTTGCAGAAAATCAATTGTTAATTCCTGAACTTGAGTTCAGTCTATTTGAAGATGAAGAAATTAGAGTAAGTGGCCAGGCGGATTTAACTGATATTGGCCCAGAGGTTTATCTGGATCTTGAAACAGGTACTGAAGATTTATATAAATATTTAAATATTTTAGCTGATAATAATCATCAGTTTAATGAACTCAAAGAACAATTAGATACATTCCTGGCTGGAGCTATACCAGTTGATATCAAACTATCTGGTGGATACCGTGAAGAAGATCTCTGGTTAGAAGGAGATGTTGATATATCTGAGTTTCAACTGGTTGATTCTGAAATAAATTATGACGGTTCAATGCAATTTGCCTGGCAGGATAATGAGTTACAGCTAAGCAGCTTGAATATTGCAGATAAAATTATTGGAAATGGTTACTTTATTCCAGAAACTGAAGAGTATAGCTTTGATCTGGAACTCAACCAGCTTAGATATGCTACAATAAAAAACTTTATCGAGCAGGATTTAGATTTTATAGCTGAAGATGAAATTTCAGGGGAATTATTTGCTGCCGGTAAAGGCTTTGATTTAGGTGATCTTGTTCTATCAGGTCAGTTGCTGGCTGAAGAAATAAATATCTATGATCTTGCTATTGATAGACCTCTAGTGAATTTCTGGTTAAAGGATAATTATCTTGAAGTTGGTCCGGTTAGAGGAGAAAGTTCTGCCGGTAAATTTGATTTTGCTGGAGGAATTAATTTAGAAACAGAAGAAATAGATCTGGAATTGATTTTAGATGATTTAGTTTTAGGTGAGATCTCTGGACTTGCTGGAATAGAGCAGGGGATTCAGGGTGACTCCAGGGTATCAGGGAGTATTGCTGGCAGCCTTTCTGAGCCAGTATTTGATCTTGAACTCTGGCTGTCAGAAGCAGAATTTTTTGGTGTGGAAGTCTCTGATGGTCATGGTCACCTTAATTATAGCCCTGGAGAAGAATTGTTATATGTTGAGAATCTTGATTTCACAAGCCGGACAACTGATATAATTGCAGATGGCCAGCTTGATTTTTCTCCGATCTTTAATGGGGATGAAAACCTGCCATTAATTGATGCCCGGCTTGATATAAATGAATTGACCTATGAATATATCAATGAAATCTTTGGGATTTCTCTGCCATTAATAGGAGATGTAAGTGGTTATGTTGAGTTAGATGGCAGATTAAATGCACCAACAGTCAATGCATCAGCAAGATCAAGGAGTACTTCCCTGCCTATTGGCGATGAATACTTTGAATTTGAAAATAGCAGATCAGATTTTTACTGGTCTGAAGGAGAGCCATTTCAGGTTATTGATTTAAGAATGGAGAAAGAAGAAGCAGTATTTGTGATAGATTATGGAGAATTTAGTGATAATTTTTATGTAGATTATGCCTTTAATGACTATCGTTTATCCAGACTTGATAGTTCTGAATTTGATAACTTCAGAGGCCGGCTTTCGGCTTCAGGTGAAGCCGGAGGAAGTTACGATAATCCCTGGGGTTATGCAGATCTTGAAGTTGTAGATCTGATCTATGATGGATATGATTTAGGTCGTTTAACAGGCCAGTTAGAACTTGAAGAAGGAGATTTATTGACTGAAGGAATCAGCTGGGAACCAGGTTCAGGGGACTTTATAATTACTGGAAAAGTTGATAATATATTAAATGAGGCTGAACTTGATCTCCAGGTCGCCTTTGATGATGTTGATCTGCCCTATTATATCGAATCCTTTGGATTAGATGTTCCTCCTCTTGAATATTATTTTAGTGGAGAGTTAGAGGTGACCGGGGATATTGATGACTGGCTAATTGCAGTTGATGTTGATGCAGATAGTGATGTTTCTGATTTAGGCCGTTTAAACTTGCTTGGTTGGATAGGAGAAGAATATGATCTTTCACTGGTTGGAATAGATTTAGGCTTTGACTGGCTCTGTGGTTATCTAGGCCCAGATGTTGATATAGATGGTGACCTGGAGTTGATTGGAACTGTTTATGGTCCACTGGATGGGCCTGAGGTTGATTTAGAAACTACAATTAGAGGTTTTCAAATTAATCAGTATAGTTTAAGCCAGATCTCAGGCCGGGTATCTGGAGATGTCCAGAATAGCCTAACTGTCGAACAGGAATTAATAGCTGCAACAGGAGAAGATATCAGGCTAGATGGAGTTGTTAATATACCGGCGCCTGAAGAGAGCAACTTCCAATTAAGGGCAAGGGACTTTCCTCTTAATCCAGTTGCTGGTTTCTTTCCAGAGGTTGATCTTGTTGATGGCCGTCTTGATGGAGAGGTTGATTTTAGAGGAAGTTTAGAGAATCCTGATCTTGATGGCCAATTATATTTAAGTCTTGATGAATTGAATTTTGGTCAAACAGAAAACCTTTCTCTGGATGGATATCTGGATTTTATCGGTGACCGGATTGAGTTATCTGATATGACTGGTAATTACGACGGAGGAAGTTTTGAGTTAACTGGCCTGATGAATATTATCGATCAAGCTAATTTCTGGGATTTAGAGTTAATTGGCGATTCTATTCCAATCGAATATGCAGGTAGTTCAGCTGTAATTAATGGTGGCCTGACATTTTCAGGGCCATTATACGAACCAGTAATTGGTGGAGAGATAACAGTTAACGATTTAATGGCTGTTGTTCCTGAAGATTTTGAACCTGACGATGATGTTGATGATGAGTTTGATCCCTTTGAAGAGGCAAGATTTCAACCAGAAATTGATTTAAGAGTAAGAATTGGGAATAATAATATGTTTAGTCATGAAAATGCTGAGATACCTATTCAGCGTGGAGATTTAAGGCTTCTCTACCAGGATGAATTTCAAATAGATGGCCAGATTTCTTCAAATCAGGGAACAATATTCTTTTATAATAACCGATTTAATCTTGATTCAGCCAGGCTTAATTTCAGAAGGCGCCAGGGTATAATACCTACTGTAACAGTTAGAGCTTCAACAAGAGCAGAGGGTAATGATATTTTTGTAAGATTAGATGGACTGGCCACTGATTTAAATTTAAGCTTTGCCTCTGATCCAGAGATGGAAGAAGAAGAGATCCTGGCATTGCTGGCCAGAAGAGGCGGAATCGGAGGAGCCCTTGTCGGTGAAGATTTAAATGTTTTTCAGATAGTCCAGCAGGAATTTTTTCGCTTTTTAAGTGATACCTTTCAGCTAGAAATTGTTGGTAATATTCAAAGAGAGATTAGACGAGCTTTTGAGCTTGATCGATTTGAAATTGTAACCCATGAATTAGGCTGGGATCAGGAAGTTTCACTTCATATAGGAAAAGATCTAACTGATAGATTATATATTGAGGGTTCAAGTAGAATACGTACTGATGAACAGGATACTGAAATTTCATTTAAATATGATATAACAGATAGAACAGTTCTTGATGGAACTATTTATGGACCAGGTGAATTTTCACTATCAATTGAAACGATGATTGAATTCTAGGAGGCTAAAGGAGGATTAAGTTGATGAAGAAGTATGGTTTAGGAATTTTGATTTTGACATTGGTTTTTACAATGGCGTTTAATGTTGAAGAGGTACGTGCAGAAGATATTTTAGCTGATATAGTAATTGAAGGTAACGAGAATATCTCTGAAGAGAGGATTATGGAAGTTATTCAGAGTGAGATTGGTGAAGAATATGATCGGACACAACTGAGAGAAGATATGGAAGCTGTTTATGATTTAGGTTATTTTGAAGATATTAATGTTAACTTTCAGAGTACAGCAGATGGCCTGGTAGCTATCTTTCAGGTTCAGGAATTTCCGGTATTAACAGAAATAAATATAACCGGCCTTGATGAGATTTATGATAGAGAAGATGTACTGGAAGAATTAGGTATTGCTGAAGGTGAGATATTAAATGTTGAAAGATTGAACTCAGGCATATCTGAACTCCGATTCCGCTTTCAGGAGGATGGCTATGCTCTGGCAAGGTTTGATGATGTTGATATAAGTCCAGAAGGTGTACTTGATATTCAGATTAACATAGGTTATTTAAATGAAATAAGACTTGAAGGTAATGAGAAGACCAGGGATTATGTAATTTTAAGAGAATTTGATATTGAACCTGGTGATCCTGTTAATTTCAACAGGATTCAGGAAGGTTATCAGAATCTATTCATGCTTGAGTTTTTCGAGGACATTTATCCTGATCTAGTAATGGTAGATGAAGAAAATAACCGTGCAGATTTAGTGCTGGAAATGGAAGAGGGGAATACTGGAAGCTTAAATCTCGGTGGAGGTTATCGCCAGGATGCAGCCGGTGACGGTAGCTGGTTTGCCTTTGCTGATATCCAGGAAGAAAACCTCTTTGGCCGGGGACAGACTTTATCCTTTAATGTCCAGTTAGGTGATGAGCGTGAATATAACTTAGGATTTAGAGAGCCCCATGTCGATGGCACAGACCTTTCCTTTGGCTTTAATGTTTATGATCAGTATAGATCCCTTGATGCTGAAAGAAAAAGAATTAGAGGTTTTACAACAACCTTTGGCCATCCGATTACCGAAACCTGGGATGGCGAGTTCCGATTTAAAAATGACAGGAATTTAACTGATGAAGAGACAAGTAGAAGCATTACACTGAGTGGCGAAAGAGATACCAGAGATAATCCAATTTTCCCACAGAGTGGTGGTATAGATAGACTCTCAGCAGAATTTGCCGGTTATGTAATCGGTGGAGATAGCGAGTTTATTAAATATGGCACTGATAATCGTCGCTATTATGAAGGTTTTAGAGATGATCATGCAGTTGCCTTAAGACTTGATACAGGCTTTAGTAATGCTGAGCTTCCGTCTCATGAGCGTTATAGAATAGGTGGCCCGGATACATTACGGGGTTATAGAAGTAGATCTGGAGATAATAAAGCATTATTTAATCTGGAATA
>Ga0207421_10007178_pt1 | contig 11935 bp, 12 predicted proteins | sample SodLakKL_010_SED_4_FD_187542 | JGI IMG/M metagenome (GOLD analysis project Ga0207421, IMG submission 187542) | Alkaline sediment microbial communities from Lake Tanatar, Kulunda Steppe, Russia - 8KL_010_SED (SPAdes) (version 2) | ecosystem: Environmental > Aquatic > Non-marine Saline and... | reverse complement strand
TGTTTTTTCTTACATTTACTTGTATAATAGTAGTGTAAGAGGTTAGTGTACAAAATAGTAATGGATGGTGTATTTATGTTAGTAAAACCTGAAGAGTTAAAAACAATGCTTGATAAGTATGACATTTCAAGATATATTAGTTCACCTAACAAGTTTGAAGATTTAGTGGAAGCTAAGGAGTTCGTTAAAAAAGTTAAGTTTGTATTTGAAACTTTATATGGTTTATCTAGTGTAGTAGAAAAAATATACGAAGAACCAAAAGGCGAAGGATGGTTTGTAAGACTCGACATTTACACACCTATACTAACAAGGATTAAAGCGAATGAAAATTAAAGACGTTGTTGTTAACTCTTTGTTGATTGTTTTAATGTTGTTGATTATGGTTGGTGGTATATTTACACTATACAAACTTCAAGAAGATAGAATAGTAGAATGTAGAGAACGTGGTGGAACATATGGATTGGTATCGATGATGTGTCAAGTTGATCCATTAGAAAATAGAGTTAAAGAATTAGAAGATAGAATTAAAGAATTAGAATAACGAACAAGCAATATATTACTTATTAAATAAGATAACCGAACGTAACGTGTAGAATATTACGTATTAGGGTGTGAACATCAATAAAAGAGGCGGTTAGTTCTCGGTTTACACCAAATATATGCATTAAGAGCAAGTATGTGGAGGAATAGTATAATGAGTAAAAGCAAAAAAAAAGATAAAAGAATAAAGAAGATACGAAGAGATAAAGCTAAAGAGTTTGAAAAGCTTGAGAAGGAATACGAGAAGGTAAGGAGTGAGATAAATGAAAAAAAGTCAATTCAAAGAAGAAATTGAATATAATGAGAAACCACTATACTGTGATATAGATTGGGCATTAGCTATGTATCATGATAACGTAGAGCCATTTTTAGAGTTGATCACTAATTTTAGAACAAGTGATAAATTCTTAAATGAAGATACAATTAGGTTGACACTTGGCGTATCGAAGAAGTTATGGTCTGTATTCAAGCGTATGCCTACGGTGAGAGAATACTTAGATTTAGATAGAGATTTAATGAGTTTAAAAGCTAAGAAGGACATCGTACGCGGTGTGAAGTTAGCACCTGATAACGGTAAGTTACTTGAATTACAAGCTAAGCGATTTGATTCATTCTACCATGAAGATGGAAAACCACGTGGTGAAGATATTAATGTTAGGTTTGAATTTGAAGACGCAAGTATGGATGATAAATCTATCGTTGATAAGACAGGTATAAGTGAAGATGATATAAAGTAGGGTGGATGTATGAATAACAGAATAAAGAGCATGGAAGTATTTAAGTCTATATTTAAAAAGTTCCCTATGTATAAATTCCTTAAAAGTGGAAGAGCAGGTGGTAAGTCTGTAGTAGGTGGGCAAAAGACAGCTAAGACGTTCTTTGAAGAAGATGGTGACATTGTAGTTTTTCGTTCATCATACCAAGATATTAAACAAAGTATATACCAAGAGATAATGAATGTAATAGAAGATAGTGGTTTATATAAATATTTAGAAATAAGGCAGAAACCACTAGTCGTAAGAAATAAGATTAACGATAATAGAATGTATTTCTTGGGTATAGGTGGTTCTGATATACATAGGACTAAGGGGTTTAAACCTAACAAGGGCAAACTTAGTTTAATCGTAGGTGAAGAGTTACAACAGATACCTGAACAAACAAACTTAGATGAGGCTATGGCTACATTCTTACGTTACTTAGTTGATGATGGCGAAGTATTATATATGTTTAACCCAGACCGTAGAGCAAGTCATTGGTGTAACGAGTACTATAGACTTAAAGAACATGATGAAGAGTTCTTATGTATTCATACAAATTACAAAGATATAGCGGGAGTACTTAGCAAACCATTACTAAGAGAAATAGAAGTAGAAAGAATAACTAACCCAAGTAATTATAAACATAGATATTTAGGTTTAACTGAAGGATTACATGGTGCTGTGTACTATACATTTGATAGAGGGAAGCACTTAGTAACCGAAGGACAAGTTAAAGATTTAATTGATAAGGTAGGTGTACACCAATTAATCATAGGTGGCGATCCAGCTTATACTGTAGACGCTACATGCTTAGTACCAATACTATTATTTAGAAATGGACAGGCTGTAGCAGTTAATTATTTCTATCATGATCCTAAGGTTAATTCACCATTAAGTAACGCTCAAATAGTAAAACCTATTCAACGTTGGTTGACTGAAGATGTAATTAAGCGTTGGGGGTTAAATAGACAAAGCAGGGTTGACTTGGTTTTTGATACACAAGGCGGAGATTTATTGAGGCAATTGGCATATACATTACCTAAAAATTTTGTACCACAAACCTATTCACAAAAAAGAATAGTAGAGATGGCACAATTTATGATAAACGCATTCAGTAAGAATGTATTATATATATTAGATGAGGGTGGATTTTATAACTATACAACGAATAGATTTGTTAAAGGTTCACACCCATTAGTATCACAGTTAGAGCAAGTTGTATGGGATGAAACGAATGATGATACATTTGATAAGAAAGTACCTAATGATTGTACTGACGCATTAACATATGGAATATCATTCTACTTTAAGAATCCAGCAAATTTACACTTCCCACAATTACAATACTTTTACAAACCCATACCAAAGACTAAGGAGGAATTAGATGAGTGACCAAAACGATAACATAAGAATTGGTAAGCAAAGTCCTTTGATACCAAGCCGAACACATACATATGCACTAAACACAAGTTTTTATTCTGCAGTACCACACCCATTTCAACAATTCTACATGCGTCACGTTCGTACTTGGTTAGCATGGTATGATGGTTATGTTGACTGGTTTCATTTACCTGAGAGTGGAGTATTCTCTACTCGTTTCGCTTATACAATAGCACATAAATTAGCTAGGATAACCGTAGGTAGAAAATTATTATTTGATGATGAGGGGAAAGACTCACAGCACTATATAAATTATGAAGGCGGAAAAGATTTAAGTGCATTGCAATTCACTGAATCGTGGTTTAGCAAAAACGGTGGAACTGACAAACTTAAACAAGCAGTAGAATGGGCGTACGCTGGTGGTGACGCTTTACTAAAACTTGATAATTTAAAAGGGGGGAAATTAACGTTATCACCATTTAGAAAAGATAACTACTTTTATAATACGGATAGTATTGGTAACGTCACTGCCGCTTCCATTTTAGTATATACTACGACTAATATAATTCCTGATCAACAAGGTGAAACAAAAGAGTTATACTATTTATTTGAAGAAAGAAAGTTAGATAACGGAGTACCTAAATGGCGGTTATCTATTAAAAAGGGTACAGGACATACGTTATCACATAAAACAGTAGACTTTCAAAGTGGTGATGAAGCATTTAGAGATTGCCCTAAACACATTAGAGAGAAGTTCATATTAGAATACCCAAGCATTAAATTTAACGAATGGATGAAATTGCCGTTTAAAGGTTTAGGTATATTCATTGTAAAGAATACTGAAAATGTATCATTCGCACCAAGTTTACCATTTGGTGAAAGTATATTTACTAATATGGTTCATATACTTATGTCTTATGATTTCTACTTTAGTGCTAAAGAAACTGATGTATACTTAGGTAGAGGTAAGCTAATGATTCCACAACATATGCAAAACCCTAATACCGATGTATATGATGAGGGTGATTATAGAGGTTGGGATACATTCTTAATGCAGAAAATGCCTTATGTAAACCCAGAAGAACAAAAGCCTATACCGTTACAGTTTGACCTAAGACCTGAAGATTGGGAGAGGGTTAGAAACAACTTAATTCAAGAAGCCGCTATGTCGATGGGTATTAGTGAAAGAACACTAGCTACATTCGTAGTACCTGCAAGTGAGAAACCATCGGCTTATGAAATTAGTTCAGACGAAGACGCTACTGCTGCTTTTATTGAAGATAAGCGTGACACATTAACACATATTATGAATGAATTAGTAAGTGAGTTATTATCATTTAGCGGTTTTAAAGAAGATAAAGTTTATGTTAAATTTAGTAGAGTAGGATTAACCAACCAAAACAACATACTTAACCACGTTACTATGAAAAGACAAAATGGACTTATTGATATTAGAACAGCACTAGAAGAGTTGTATCCTGATAAAACAGAGGCTCAAATAAGTGTTATATATGATAGAATCAAAGAAGAACAACAAGAGAAGATACAACAAAACATACAAGAAAACGTACAAGAAGATAGTACGGTTGAAAGTGAACAAACTCAACAATTTAGAGAAATGAGTACGCTAAGACAGACAGAAACAAAAGAAGAGTAGTGCCAAACTACCGCACGATATGATGATACTGTTAGTGACAGTATGTGGCATACAAAGGTAGTAAATATATATTATTGGAGTGTATTATGGCTAGTAAAAAAGAGAAAAAGTTAGAAAAAGCCCTTAAGTTAGCGGGTATTGACAAGGAAAAATGGGATGATGTTTTAGAGCTAATCTCAGATGATGAACAAAGTGAAGATGAGGACAAAAAAGAAGAAAGTCCTGAAGTCGAAAAAAAGGTTGAAACGACTGAAGAAACAAAAGAAGATAAACCTAAAAAGGAAGAACCCAAAGAAGAAAGTGTAGAAGAAGAAAAACCGAAAAGTGAAAACGATTTGGACATTGACACTATACTAAAAAAATTGGGTATCGAACAAATCAAAACAGTAGTATCTAACCAAGCTAAAGAAATTGATAAACTTAAAGAACAAGTTGAGAAAAGCACTGTAGCAGGTGCGCAAAGCAAAGTTAAACCAGATGATGAAGATGACGAATATAACTTTGATAATTTGTTTAATAAAGTATCAACTAGCAAGGTTTCATACACAAAAAAATAAGAATAAAATAGGAGTGAACAACTTATGCCAATGTCAGACTTTACATTACCCAAAATTGATAGCTATGCAGCGAAACGGGTATTAGCACAAAGAATTATGAATAACGTAGTCCAATCGCTTATTTGGCGAGATGGATTAGGAATTACGGAGAAATTTAGTGACAATGTTATGGCTGCTCAAGTACGGATCATCCGTCAGAAAATGCCAGTACAGAAATCACGTACATTAGGAGAAAACACATCGGCTTCAGTGAATGATGGGCATTTCAATAGCCTAGACGCTGAACAACCGATTACACAAGAGTACGATTTACCACTTATCGAGATGTTTGATAGAAACGTTGATGTATCAGACGTTCTTGATGAAATGATTCAAATCGGAACTCTTAACATTACAGTACAAACATTAGAACAACAATTAGCAAGACTTATTAATGCTTATACGTTAGCTGTTAAAGTAGCCTCAGCATTAAATTACGATTATAATAGCACTGGAGATGAGTTAATTGAATGGGCTGAAGATAGTGAAGAATTAGTAGATAAATTAGCTGAAGCTCATCAAAGACTTGACGAAGGTTCTGCTACTCATGGGATTGACACTTTCCCACAAGAGAATCGTATTGCAGTATTCCGTACTAAAGGGAAATATGGATTACTTACTGCTGGTAACTCAGTTTACAACGTAGGCGCTTCACGTGCTGTTGAATTACTTGAAATTGGTTCTGCTGGTAAACTTGAAAAAGCACCAGAAACTAATGTTACTGGTTATTTCGGTGAGTTATACAATACACCATTACACATGGCTAGTAATATCATTTGGACTTTAGCAGAAGAGTATCTCGACCTTACTGCAGGAGATTTAGATGACGTTGTTGGAATTGTATCAGCTTCACAAGCTACAGGTCGTGGTGTAGCGTTCCAAAATAGTGTTAAAATTATCGACAACCCACGCGGTCAAGGTTATCGTTTACAACCTAAGACTAGATGGGGAGTTAAGAACTGGATTCCTGAGGGTGAACGTTTGATTGTATTATCAACATTTACCAACCCAGTTGTCAGTGAAGCAACTGAATTAGAAGCTGTAGGACCTGACACAGAAGAATAGTTTAATTTAATCTAGGGTGTAAGTGAGTTTATACTTACTTGCACCTTATCTAAATTAAAATTATTTAATATAAATAGGAGAGTGATTTTATGTACGAACCATTTGGGGATAATGAAATGACATTTAATAAAACTAAGAATCAATATATTTTAACTATTGATTCGATTATGAATAACTTATTTTTAGATGAACACATAACAACTGAACTAAAAACTTCAAAACGCTTTAACGCATTAGCTATAGAAACATCGGATGACATATACGATTTTATCTATGCCAATACTAAACGGTCTAGTGTTGATAGATTAGAGGCTATGTTAGCTTACAAAGAAGAGTGGCGTGAAACGTTGAAGTGGGCTATGTTATACCAAATGAGGTACACTCTACGCAGTGGTGGTTCTCTTATTAAAGACCAACATGGTATAGACATCGAAAGAAGTAAAAGACTTGATAGAAGCGATGTACGTAGCTTTGATCACATAGCACCTGCTAGTGAAAGACTATTGAAACGCAAGATTATTTATACAGGTGATTTTAGATGAATATACAACAACTAGCGAATGGTGAACACTTACTAGCTGAATATCACGAATATGATGGTAAAACAAAAAAGTATCAAGATAACATATTATTTCGTTGTAAGTCTTATGGTGATGTAAGCGGTAGTGAAAGAAGGAATCAAGTACAAGCTGGTAACTTATCAAGTAAATTTAGCATATCTATTCAAACCACAAGTAATTTACCATTTAAAGTTAAAGATAAGATTAAGTTATTAAAGGGTGAAAGAGAGTATCAAGTAACAGGTGTAGAAACTAAGTATGATAGTGTTAATTCTTTATCTAATCAATTATTTCCAAATAGAAAAGGTAACAACCCTGTGATACTTCACTTGAACAAGGATGATGTTTAATGAATAGTAGAGATATAATTAACTTGTTAAACAAGGGTGTAACCATAGCTAGGAATAACTCTCCATATGAAACTGGTAACCTTAAGTTTAACGCCATTAAAAAGCGCAGAGTTAATAAGGGTGGTTTAGTAAGAATAGATGGTCGTGACGCTTACTACGCTCAATTTTTACAAGAAGGTAGAGGCTACAGTGATATACATCAAGGTTTTGTTGATTTAATAAGAAGTGAAATAGAAGCTATGATTATAGATTATTTTACTAACACCACTAGAGGTAGAAGTAGATATAAATTAAGAAACGCAGACCAACAGAATAACAAATCATTAGCTCGTGAAGCCTCGTTACAACGGAGTAGAACACGCTTTGATAAGGATGTGGATATAAAATGATACATTTACAAAAGTACATTAAAGAAGCGTTACAAAAGGAATTTGATAAAAATACTAAAGATATATTATTTGATGTATCTTTATACAACACTAAAAACAATGAATACTTAACTAAAGAAATAGATGTAGAAAATACATATCATGTAGAACAAAAGAAATACACACCAGTAATAATTCAAGATATATTTGGTGAATATACACCTGTTGAAAATAGTACTATATTACAAGGTAATATCACATCAACATTATTAACAGCTACTGATAGTAATGATATAAATGATGTACTTATTGAAGATGGTGTAGAGAATGTATTGGTAGCATTAGATGAGATAAGAATTAATAATCAAGGTAAATCAATACCCATAGGTAATGTCGTATACGGTTTTGGTGAAATTGATATTGAATATGAATCGGCTGCAACTACTGTATTATACTTAAAAGGTAAAATGTTAGATGATGGTACAATAGCTGAATTTCAAGATGTCGCTAACAAAACATATAAATTGGTTAAAGATGGAAATACAATTAAATTGATAACGGTTGACGGTAGTGTAGAAACGGTAAGAGCTTCTGTGACATATAGTGGTAAGGAAGTAGAAATATTGTCAAATGTATCTTTAAATAGATTAAACTTGAGAGTTGACAGTGAAACTAATCAATCTTTTGAAACGATTATATCACTAAATGAAAATTTTTATTCTAATGAGGGTTTGAAAATCAATGGCTCATCAATTAAATTGGAAGAATTAAAGTTGTTTTCAGTAGACGCTATAAACATTCAAGATGTAGACGACATCGAAATACCATTAGAAGAAGTTGTAGCGAATGAAAGTGAAATGAAAATAATCATCGATAACTTTCAAACGGGTGAAAATGTGACACCATCAACATCGGAATTTGATTATATATACACCGTAGATGAAATATACTCTACAATGGGTAATAAAGGTTCTATGCAAATAGAGTTTTCAGTAGCTAATCCAACTACGAATCAATTTACATACGCTAACGGAGTAAACTACCAAGAGTTCGTATTAGAGTGGGGATTAACGTATAGTGATAACGTATTTAATGGTAATGATGTTAAATATTACTTAGATGGTATTCGTATTCACCCAACACATAGAAGTACGGGTGTAAGCAACACACAAAATGCACAACAAAAGATAAATGATAAAACAAGTAAAAGTGCTAATGAAGATAATGTTATAACAAAAACATATACATTACATTATAATGATGATGTAAAAATTGGCGAATTAGCAGAGCATATAGCGAGTGATGAATTAGAACAAAACAAACTATGGACTTTAAAAGAAATATATCCAACTTTCTCTAAAGAATATGAGGTTATTATTATAGATGGTGGTATGTCACCAACAATGAATACACCACTATCATTTAGTATTGAAGTAGCATTGGCAGACGATATGCTTAATTAAGTGAGGTGAAATTATGGCTGAAAGAGGCGGAGCGTCTTACGACTTTAACATTAACGTAGGCGATCAAACAAATCAAACGAATGACGGTCGTGCAAGTAGAAAAGGACAAATAAGAAATAAAAATGGTGAAGCCATAATGAAGTACAACTTTAAATCAATAGCTAAAGCGGGTTTAGCATTACGATGGGGTAGAATGGGTAATGAAATGGTTGGTGCTTATACTGGTAGAAGATTAAGACAGCAAAGAGTACAAACAGGACTTACATTCGCAAGTTATGGTATTGGTATGGCTGTTGCAGGACCTTTCGGTGCAATGTATACGGCTGCAGACATCGGTTATAGAAACTTTAATCATCAAGTGAATATGTTGAATAGAAACGCTGAAGCGGAGATTATAAGTGAAATCACAGGAAATAACACTAGAAGAGGCTCAAGAAATGGCGGAGATAAATTGTGATTAAAATATTTATAAATGAAATTGAATACACACAGTATTTCGCTAATGGTTTCTCTATACTTGAAAATTTAGATGAAGAATTAGATAGTTCAGGTATTACATTATTCAACACTAATATTGAAAATGAATTTATACCACAAAGTACTGTAAAAATTTATAAAGACGATGTATTAGTTAAAAGTTTATTAATATCAAATGATAGAGTTATATTATCAAGTAAAAGACCAATTAGATATACACATGAAATAGAATTAATTGAAACAACGAAGAAGTTAGAGAGATTCTTTATAGATGGTAAGAAGTTCACACAACCATTAGAAGAAGATGTACGTGATCCATATACATTGTTAGATGTTGTTATGTATTTAAGAGCTAGTATCCCAATGAGGCACTCAAGTGAGGTAACTAACACTGGTACATCATCAAAACCATACTATGAAACTCTTAAACAAATTATATTTGAAATACCCGAAGAAACTAAACTAGAATTAGATAGCGTTATAGCACCTGAGTTTAACTTTAAAGAAAAAACGTTAAGAGAGTGCTTAGATGAAGTAGCTAGTTATATTGACTGTAATGTATACTTAGACGCTGAAGATAATCTAATGCTTAATAAGTTTAATCAACTTAATGAAATGGTTAGTCATGATAATTTTATTGATAAAGTATTAGAAAGAAATATTGATTATTATGCAAGTAATTTAGAAAATAACGTAATGAACGCAGTAGGCGAATTTGATGAGGGAGATGTCAATGTAGAGTTTTACCCGTCAAAAGATGTGTTTATAAATGGTAGAAGCAACGACTTTGTATGGGATTACATACAAACATTCCTACCGACGACAAACCCCGTATATAAAGTTAAACAAGTAGTTTTTAAAGTTAAATATTTATTTAGAGAATTTATCGAGGGCGTTGAAGAACAGAATTGGACTATGCTTGGTGATTTCTTCGTTAAAGACACGATATTTGAAAAGGAAAAAGCTAGGGAATTACCCGTAGCTTCTAGTAGAAACCAAGCTAGAGATACAGAGCAAAATTTTTCTAACACATCTTTAACTTACAAGTTTGGTTCTAAAAACATAGATTTACCATTATTAGAAGGTGTATTTAATGATGGTCAGTCTTTGTTGTATGTTTTCTATAGAGAAGAAATTGAAAATTTAATTAGAATCGCAGAAGATTATACGGGGATAGATAGAGAAAATGCACATGACATCATAGTTCACGATTTAGGTATATATTACTATACAACACCAACTTACTACTTATCTGTTGTGGGTGGTTATGGAACGAGTGGTGATATAGAAGCCAACCTATTTGCTGCAAGAGTAGAATATATACCACTAAAAGCAACAATTAGAATGAATATTGAAAGAGATAATATATCTGAAACACCATATAAAAGTTATTTACAAAGTAACCAACAACTAAGAATAGTCGATATAGATAGATATGCCAACAAAGCTAAAGCCAAACTTAATAGGCTTGGACTAACTGAAATGATGTTGACCGAGAGAGTTAAAACACTTGATCAGGCATTAAACTTAGGTGACTTTACAACCAATAAGTTTATAATCACTCGTAGAGAGCTAATATTTTATAAAGACTTCATAGTTTGTAAATACGCATTACACAAATCGTTTAATAGAAGTAATCGTTTCGTAGGGTTAGACCAAATGGAAAGACAATGGGAGATTGGTGAAAGCGGTAGAACGATAGAGAGAAATATTAACTATGATGAATATGTTGAGTTTGATTTATTAGATGTTTCTACTGCTAATAAGGTTTCAAGTTTAACATTAGAAAATACAGCTAGAAATAAGATATTAAACACATTAAACCCAAATCAAGTTGATAATATACCGTTAACATTAATGACGGTGACAGGTAAACAAACGATAGATAGTCATGGTATAAGTTATGTTAATCCCGAATTAGTACTTGGGTTCACAAAGCACGTTGGCGGTAATCAAATACTATTACATACATCAATAGATAGTAACTATAGCGTTGGAGAAAGAATAGAAAGAACTGACAGATGGTCTGTATTTGGAGCGTTTGGCGCAAAAAGGTTTGAACAAAGACCAACGATATTCGCTGATGAGTTTGGTAGAGGTGACTTATTCAAATTTAAATTTTATGATATAGCACCAACACCAACGGTTTTAGAGATTGAATCCGATAAATCATTTGATGATTACGTTGACGATAGCTTTGACGCACCTATATTAAAAGATGATTCATTAATACAAAATGATAAAAGAATAGAAGCTGAATTAGCTATATTCAAAGATAGTGGTGAAAAGATAAACTTAGGTATATCATATCACTTTGTACCAATATCGAATGAATTAATAATCGGTAATAAAATGACTAAAAAATCATTACTTATAAATAAAAATGTTAATAGTGATTTAAAGATTAGAAAGTATAACGATGTATGGTTTACTACGAGAGATAAAGAAAATGTTAATCACTATGATGTTTATACAGAAGAAGATTTAACCGTTACTATAAATGAAAGTGATGGGTTAATAGAGGTTACCAATGATTTATTTAATTTTGATAGTTACGCAATAGTAGATAGTTTAGGTAATTCATTCCTATTAGTTAATAATGTTAAGAATCTAATAAGTATATCATTTGTTAGAGATAGAACAGGAATGTTTTATAAAGAAATACCAACAGAGTTAATTGAACTTATGACTTCAGCTGTAGGTAGTAGTACGTTAGACTTC
>Ga0207421_10007176_pt1 | contig 11938 bp, 13 predicted proteins | sample SodLakKL_010_SED_4_FD_187542 | JGI IMG/M metagenome (GOLD analysis project Ga0207421, IMG submission 187542) | Alkaline sediment microbial communities from Lake Tanatar, Kulunda Steppe, Russia - 8KL_010_SED (SPAdes) (version 2) | ecosystem: Environmental > Aquatic > Non-marine Saline and... | reverse complement strand
AGCGCCTGCGCGATGCCGTCCGCGCCCTGCGCCGGGCGATGGACGAGACGACGACGGGGGGTGATTCGTGAGCTGGTTTCAGAAACTCATGCCGCGGCGCATCCGGACTGAGGCCGGACCGCGCAGCCGCAGCGTCCCCGAGGGGCTGTGGACCAAGTGCGAGTCGTGTCAGGGCATCCTTTACCGCCCGGATCTGGAGCGCAACCTCGAGGTCTGCCCGAAGTGCGATGCACACATGCGGATCTCGGCGCGGCAGCGCCTGCGGCTGTTCCTGGACGAGTCCTGCGAGGCCGTGGAGATCGGGGCCGAACTGCAGCCCTCGGACTTCCTGCGTTTTCGCGACAGCAAGCGCTACCGGGATCGGCTGACCCAGGCCCAAAAGGCTACCGGCGAGAACGACGCCCTGGTGGCTATGCGCGGTGCGGTCCATCAGCGGCCCGTCGTCGTCTGCGCGTTCGAGTTCGGGTTCATGGGCGGGTCCATGGGCACCATCGTTGGTGAGCGCTTCTGCCGTGCCGCCGAGGAGGCCCGGGCCCACGACATCCCGCTGGTCTGTTTCTCGGCCTCGGGCGGGGCGCGCATGCAGGAGGCGCTGTTCTCGCTGATGCAGATGGCCAAGACCTCGGCGGCCATTTCGCGGCTCAACGAGGCCCGGGTGCCGTATATCTCCGTGCTCACCGATCCGACCATGGGCGGTGTCTCGGCCAGCCTGGCCACGCTGGGCGATGTCATCATCGCCGAGCCCGGGGCGTTGATCGGCTTCGCCGGCCCCCGGGTGATCGAGCAGACCGTGCGCGAGACCCTGCCCGAGGGGTTTCAGCGGGCCGAGTTCCTGCTCGAGCACGGCGCTATCGACATGATCGTCGACCGGCGCGAGATGCGCGACGAGATCGCCTCGCTGATGGGCAAGCTCGGCGGCGATGTCTCGGTGGCGCCCGCTCCGGCGGTGGAGTCCGAGCCGACGGCTGCCGAGGCGCAGGGCACCGAGGCCGGCGAGCCGAGCGAGGGAGACGGCTCCGGCGAGGCGGGTGACGGTCCGGCCGACGCCGGTGAGGACGGGGGCGGCTCACGCAACGCATGAACGACGCCCGCACGGCGCAGCCGGCAGTCCCGGCGGATCTCGATGGCTGGCTGGCACGCCTGGAAGCGGCCCACCCGACGGCCATCGACCTGGGCCTTGAGCGGGTGGCCGCGGTGGGTCGGCGCCTTGGTGTCCTCGATCCCACCGCGCGGGTGATCACCGTCGGCGGGACCAACGGCAAGGGGAGCGTGGCGCGGACCCTCGAGGGTGTGCTGAACGGTCTTGGCGTGGCCACGGCACTCTACACCTCGCCGCATTTCCAGCGCTTCAACGAGCGCATGCGCATCGATGGCGCGGAGGTCAGCGATGCCGCGTTGATCGAGGCGCTGGGTCGGGTCGAGCAGGCCCGGAGCGAGGCGGGCGTAAGCCTGACCTACTTCGAGCACACCACCCTCGCAGCCTTCGACCTCTTCGGGCGCAGTGGCGCGGCGGTCTGGATCCTCGAGGTGGGCCTGGGCGGCCGGCTGGACGCAGTGAACACGGTGGATGCTGATATCGCCGTGGTGACCCGCATCGCCCGCGATCATGCCGAGTTCCTGGGTGACGACCTCGAGGTGATCGCCGCGGAGAAGGCCGGCATCTTTCGCTCCGGCCGGCCGGCGGTGATCGGTCAGCCGGATGCGCCGGCGGCGCTGCGTCGAATCGCCCTGGAGGTCGGTGCCGGACTGGTGGAGGCCGGGGACGCCTTCACCTGGGGGGAGGGGGACGACGGGCTCTGGTGGTGGCGCTGCGCCGGACACCACTGGTGCGGCCTGCCGGCGCCCGGGGTCTCCGGCCGGGCGGCGCGCGGTAACGTGGCCACCGCCCTGGCCGCTCTGGTTCAGCTGCCGGAGGGCACCGGTGCGGATCCGGAAGCCGTTGCCCGCATCCTCGGCCGGATCCGCGTCCCCGGACGGCTGGAGCGGATCGGGACCGGGTCACTGGAGTGGCTGTTGGATGTCGCGCATAATGCCGATGGGGCGGAAGAACTCGCCCGGGTGCTCGACGACGGGGCGGCGTCCGGGTGGACGCGGGCTGTATTCGCCGTGGCGTCGCGCAAGGACGCCGGCGCGCTGATTGACGCGCTGAGCGGCCGGATCGATGCCTGGTACCTGCCGCAGCTCGACGAGCCGGATATGCGTCACGCCGATGAATTGGCCCGTGAGCTTGCCGCAGCCGGGGAACCGGTGGTCCACTGCGGCGACGACGTGGCGGCCACCCTGGCCGTACTGGAAGAACAGGCCCGCCCCGGTGACCGGGTGGTGGTGTTCGGTTCCTTCCGTACTGTGGCCGCCGTACAAGCGCAGAAAGGCTGGGGGTAGGCGATGGATCCAAGCACGAAAAGACAGCTGGTTGGCGCCGCGGTCCTGGTCGCCCTGGCCGTGATCTTCCTGCCGATGATCTTCTCTGGTTCCGACGATGCCGAGGATGTGGACGTCCCCGTGGAGGTGCCGCCGCGGCCCGACGAGCAGCCGGAGCCGGAGGAACTCGCCGAGCAGCCGCCCGAGGGCCTGGAGGACGAGCCGGAGGACTTCAGCACCGACGAGCCGGTTGGGTTCGAGGAGCCGGAGGCGCCGCGGGACGGGGACGACGACGAGACCCGACGTGACGACCCCGAGGCGCGGGAGCCCGCCGCCGATGACGAAGCCGAAGACGTCGTGAGCGAAGAGGACGACGTTAATGGTGTAGTGGACGAGGTGGACGGTATCGCCATTGTCAGCCGCGACCAGGGGGCGTACTCCGTCCAGGTGGGCAGCTTCCGGGAGGCGGACAACGCCGAGCGCGAACGCGATCGCATCCGCGAGCTGGGGCTACCGGCCTATATCCAGTCGGCCGAAGGGGACGGAAGCTTCCACCGCGTCCGTGTCGGGCCGGTCATGGAGCGTGACGAGGCGCAGGCGCTGCTCGAGCGCGCCGTCGATGAGGCGGGGGTCGAGGGCTACGTGGTCACGCGATGAACTGGCTGGACCTGGCCATTCTCGGTGTCATCGCCCTGTCGGCGGGGATCAGCCTGATCCGCGGTTTCGTCCGCGAGGTGCTCTCTGTGCTGGTCTGGGTGGCCGCCTTCTGGGTTGCGGTACGCTACTCCGGGGCCGTGGCGCTGCTGCTCGAGGAGTGGATCGCATCGCCGACGATCCGCCTGGGTGCCGGTTTCGTGGTGCTTTTCGTGGGAACACTGATCCTCGGGGCGCTGCTCAACAACGCCCTGTCGGCGTTGGTGACGCGCACCGGTCTGGGCGGCACCGACCGGCTCCTGGGGGTGCTGTTCGGGGCTGCCCGCGGGGCGGTGGTGGTGGCGCTGGTGGTGCTGCTGCTCGGGTTCTCGCCGATGACCCAGGAGCGGGCCTGGGAGGAGTCCGTCGTGCTGCCGGGGATCAAGCCGTGGATCTGTCGAGCCGGCCTGGACGCCTGGCTGGAAGACTTTGATTGGCAGCCGCCTGTTGAGGGCGAGGCAATGGAGGGCTTCGATGGCTTGCCGGATTACTGGGCTGAATACTGCGCCGGCCGGCGGCCGTGAATCCGCCCGCCGTACTGGCGCCCAGCAAGAGGTAGGAGCAATCCATGTGTGGCGTAATCGGAATGGTGGCCAAGGGGCCGGTGAACCAGGACCTCTACGAGGGGCTGACCGTGCTCCAGCACCGGGGTCAGGACGCTGCCGGGATCATCACCTATGACCAGGGGCAGCTGAGTCTGCGCAAGAGCAACGGGCTGGTCCGGGATGTCTTTCGAACCCGGCACATGATGCGCCTGACCGGCAATATCGGCATCGGCCACGTCCGCTACCCCACCGCCGGCTGCGAGAGTTCCGCCGAGGCGCAGCCCTTCTATGTCAATTCGCCCTACGGCATCTCGCTGGCGCACAACGGTAATCTGACCAATACCGAGGAGCTCAAGCAGGAGCTCTTCCGCACCGACCGGCGCCATATCAACACCAATTCCGACTCCGAGATCCTGCTCAATATCCTCGCCCACGAGCTGAGTGTCTCGCCCCACGACCGGCTCGAGCCCGGCGACCTGTTCAGCGCCGTCGAGCAGGTCCACCGACGCTGCCACGGGGCCTACTCGGCCGTGGCGATGATCAACGGCTACGGTATCCTTGCCTTCCGGGATCCTTTTGGAATCCGCCCGCTGTGCTTTGGCGAGCGCGATACCGAGCAGGGGCGGGAGTACCTGATCGCCTCCGAGAGCGTGGCCCTGGACATGCTCGGCTTCCGCCTGGTGCGCGAGGTAGCCCCGGGCGAGGCGATCTTCATCGACATGGCTGGCGAGCTCCACACCCGGCAGTGTGCCGAGGATCCGGTCCATGCGCCGTGCCTGTTCGAGTACGTCTACCTCTCCCGGCCCGACTCCATCGTCGACGGGGTGGCCGTGCACAAGGCGCGGTTGCGCATGGGTGAGCGGCTGGCCGCGAAGATCCGGCGCGAGTGGCCCGAGCACGATATCGATGTGATCATCCCGATCCCGGACACCAGCCGTACGGTGGCGATGCAGCTGGCCTATCAGTTGGGTGTGGAGTCCCGTGAGGGCTTCATCAAGAACCGCTACGTGGGGCGTACGTTCATCATGCCCGGGCAGGCGGCGCGCAAGAAGTCAGTACGTCAGAAGCTCAACCCCATTCCGCTGGAGTTCAAGGGCAAGAACGTCCTGCTGGTGGATGACTCGGTCGTCCGCGGCACCACCTCGCAGCAGTTGGTGCAGCTGGCCCGGGAGTCCGGGGCGCGGCGGGTCTACCTGGCCTCTGCGGCGCCGCCGGTGCGTTACCCCAATGTCTACGGCATCGATATGCCCGCCCCCGAGGAACTCATCGCTCACAATCGGGACGAGGCCGAGATCACCGAGGCCATCGGGGCCGACCGAATGATCTACCAGGAACTCGCTGACCTGGAGGCCGCCGTGGCCGATGGCAATCCGCAGATCCGGCAGTTCGACAGCTCGTGCTTCAATGGTCAGTACGTCACCGGTGGCGTGAGCCAGGACTACCTGCGTGGCCTGTCCCAGGCGCGGGCCGATGCCGCCAGGGAAAAGGCGCGCAGCGACCAGGACTTGGAGATCGTGGATGTGCACAACCAGGCCTGACGACGAGCCGCTCTCCGGGTTTGATTCCCGGGCAGTGCGAGCCGGGCAGGTGCGGACCGATGGCCAGGAGCAGTCGGAGCCCATCTACCCGACCTCGAGCTTCACCTTTGAGAGCGCCGCTCAGGCGGCCGCCCGGTTCTCCGGCGAGGAGCCGGGCAACGTCTACTCGCGTTTCACCAATCCAACGGTGCGGACCTTCTGCGACCGCCTGGCGGCCCTGGAGGGCGGTCAGGCCTGCGTCGGGACGGCCTCGGGCATGTCCGCGGTCCTGGCGACGTGCCTTGGCCTGCTGCAGTCCGGGGACCACGTGGTCGCGTCGCGGACCCTGTTCGGGACCACGCTGTCGCTGTTCACTAAGTACCTGCCGCGCTGGGGGATCGAGGTCAGCTGGGTGCCGTTGAGCGACGAGGGGGCCTGGGCCGGGGCGATCCAGCCGAATACGCGTCTGCTCTTCGCCGAGACGCCTTCCAACCCGCTCAACGAGGTCGCTGACATCCGCCGCCTGGCGGAGATCGCGCACGCCCACGACGCCCTGCTGGCGATCGACAACTGCTTCTGTACCCCCGCCCTGCAGCGGCCCCTGGAGCTTGGGGCCGATCTGGTGGTCCACTCGGCGACCAAGTACCTGGATGGCCAGGGGCGCTGTGTCGGCGGCGCGGTGGTGGGCGACGCCCAGCGGGTGGGCGAAGAGATCCACGGTTTCATCCGCACTGCCGGGCCGTGCATGAGTCCTTTCAATGCCTGGGTGTTTCTCAAGGGGCTGGAGACGCTTTCGCTGCGCATGCGCGCCCACAGTAGCCATGCCCAGCAGGTGGCCGAGTGGCTGCGGGATCATCCGCGGGTCGAGCGGGTCTACTACGCGGGGCTGCCGGACCATCCGCACCACCGGCTGGCGGCGGCGCAGCAGAGTGGCTTTGGCGGGATCGTTGCCTTCGAGCTGGCTGGCGGACGGGAGGCGGCCTGGCGCGTGATCGATAGCACCCGCATGCTGTCGATCACCGGCAACCTCGGCGATACCAAGTCCACCATCACGCACCCGGCGACCACCACCCACGGCACCATCACCGACGAACTGAGGGCGGCGGCCGGCATCGGCGAGGGGCTGGTCCGGATCTCCGTCGGCCTGGAGGATCCGGCGGACATCATCTGCGACCTGGAGCGCGGCCTGGGCAGCGCCTGAGCGGTCGGGTTGCTCAGGCGGTAGGCAGATCCGCCGTGTGGGCGCGGATGGTGTTCAGCAGACCGCTGTGGACCTTGGGGGCGCCGGCGACGACATGGCCGGTGGCGAGGGCGCGATCCTCGCCCGTGATGTCCGTCACAATGCCGCCGGCCTCACGGACCAGCAGGGTGCCGCCGGCGATGTCCCACGGTTTCAGGCCCAACTCGAAGTAGCCGTCCAGCCGCCCGGCGGCGACGTAGGCCAGGTCCAGTGCCGCGGAGCCGGCACGGCGCATGTCTTCGGCGTGCTCGGTCAGGGCGGAGAACATCCGCAGGTAGGCCGGCATCAGGGCCTGGTTCTTGAACGGAAAGCCGGTCCCGATCATCGCCCCGTCCACCCCGCGGCGCTGCGGTACGCGGATGCGGCGGCCGTCGAGCTGCGCCCCGTTGCCCCGTGAGGCGGTGAACAGCTCTTGGCGCAGCGGGTCGTAGACGGCGGCTGCCTCCAGCTGGCCGTCCTTCTGCACGGCGATCGACACGCCGATGTGGGGGTAGCCGCGGAGGAAGTTCGCCGTCCCGTCCAGCGGGTCGATGATCCACGTATACTCCGCCTCACCCTGCGCGCGCCCCTGCAGGCCACTCTCCTCGGCGAGTATGGCGTGCTGCGGGTAGGCGCGCTGGATGGTCTGCACGATCGCCGCCTCGGCCTGGCGATCGATGTCGCAGACGAAGTCGTAGCGTCCCTTGGTCTCGACCCGGACGCGGTCGAGGCGGTCGATGTTGCGGACGATTAGATCACCACCAGCCCGTGCGGCACGGACTGCGATGTTGACCATTGGGTGCATCGGGAAAGCTCCTACGCTGGACGCGGTACAGGATAACAGCAAAACTGATGCGATTCAGACCGGGAGGCCATCTTGAGCCTTGAGCGCACTCGTATTGTGTTGGTCGGGACCACGCACCCCGGCAATATCGGCGCCGCCGCGCGCGCCATGCGCACCATGGGGCTGCGGGATCTGTGTCTGGTGGATCCGCAGTGCGACCCCGATGACCCGGAGGCCGTCGCGCGGGCGGCCGGGGCCGGCGAGGTTCTGGAGCAGGTGCAGCGCTATCCGGATCTCGCCTCGGCGCTGGCCGGCTGTCGTCTGGCCTTCGGGCTCTCGGCGCGTATCCGCGCCGAGCGGCAGCCCCGGCTGGCGCTGCGCCCGGCGGCCGAGTCGGCCGCCGCTGAGGGGGGCGAAGGGGGGTTGGCGTGGGTCTTCGGTCGGGAGCGCACCGGCCTGACCAACGCCGAGCTGGATCATTGCCACTACCTCGTGCAGATCCCGACCGACGCGGATTACAGTTCCCTGAATGTGGCTCAGTCCGTGCAGCTGGTAGCGTGGGAGCTGCGCATGGCGGCCGAGGTGGGGGGCGCACTGCCGCAGCCCGAGACGGAAGAGCCGCCCGCCGCCGTGGATACGCTGGAGCGCTTCTTCGTTCACCTGGAGGAGATGGCCGGTCGAGTCGGCTACCTGGACCGGCACAACCCCGCGCTGACCATGCGGCGGTTGCGCAACATCTTCCGCCGTGCGCGGTTGACCGAGGACGAGGTGCGGATGCTGCGCGGGCTGCTCAGCCACGTGCTCAATCCGCGCCGCTGGCGCAAGTAGGACCGTTGTAAAGGGTAAATGGATGCTGCGACGCCTGCGTGAGGACATCCGGTGTGTCATGGATCGCGATCCGGCCGCCCGGAACGCCTTCCATGTGGTGACCACCTATCCCGGTTTCCACGCCCTGATCCTGCACCGCATCAGCGCGCGGCTCTGGCGCTGGCGGCTGCGATGGCTGGCGCGCATGCTGGGGCTGTTCAGCCGCTGGGTCACGGGGATCGAGATCCACCCGGCGGCGCGCATCGGCCGGCGCTTCTTCATCGACCACGGTATGGGGGTGGTCATTGGTGAGACTGCAGACATCGGCGACGACGTCACCCTCTACCACGGCGTCACCCTGGGCGGGACCAGCTGGCAGTCGGGCAAGCGCCACCCGACCCTGGGCAATGACGTCGTGGTCGGCGCCGGCGCCAAGCTGCTTGGACCCATCCGTGTGGGTGGCGGGGCGCGCATCGGCTCGAATGCTGTGGTGCTCAAGGATGTCCCCGACGGGGCGACTATGGTGGGGATCCCGGCGCGCCAGGTCGGCGAGCGCAAGCGCGACGTTGACGGGGACGAGCAGCGAGCCCGGGTGGCGCGGCGAATTGGCTTCGATGCTTACGGGACCACCGAGATGCCGGACCCGGTGGCCCAGGCGGTGAACGCGATCCTCGATCATATCCACGTCACCGATCGGCGCATTGAGGAGCTGTGCAGCGCCGTGCAGCAGATGGGCGGGCGGCTTGAAGAGACCCGCGTGCCGGATCTGGAGGTCGACGAGACGTCGGTCGAGAAGGCGTGCGGCGAGCACCACCGGGACGCTTCCCGCTAGCTGCCGGAACCCCCTAGAATGCAGACAGATGCGCCGTTACGGCGCGCCCAGTGACAGGAGGCAAGTCATGCCCGTAACCCTGACCGAACGTGCCGCGCGGCATGTCGAGAAGATGCTCGCCAGCCAGGATGCTGACCGGGCCCACGGCCTGCGCCTGGGGATCAAGGCCAGTGGCTGCTCCGGCTTCGCCTACGTGGTCGATTACGCCGAGGAGATCGGCGATCAGGATCTTGTCGTCGAGAGCCACGGGGTGAAGGTGGTGATGGCGCAACAGCACCGGCCGTTTCTGGAAGGCACCGAGGTGGACTACGTGCGCGACGGTATCAATTACCGTTTCGATTTCCGCAACCCGAACGTCCGCGATCTGTGTGGGTGCGGCGAGAGCTTTGCCGTGTGAACGGCCCAACCGCGGCGAGATTGTCGGCGCCCGGAACGGAGGGGTAGACTGTCCGACTGCCCAAGGCGCCGCAGCATTCCAGCGCTGCGGCTTTTTTGTTGAACGCGAGCATTCATCAGTCAGGAGATCCTAATGGCCGTCGAGCGAACCCTTTCCATCATCAAGCCGGATGCCGTAGCGCAGAACGCGATCGGCGAGATCCTTGCCCGCTTCGAGCGCTCTGGCCTGCGCGTGGTGGCTGCCCGCATGGTTCGGCTGAGCACCGAGCAGGCCGAGAGCTTCTACGCTGTGCACAGGGAGCGTCCGTTCTTCAATGACCTGGTCGGCTTCATGACCTCCGGGCCGGTGATGGTGCAGGTTCTCGAGGGCGAGGACGCCATCCGCAAGAACCGCGAGATCATGGGCGCCACCAACCCCAAGGAGGCGGCTGCAGGCACCCTCCGCCACGACTACGCGGAGAGCATCGATGCCAATGCGGTCCACGGGTCGGACAGCCCCGAGACGGCGGAACAGGAGATCGAGTTCTTCTTCAAGGCCGATGAGATCTGCTCCCGCTGACCACGAGGCGGTGCACGCCGAGCGCCAGTCGGGCCCGGTCGAGCTGCTCGGGCTCGATCGGCCGCGGCTGGCCGCTTTCTTCGATGCCCTGGGCGAAAAGCGGTTCCGCGCCCGGCAGATGATGCAGTGGCTGCATCAGCGCCACGTCTACGATTTCGACGAGATGACCGACCTGAGCAAGGCGCTGCGCCAGCGGCTGCGCGAGAACGCCCGGGTCGGTCTGCCCGAGGTGGCCGCCGACCAGCAGGCCAGCGACGGCACCCGCAAGTGGGTGGTGCGCCTGGCCGACGGCAACTGTGTCGAGGCCGTCTACATCCCGGAGCCGAAGCGTGGGACGCTGTGCGTCTCCTCGCAGGCCGGCTGCCCGATGGGCTGCACCTTCTGCGCTACGGCGGAGGGCGGGTTCGCGCGGAATCTCAGCGCCGCCGAGATCGTCGGTCAGGTTCACATCGCGCGCCGCCACCTGCCAGAGGGGGCGATCACCAACATCGTCTTCATGGGCATGGGCGAGCCGCTGCTCAACTTCGACCCGGTCATCTCGGCGTCGCGGGTGTTCACCGACGATTTCGGGTTCGTTCTCTCCAAGCGTCGGGTCACGATCTCGACCTCGGGAGTGGTCCACGCCATCGAGCGGATGCAGCGCATCACGGACGTGAGTCTGGCGGTCTCACTGCACGCTCCGAATAACGAGCTGCGCAACGAGCTGGTTCCGCTCAATCGCAAGAACCCTCTGGAGCGCCTGCTGCCGGCCTGCCACGCGTACATCGCCGACAAGCCCCATAGGCGCATCACCTGGGAGTACGTCATGCTCGATGGGGTCAACGACCAGGACGAGCACGCCCGGGAGCTGATCGAGCGGCTGCGGGGGATTCCGTCCAAGGTGAACCTGATCCCGTTCAATCCCTACCCGGGGGCACGCTACGGCCGCTCGCCACAGCGGCGGGTGCGCCGCTTCGCGGATCGACTGCTCGAGCACGGCCTGACCGCGACCATCCGCGAAACCCGTGGTGATGATATCGATGGGGCGTGCGGCCAGCTCGTCGGCGAGATCCGCGATGCGCGGCCCAGTAAGGTGGCGGGAACGGCGTGAAGCGCACGGGGCCCATGCTGGCGGCCCTGCTGGCGGCCGGGTGCGCTGCCGGGCCCGAGATGCCGGATGACCAGCGCGCAGCCGACAGCCACGCCGGGGCAGGGCTTCATCTGATCGCCCAGGCGCAGCCGGAGGCCGCCCGCTCGCGCCTGGAGCGGGCGTTGCAGATCGATGGAGAACACCCACAGGCGCTTTCCGGCATGGGGCTCGTGGCCGAGTCGCAGGGCGATCTGGAGATGGCCCACGAATACCATCGGCGTGCCGCGCAGGCCGCTCCGGACTCGGGGCCTATCCTGAACAACCGGGGGCGGAGTCTGTGCCGTGCCGGGCAAGTGGATGAGGCGCTGGAGGTCTTCGGGGATGCCGCCGGGGCGGGTGGCTATGATTCCGCCGAAGTGCCGTTGACCAACGCCGCCCGCTGCGCCCTCGATGCGGGGCGCGAGGATGCCGCTGCTCGCCGCGCCGATGCTGCCGTCGAGGCGGCACCGGGGTTTGCCCCGGCGCGTGTGGTGCGCGGGGAGCTGCGTTACCGCCAGGGGGCGCTGGAGGCGGCCGCCGAAGACTTGGAACGTGCCCGTGACAGCGGTGGCGCCGGGGCGCGCGGCCTTTACTGGTCGGCACGCGTGGCGGCCGAGCAGGGGCGGCCGGAGGAGGCGGCCGCCTTCGCCGAGATGCTGGCCGAGCGTTTCCCTGGTTCGGGGTGGAACGAACGTTTGCACGCGGATGAGGTCGGGCCATGACTGATGAAACGGGGCAGGACGACAGCGACGGGGCGCGGCCCCGGGCCGATGCCCCGGATGATGCCGGGGACAAGGGCGCCCGGCCGTCGCCGGGGCAGCAACTGCGCCGCGCCCGTGAGGCGCAGGGGCGTACCGTGCGTGCGGTGGGGTCGAGTCTCAACCTGTCGGCGGACCGGGTGACGGCCCTCGAGGAAGATGACGACGAACGTCTGCCGCCGCCAACCTTCGTGCGCGGTTACCTACGCGCCTATGCGCGCCTGGTCGAACTCGATCCCGAGGCGGTGGTCGAGGCGTACAACCGGCGCCGGGGCAGCGATCCGGCCAGCGAGGAGCGGGCCGTGGGCAATGTGGGAGCCGTTGAGCCCCGACCGGCCGGGCGCCGCCGGCGGCGCTGG
>Ga0207421_10007175_pt1 | contig 11940 bp, 17 predicted proteins | sample SodLakKL_010_SED_4_FD_187542 | JGI IMG/M metagenome (GOLD analysis project Ga0207421, IMG submission 187542) | Alkaline sediment microbial communities from Lake Tanatar, Kulunda Steppe, Russia - 8KL_010_SED (SPAdes) (version 2) | ecosystem: Environmental > Aquatic > Non-marine Saline and... | reverse complement strand
ACCAGCCCAACAGCCGCTGCAGCCGAGCATCATCCCCAGCCGAGAACCCCTGCAGGTCCCGGTCCTGCGCCATCTGCCGGTGATGGTCCGACAGACGGCCCCGCAACTGCTCCCCAGCGGCCTGCGACGGATGCCGACGCCCCAACGGCCGTACCCGCGCCAGGTCCTGCTGCGCATCCGGTTCCGCGCCCAACAGCAGCCGCACCCGCCCCGCCGCCTCCAACTGGTCGGCCAACTGCTCGAACCCGCCAGGGTTGAAGTACGCCGTCGCGATAGCGAACTCCGGCGCAGTCCGTCGCTCGTCCACCAGCCACTGCCAATACCCGGCCAGTGCCTGACCGACCCGGTCACCATCGAGATTCGTCGCAACGTCCGGTTTCACACTCACGCGGCACCCCCGCCATCAGTGGGAGCCGGGTCGAAGTCCAACTGCCGGAAGTGGTCTAGCACCCGCTCCAGCCGAGGCCGGTAGTCCCACCCATGATGGAACGTCTCGAAGATGTGAACCAGCTCGTCTTCCGTCAGGCCGTAAAGCCGGGCCACACACGCGTCCAACTCCGCAACCAGGTCATCCTTCTCCTCCTGCGACGTCACCGACCCGACCGGCACACCCACCTCAGCCGCCCAATCCGCATAGCGGTCATCAACCGCCGCAAGTCGCCCGGCAATCTCAACAGCCTTCAGCCGACCGGGGTGACACCGCTCAGGGCTCGGTACCGGCATGCTGTTCAGCAAGGCAAACGAGAGCGATGTCTCGACTCGGCGACGGGCGTACCAGTCGAAGGGGATGGATGACAGGACTCCAAGCAGAAATGCTTCATCGCCAATGTCCCCTGACACCCTCAAGAGATACGGCGCTTTGTGTTGGGGTACAACTCTGGGAGGAATCAGCGACACCACAACGGTCCGCGTGTTCGTGTGCTGAGTCACGTCCCTGAAGGCAACTCTGGGATGCATACATGGGAGGGTCCGTTCCGATTGGAGGGCTACCTCGGCAAGTCCCCAGAAAGCCGACCGCTTGTGTCTTGCTTGAGAGAGTCGCTTCTCGTAGAGTTGCTGAACTGCCAAGCCGGAATCAATCCACGCGTAGTAAGTGCCTGTGTCAGGTTCCCAGAGATTGAAGGATGAACCGGCATATACGGGCCAAGCATCACCTGGTTCCGCCTCGGAGAAGTCAAACAACTCCCTGTCGTTGGTTGCGTCCACCTCGCGGACAGGGCGAAATAGAAACTGCGGATGGTCGCCGAACTTCGGGTGCTGCGCCATGCTATTGTAGATGAGAGCTGAGATTGCGTCAGGCAGGAGTGGGAACGAAGCATCTGGCGACCAAGCAAGGAAGTCGGTCTCAGAAACCTCTGGGACACTCAATTCTCTTTCCCGTCGGTACTCCTCCAATGAGCGATGTGGACCATCTATTCTCAACGACGAGAGTGTGGGATTACTTGAGAGCGTGATGAGTCCAACCGTGTACTGAGGATGCACATCCGCAAACACCCAGCGCCGGCTGTTGCTGAGAACGCAGACATCCTGAAAGCTGCCCTGTGCAAGCACCTCTCGTCGCCACGACTCCATTCCAGGTGACGAGAGGAGCGCCGTCCGTGGTGCGACCATCCCGACTCGACCGAGCGAGCGGACCAAGCGCCAGAAACGCCACGCGAAGACACGCGCGAGTTCTGTGTCGCCAGAACCCAAGTCGTACGGTCCTGCCTTGGCAATGTGTCGGAGTGCTTCGGCATTTGCCTGCTCTTCTGCAAGTTGCGTGGCCAGGTCTGGCCGGTCGCGTTCGTAGCGACCGAGTGCCGCTTGCCACTCGGTGCGGGTCATCGTTCGGTGTCCTGGGAAGTGCCTTCCCCAGAAGAGGTGGGCCTCGACCTTGACCTTCTCCCATGGAGGGTTGCCAACGAGGGCGTCGAAGCCGGGTCGTTCGCGGATGAACACTTCTGGGAACGCGATGGGGAAGTGCACGGCGTTGAGGTCTGCCACGGCCTGGCGGGCTGTTGCGACGTCGCGGTCGGGCAGGTCGTCCAACGCCGTGATGGTCGGCTTGCTGACCTTCCCGAGTCGGTGCGCGACGAGCAGGTCAAGCAGGTCAGTCACTGGCTGGACCGCAGTGCGGGCGTCTGCTGCGGCCTGGCGTGACGCCACGATGTCTTCGGACGTCGCGTCCACCGTCTGCGAGAGTCGTTTGAGGGGTTTCTCGGCTGCCCTGAGAGCCTCTCGAAGCGGGTCGTCGAATAGCCCGGCCTGCATGCCGCTTTCGGCGAGTTCGTCCATCGCTTCGTCGATGGTGCCGATGCCGGTGAGGGAGTCGCCGACAACGAGATTGTGGTCTAGGAACGACAGGGGCAGGCCAGGCACAAACGTGTGAATCCACATCGCGACACGGGCAAGCTCGACCGAGATGGGATTGATGTCCACGCCGTACACGCACCGTCGGGCGATGAGCCGCCGGAGCAGTGCGGACGTTTCGATGTCGACGGTGTCGGACAGGTCTCCCAGGTTGTTGTTGGCTGCTCTGCGAAGGGTTTCCAACATGGCGGTGACGTGTGGGATGGGCCGGTCGGCGAGGAACGTGGCGTAGCGAGCTTCGAGCGCGTCCACGACGGCGGTGAGGAAGTGCCCGGAGCCCATCGCGATGTCGGCCACACGGAAGTCGAACAGCAGGTCGGACGCCCCGACCTCATCACCTGCGTCCAGCAGTGTCGCGACGCGTTCAAGGTGGTCGTTCAGGGTGGGTAGCACGGCGGTGTCGATGAGGTGCTGCACCGCGAACGGTTTGGTGAAGTAGGACCCGGTGGCTTTACGTGCCCCGGACTTGTTGTGCAGGTACACCCCGCTCGCTGCGACCACGATGTCGTCGCCGTCGCCTGCGGGGGTGTAGACGTCCCCGCGTTTACTGTCGCGGGTGAGGGTGAGGTCGGTGTCGGCACGGGCCAGTTCGGATTCGAGCAGCCCTTCGTAGATGGTCCCGAACTCCCGGACCGACAATGACCGGAAGTCGATGGGGCCGACAGTCCCGTCCGGGGTCTGGTCGACCAGCAGCGCAACGAGAGCGGGCCCGACCTCAGCGTTGGTCAACCGCAGCTGGTCGATGATGGGACCGACCGGGTTGACATCAGGGTCGGTGGAGAACAGCCCACCGTTGTAGACCGGGACGCCCCACGCCTCGCGGCCTTTGTCCACGGCGATGAACAGATTGCGGCAGGTGTCCCACAGGTCAGTGGAGGCGGTGTCGGTGTCAGGCTCGACCTGCTCGGTCAGAGGGTTATCGAACCCGAGGTCATGCCCGGCGTTGATGGCATCGGCCTGTGAGCGTGCCAGCGCCTTCAACGAGTGCGGGGCGTAGGCCGGATGGTTCGCAGGCAGCAGGCGGGAGTCTTCGGCGTACGCGATGAACAGCAGCCGGAACAGCACGGTGACCGCAACCCGGTAATGCTCGTCCAGGTCCTGCTTGGTCTCCGAGGTCGCCCCCTTACGGTTCGCGATGGCGCGTGCAAGCCGGGGGATGACCTGGGTGTAGACCCGCTCCCGCAGCCGAGCGGACAGGTCCACCGCGAAGTGTTCGGACGCCTCAGCAATCTGTTCGAACGTGCCGCTCTCCGCGAGAGCATCAGCGGAGAACAGCAGCGGTAGGTACCCGGCCATGTCAGTCGGGAGCAGGGGCAAGTCGAGCCCAACGAACGTCTCCGTCCGGCCGCGCTGCCCAACAGCCCCAGAGGTCGAGGTCGAGTAGAGACGCACGTTGGAGCCGCGGACCGCCACCACGTACGGCAGCCGGTCCTTGTCGGCCTGGTTCAGCGCGTAGGTGACGGGGGTCTGCCGGTCATACCGGTTGGACGGCGCGTCAGGCTGCTCAGACTCATGCAGGAACACCGCGACCGCACGGGCGTTCCCGTTCGAGCGGATGCGCAGCACCGCGTGCTTCGGACGGTCCTCCACGTCAAACCCGAGGGCTTCGACCAGGGCACGGTCGGCCTTGTGCAGCAGCGGCTGAGCCCGTTCGACGGCCGCCGTCCAGTCGGGCCGTGTCGGAACTCCGGCCTTGAGTTCGTGGGAGGACAGCAGCCCGCGGTTCAGCAGCCCCGGGATGTCGTCCGGGTCGGTGTCCAACGCGCGGGCGAGGAACTGTGCGGCGAAGTGCCGCGACGGCTCACGTAGTGCTGCTGCGGCCAGCCGTTCCGCCTGGGACACATCACGGGTGACAACCGGCGGGTCCTCACCCAACGGGCCACACACCCACGCCTGACCGTCATGCTCGGCAACGAGCAGCAGAGGGGCAGCACGCCTGCCATGACGTTCCGACCACAGCTTGCGAACCTGGGTGACGGTCGGGGTCGAGGGCAGCTCGGTGTAGGCGACCTCCAGACCGTCCTTGCCGGGCCCGGTCCAGTACCGGCCACGCTCCTCCCGAGCCCCCTCTCGCCAACGGCGGGCAGGCAGGTCGAGGAACGCGAGAAACTCCTGTTCAAGCCGGCTCACGACACCCCCTCAGCGACCCACGGTCTTCCACCCTATCGGCGCACTGCGACCCCGACTGAGATGGCCGGCGACGCGCCAAGTGCCCCGCCCTCATTCTTCTCAGGACTGGCCGGCCAGCCAACGGATAGGCGTTGGTGGGCCTTGCGGGCAGGCGCGCTTCGACGGAGAGTGCTACTGACGCTTAGGCCATGTCGCAGGTGTAGTCCACGATGCCGCTCATGTCGTTCGTTGCGCTGCGGGATGGGTCCCAACGTGTCGACTTGACTGGCGTCGAAACCCGCGTACGGCGGCCTGTTGACTTTCGGTCACGAATTCTAGGACGGCCCAGCCAGAACACGGCTACCGGAATCGTGCTGGGACTGCGGCATCGGCAACACGTGGCTGTGACGGTGAAACATCGATGCCGCAGGAGTTGGAGGCAGCTTTGGCCGATACCAAGTCTTGACGCGGACCCGGCTAGCGCCAACTGAGGGTACAGAGGTGGCACCTCCCCGAGACGGTAGAGAGGCTGCTGGCGCCGTTGACGGGGGGCGGGTCGGACGAAGAGGCGTTGGCCCGGTTCTTGCGACTTCCGGCAGCACAAGCGATGCCGAAGCACTTGCGGGCGGAGTTGGAGGAGCGGGGTCGGGCAAGCTGATGAGCGTTTGCGATGAGTTGCGGAATACTGACTGGGCGGGAAGCGCGCCCTCTGTGCACTCTGAGAGCCCGCTCGCTGGTGGGGAGGTTTGCCGCCAACCGTCCGAGGACAGCACCACTGACGTTCGCGAGTTCCTGGTCGAAGTGTTCAATGACGGAATCCTGAACGAGGAGCTGTCGAAATTCGCTAAGGCGGCGTTGGGTGTCATCGACAGTCTGTACGCCGAGAAGATGGGGGGTGACGAGTGACGTCGCGGGTGATGAACCTGGAGCCTCACGAGCCGGACGTTGACGGGTTCGGGTACTGCCGTGAGTGCTGGCTGGAAGCGGACGACACTCACGACGAGCAGGTGGCGGCGGCGAAGGCCAGGTTGGAGAAGGCGTTGGCGGCGTCGGCGGGTGAGTTCCATCTGAGGCCTGGCCCGCATCCGTCGGGGAGTCCGCAGTCGGTGCGGGGCGCGAAGCGGGGCGGTCGGCTGTTGAGGGAGGCCAGGAACAAGGGCAGGTTCACCTACCAGCCCATCCTGCGGAACTCGCCACGGGAGGGGTTTGCGGTGTCGCCGTATCCGCAGCACACGCAGATACTGGAGGCGTCGAAGGTCACCGCGAAGCACATCAACGACTACACGGCGAAGCATCGGGAGTTCATCAAGAGCGACCCTCGGCATCATCTGGGGGGCTGGAGGGACGACGAGACGGGCTTGTTCTATCTGGACATCGCCATCGTGGAGGACACCCGTGCGGGGGCGAAGGCGGTGGCGGAGAGGTACGGGGAGCGTGCGTTCTATGACCTGTCGGCTCCGGGGGGTGACGGCACGATTCGTACGGAGGATGCTTGATGAGTGAGAAGCAGATGGGCCTGGTCGGTCAGGATGACCTGGATGACCCGGAGTTGGCGGACCGCATCATGGAGGCGTTCGGTCTTGGTGGCGATGAGGAGAACTGTGACGACGAGTGAGGGGTTCGTGGGCCCGGAACGTGCGACGGTGGAGGGCGGGCGTCGCTGGCACGCTCGATGGTGTCGCGGGTGAGTCCCCTTGTGGGGCCGGAAGTCACGGGATAAGGACGTCGCAGGAGCCGGCAGGCAGCGGTCCGGTGCTGCCGTGAGCATCCGCTGTTCCCCGCAAGCCTCTCGGTGACGAGTTGCACGGAGGCGGACGAGGATGTGTGGTGCGCAGGGAGACGCAATGGTGCGCTTCAGTTCGAGATTGGTCTCGCGGCGTCGAAGTTCTCCAAGACGGTGATGGGTGTCATCGACAGCGTGTATGCCGAGAAGATGGGGGATGACGGGTGACATCGCAGGTGATGGAACTGGAACCTCACGAGCCGGACGTGAACGGGTTCGGGCATTGCCGTCTGTGTGGGCATCCGGCCGACGACAGCCATGACGAGGCGGTGGCAGCGTCTCGTGCCAGGGTGGAGGGTGTGTCAGCGTCGTCGGGTGAGTTCCACATGGGGCTGGGCTCGCATCCGTCAGAGTCCCCGCAGGCGGTCCATGGCGCGAAGCGGGGTGGCCGGATGACGAAGGCCACGTGCCGTGACGGTGGAGCGACCTACCAGCCGGTGCTGCTGTCGACCCCTACGAAGGGGTTTCCGGTGGCGATGTATCCGGAGCGCACGAGGAAGGTCCCTGCGAGCGATTTCACTGCTGACGTCTACAACGCCTACGAGCGGGAGAACCTGGAGTTCATCCGTGAGGACCCGGCCCGGCACATCGGGACGTGGCTGGACAAGAACACGGGCATCGTCTACCTGGACGTGTCGCATGTGCCGGAGGACGAGAGCAAGGCCCGCCGTATCGCCATCGAGAACGGTGGGATTGCGTACTTCTCATTCGAGACTGTGGATGACGCGAGCGTTGAGGAGGCCAGGGCGATGACATATCCGCCGCAGGGTGAGGGAGCGTTCACGATGGGACGTCCCACGGAAGGTGAGGATGCCGGTGAGAAGGTTGCCGCGTGGGTGAAGCAGCAGTGGGAGGAGTGGGATGAGGAAGAGGCGCAGAAGGACCAGGAGTAGGTGGAGTCGGCGGACGGAGCTCTACCAACAGAGACCGACACGCCAGACGCAAACCGTCCCCGCCGCACCGGCCGGCACCAAGGCATCGGCCGACGAGCAGCAACCCTCCGGGCTCGGGCTTGCCGCCCAACGGGTCGCCATTGACGCCGAAGCTGCCCGGCACGTCTGGACCGTCGCACATATCACCGATGAAGGGGCGACCCGTCCGAGGACCGGCCCGCCGCTCGCCGCCCTGGAACCGGGTGACCTGCTGGCGACCTCACGCCGTGACCTGCTCAGCCCTTCCTCCCTTGATGTGTTCCGCCTCTCCGAGCAGCCCCGCGCCCGCAATGTCCACGTCAAGGGCAGCCAATCGCTGCCACCGCCCGCCGTCCGACCCTGGGAACGGGGCTCGGCCGTCCTTGTCCTCGTCGAGAAGGGACCGCATGGACGGGGTGAGCGACCAACCGTATGCGGTAGTCGGACTAGGTGACGATGGCAGGGCTTGTCCACTCGGTGGGTTGGAGCATGGAGTTGGGCTCATGACGGACCGTCCCGACCCGCTGCCGGACGGGTGGATTCTGTGCGCGCTCCCGACGGACGGCGGGCGCTCCCGCTTTCTCCCGCATGCCGCCACAACCGACCCATCGTGGGGGTCAGGGCTCCAGTGTGGAACCTGCCTTCGGCACGTCGACGGGCACGACGAGGCCGTGGCCGAACGCTTCCGGGCCTACGTGCAGAACGGGTTTGCCCAGGCGTTTGTACGTAATGCTGAGGCTGACGGCGACCACGCTTGGCTCGCTGCCTACCACGCCGCGAAGGAGGCTCTCGCCGACCCGTCGGACAGAGGCCGCTGACCTCGTGCACTCAGGTCCGGGTCCTGTGGGCCGTCCTGCAGCTCAGTCATCGTGGTCGTCGGTCCACACGCCGCTGTCCTGGCCCTGGTCGGCCTGATATGCATCTGACGTGCCGGCCTGGCCGACATCGAACCGTCCGACGAGCCCCCGCTCCTCCAGTTCCGCCCTCAAAGGCTCCGGCATCGCTTGCGCTGCAGGCAACTGCAGGAACCGGGCCAACGCCTCTTCGTCCGACTCGCCCCGCCTCGTGAGCACAGATAGCAGACCCTCCACCGTCTCAGGGAGGTCCCACCGGCGTGCCCTCAACCAATCAGCGTTGTGGAGGTCCGCGTCCAGATTCGGCATCGATGGCCTCTCGCCCGTGGTCGCGCTGCGGCTCCAATGACATCACTCACAGGGCATCCCCGAGACGGGTTCGAACCCATCATCGCCTGCGCTGATGCACTGCTCAGGTGGAATGTCCAGAACCTGCGGTCGACGTGTGCTCTGACCGGACCACTCTACCGCGGAGCCGCATCGGTCCGGGGAACGTCATCGCCACACATGCTGATATTGAACGTGTGGTGCGCTGCTCGTGCACGTCGTGCATGTCAGCGTCGGCCTCGGCTGCCGGCACGTTTCCTAGGATGCTCATAGTGCCGACTGGTCCCCTACACGACAGAGCCTGGTCTTCACTTCTGGCCGCATGGCGCGCTGTGAGGCAAATCGGTACCGCGACGAAAGGGCGACTTGAGCGTTAGCTTGCTCCACCGTCACGTTCGTTGGCGTTCTGTTCCTCTGTGTACTGCTTTGCCCAGGGGAGAGAGAACCTGCCGCTGAACAGGAATCCCGGAACAATCGCGACCCTTCACTTCAGTGTGCGTGTTTGCCAGGAGGCCAGGGCAGCATGACGACCATGGCAAGAAGTGGGACTAGCCACAGAGCCTCAGGGAACGCCCTCCCTCTGGTTCTGAGTGCCAGCATGAGCGGCATCACGAGCGCTATGGAAACGGCTGCGATGGCTGGCGTGATTGCCGCGGGCAGCAACACTCACGCTGGCGGCGATGTGGCAAGCACAGCACCGATGGCGTTCCGGTCCCATCTGGCGGCGTAGCCGACACGGAGCAGCGCCATGGCCAGCACATAGGTGGTCGCCGCGAACACCAGATGCTTCGCAGTGGCGTCCCAGGCACGTTCTGCGATGCCCATGCCGCCCCGTCCACTGTGGTCGCCGGTCGGGTGACGGTACGTGACCGCAGTGACATCACCCGGCCCTAGCGCTTGCCATAGCCCTAGCGCTTGCCATAGCACTGGCACTAGCCCTAGCACTAGCACTAGCACTAGCCATAGCACTAGCACTAGCACTAGCCATAGCCCTCACGTCATGCCCATCGTCATACGTGAGCAGCTCGTGACCAGCACCGGGCGTGTGTGGCCTGACCGGTCGGAGTGCACGTCTATCACCGTGCACGAGACCGCGAACACCTCGCGGGGGCGAACGCGCAGGCCCATGCCAATCTGCAGTCGAGGGGGAGCGTGCGCCAGGAGGTCGATGACGTCGAGGCCATCCGCAGAACGTGACGACACGCCGTCCACGGCGCGTTCCGCATCTTCGACGGAACGGCCCGGTTCCGCGGCCAGCTCATCGACGACGACCCCGACGTGGTCGCGCTGCTGGCGGAGCCGACCGGGGTCACCCTCACGACATCAAATCCGTCGCATGAACCTCAACATCGACGACTTCTTCTACGTGCCGTGCCGTGTACCGGTACCTGGTCAGGGCGGCTGGCCTGTGTGCGCCGAGGAAGACAGGCACGACGGCACACACCGCGCGTTCCACTCCGCCACCGACCGGTTCGTGACCGACACGTACTGGCTGTGGGATGAACACGACACCGACCCCCGTGTGGAACGCTGGACCGGCCAGCACTGGGAGCCCGTTCTTGACGTCCGGCTACACCTGTGCGGCGACCGACGATGGAGGAACGCAGGTGACTGAACGCGATGCCTCACATCGTCGCCAAGATGCGACGCGCGTCTGAGCAGTACCACGCTGCGCGCGACGCCCAGCAGCACGACAAGACGTCCGGACACGACGAAACGCCCCGCCAACATGGCGGGGCGCAGTCGTCACATGGCGAGCACCCACACGTCGCATGCCTCGTCGCGCCATTCAACAAAGAACTGCGGTGTCGTCACCGGCGACCCTCCCGGAGTGTGCGCCGCAGATGCGCGCCCTCCCATCCCTGCACCGTGGACCGTGATACTCCGGCGGCGTCAGCGACCTGCCGGTATGTCGCACCGGCCTGCAACGCCTCGACCGCCAGCTCATCACGACGACGCACAGCGGCGTCAAGCCGCTCCTGCGCGTCCCTGGCCTCCGCCGCCGCGTCCTGCACCTCGGCCAACGCGCCGTCCACCACGATGCTGCTCAGCGTTTCCTCCAGCTCATCCATCTGCAGACCTCCTCGGTGCAGCCCACCCCACACGGGACGGGCATGCTGTTGTGTCCTCCTGCACATGTGGTCAGACCCGGTCGATGGCGTCGTACTCAATCTGGCGTGCCCGTACACGGATGGCGTCGAGCGCGCGTGACGCGTCGTCAGTGAGGACACCGACGCGCTCGGTCCGTTCGTCGTCCCAGTAGGTGGAGTGCCCCGCAACGACCCGGCCAACCAACGGCGCAACGTCGTTAGCGAAGCCCGCGTAGTCGCGCAGGAGTGGCTTAGCCGGAACAGGCAGGGACACCTCAACATCGATGAGGTTGATGGCGTCGAACGTTACGCCCTTCTCCCGGCGCTTCTCGATGGTGGCGTGCCCCTGCTCGGGGTAGATGGCGAGGACGACCGGGTAGTGACGCGGGTGGCCGCTGACGTACACCTCCACCTCGAACAAATCGTCGCGTCGTGTCGGCACGGCCGGGACGATGGCGCCGTCGGTGTCGGTCTGTGCTGCTGCGTACTGCTCCATGTCGGCGTGCTCCTCGGACGCGGGGGTGGTGGTGGGGTCGACGTCGTCTGTCAGAGTGGCGACGAGCGAGACGACCGCAGCGACCAGTTCGGCGTCGTCCTCGATGGTGCGCAGCTCCTCGATGATGCTGCTGGCCGCATCCTCACGTGACGCATATGTGCCGTCAGCGCCGATGCGGTCCCAGTGCATCAGCCGGTACACGCTGCCGCGTGACGGCCTCGCCACGATGAGACCTGCAGCCTCAGGCATCGACGCCGCGGCGTCGCGACGTGCCGCACGGACGGCAGCGTCAGTGTCGACGTCGGCCAGCTGGCTCAGTACGAGGTGGGGCTCCATCAGCGCTGCGGCCTGCACGTCTAGGACGTACGTCACCAGCTTCTCGATGGAGTGGGCGTGGCTAGCGACGACGGTGCCGCGGCGGGCCGTGTTGACGATGCGTTGGGCGACCACGTCGAGCAGGTAGCGGGCGCGGCTCGCCTCGTGGTCGGTCATCGTGCCGATGGCTGGGATGTGGGGGAGTGAGGTGGCGGCGGTGCTGGTGCCGGTGTTCATCTGGCTACTCCTGAGAGGGGGGTAGCGGGGTGTTTTCCTCTTCGTACGTCGTCCCATACTACGTACAACGACTCTTCGCGAGCACTTCTTGAGGGAAATCTCAAAGAATCTTCGTGTGGGGTATATAAAGCCCTACGCCACCACGGAAATAGACGCCGTCAACGACCCCGCCAAACCGGCACAAAACACCCGAAAACCGCAGCTTTCGGCCGTTCCGTACGCCGTGCCGTACGGCTGCACACCCCTGACAGTGGAACCCCAACAGGCCACAACAACACGACCGCGCACCCGCGCGAGCTTGCGCGCACCCGTGCGCCACACCGTCGGCAGCCTGAACGACGAAGCCCGCCACCGGTGCGGTGACGGGCCCGTGCGCGTGTGGGCGTGCGGTCATTCGGTGAGCCATCCGCAGGCCACCGCCATACGCATCGCCAGCACTGTGCCGAGCAGCTCGATGGTCAGGTCGTCG
>Ga0207421_10007174_pt1 | contig 11940 bp, 11 predicted proteins | sample SodLakKL_010_SED_4_FD_187542 | JGI IMG/M metagenome (GOLD analysis project Ga0207421, IMG submission 187542) | Alkaline sediment microbial communities from Lake Tanatar, Kulunda Steppe, Russia - 8KL_010_SED (SPAdes) (version 2) | ecosystem: Environmental > Aquatic > Non-marine Saline and... | reverse complement strand
TTCCCGGGTCAACTTCACCGCGTTCTATCTTGCTATAGCCGCTTACTGTCATATTCAGTTCAGCCGCTACCTGATCCCGCGTGTAGCCTTTTAATTCCCGAAGCCGTTTAATGTTAAAATGCAAGCCCCTCGTTTCCATAATTATGCCCTTTAAAGTTGTGAAGGTAACTATTTTTTTTCTAAAATACAACAAATAGTGCTGGTGATTATATGTTTTTTTTTCGAACTTTATGTGCTTGATTGCGTGGTTGTTAATTGTGAATATTGTCTTTTTAACAGTTTGTATAAAAGCTGGGCCATGAAAATTTTCATAGTGGATGATGATAATATCAGCCTGGACCTTATGGGGCTGTATATCAAAGGATTTGCCAAAAATTGTGAGTTGTCCTTATTCTACAGTCCTTTGGGGGCTCTGAAATTTTTGAAATCGTCCTCGGCGACTTATCCTGATATATTGATTACCAATCTTCAGATGCCCGGAATAAACGGGTTTGAGTTTATTGAGCAAATCAATGATGTTTTTTTAGATAGAGATGCCTCTGCACCTCCTTTCCGGATCATATTACACACCAGTTACCTGGGGCCTGAGAGTATATGTTTATCCGCTGGCCGAATCGCAGAGACTCCTTGTTTTTTGAGACGGCTGCTTGCCCCGGGAAGCAAAAAAAACTGTAAGGAATTGAATATCGAGGCATGTGTGCCCAAGCCACTATGCTATTATAAAATGGCTTATTTATGCGAGGGTAAATTGTTTGCTACCAACAAAATGGTAAAGCCGGGGGAAAAACAGGTCAGGTAATTGGCCGTTTTTTCCCGGTCTTTATTTTGTTGTTGTATCTAAACAAGCTATAGTAAATTATATAATGGTAATGGGGTTATGACATCAAAAACTATAGATGCACATGATGGCAGTTCTGATGACACCATTGACGTCATCCGGTATGTTAATGTTTTGATCATTCATAAATGGAAGTTTTTCATTTTGTTATCTCTGGTGCTGCTATTGATTCTGGTTTATGGATTCAAACAGGAAGCTTTCTACAGGTCATCTTTTGAAATCTATTATAGCGAAGCCGCTCAGCAGTTTGTTGAAGCGTCTGATGTGCCGGTTGTACGTCCATCTTTTGACAAGCATTACTGGCTTAGTGTGATGCGTTCCAGGGAGCTCGCCCGTCAAACCTTAATAAAATCAGGCCTGTCTTCTTTTCAGGAAGGAAGCAGGGTAAGCATAAGTGCGGAGATGGTTGAAGATACTGAATGGTGGTCCTCTCCAAGATATATTGTGACCATTGCAGCAAAGAATAATGAGGATATTCCGCGTATTTTCAGGGCCTATGTCCAGGCATTGAACGATATGCTGGTGAATCACCAGATAGAATTTTCTGCAAATCTGATAGATTATCTTTCCGCACAGTTATCTGACAACTATAAGCAACTTAGCCGGATTGACAGGGAGATACTGGTGGAGCAAGCCTCAAACCCCTATCAGTTGCGCGACTTAAACAAGCTGGCTTCCGATCTGGAATCCTTCAGGAACAGTCTGCAACATGCCCGTATTGATCTGGCCTCCGTGAGGGCATCAAAAAAACAGGCAGAAGAAGAACTGGTAGATCTGGATCCGACGGTCATGGACGAACTGGCTTATTCCGAGCCGCTCAAAGTTCAACTGATGAATCTGCACACAGAGAGGGCACGGGCCCTGACCCGACAACAGGAGGATCATCCCAGGGTAAGGGCTTTGACTGCAAACATCGACCGTGTGAGCCAATTGCTGGCAGAGGATATTGAACAGACAATTGAAGTCCAGTCGTTGAGCCGAAACCCTCTTCACAATCAACTTTTGGGTCAATTGCTTAATTTCAGTCTATCCGAGATTTCTTTGCAGACACGGGTTGGTTCACTTCAACAGGTAATCAGTGAAATCGAAAATCAAATGCTTCCCGATACTACCGACATGGACCAGCAACAATTGGTGCGAAACCGGGAACTTATATTTATGACGATCAATAAGCTGAATAACAAACTAATCGATATTCAGTCGGCTACCCATGGCGGCCTGCACCGGTTTTTGTATGTAGATGAGCCATATATACCTGAGATTCCTGCGAATAAAGGCTTGCAGTATTTTATCCTGCTGGGTTTGGTGCTTGGCGCAGGAATTGGTATCGGCGGCGTGTTTATTTACGACTATCTGGACAACCGTATTATGTTGCTGGGTGATTTTGAGAGTTTTTACGATCTGCCCGTTTTTGGCACATTGCCCCATAAAAAGAAAGCCGAAAAATATTTCATAAATATGGAATATTCCCAGACTTCATATCATCATAGAAAAGAAGCCAATGAGATCATATTTTTTGTGAATCAGCATATAAAACGAAGTAAAAAAAAGCTTATAAGTGTTTGCAGTTCCGTTCGCTCAGAAGGAAAATCTATTACCAGTGTGCAGTTGGCTATTGGACTGGCGGAAAAGAAAATGAAGGTGCTCCTGGTTGACCTGGATTTGTTTTTACCAAAGCTGACCGAAGTATTGAAGTCTAAAGGGTGTGTAAAGCAGATAGGAACCCAACCGGCTGGTGCAACCGAAGGGAAGGGAGGAGCTGCCGGAAATTTAATGGAAAATAACACTATCAAGGAAAAGGAACTGATTTCCCGGGTAGTTGGAGCTGCCGGAAAATTAATGGGAAATAACGCTCTGTCAGACCATAAAGCTGGACTGAAAGAATACCTGGATGGGGAAGCAACTTTGGACGAAATAAGTCTGTCGACCCAGTTGCCAACCCTTACATTTATTTTCCTGGGTAAAATTGAGGATACGACCGATATAAGTTTTGATACGGAGAAGTTTACATTCTTTATGAACTGGGCCAGGGAAAATTATGATGTGGTCATTTTTGATACCCCGGCACTGATGTATTTGTCTAACCTGGTAGACTTTGTAGAACAGACCGATATGATCTTACCTGTCTTGAGGCTCCGCTATACTACACGTTCTATGTTTGACCAGATGCTGAAAATGCTGAAACCATATCATGAAAAAATTGCCGGGGTGGTCATAAATGATGTAAAAACAAACCCGAGCCTTGGTAAATATGGCGATAAATACGGTTACTATACTCATTATGCGAAAGCGAGAGAAAGCTTTGCGGGTTAATCTAAGTGTGTATGAATCCTGAACAACATAAACAGTACAAATATTCACATAATTACCAAAAACGCAAATTGGTGTTTTGGATACTGCTGTCTGCCGTTTTTGTGATCGCGTTTTTATGGATCCTTTTGCCGCATTTTAACGGCTTCGGATCCCGAAAGCATGAAATACAGGCAGGTATATGCGGTGAAGTGGTGAATCCTGGCATTTATACCTTCCCGGAGGGTGCAGATCTGGCTACACTCATACGCAGAGCAGGGGGCCTCACAAGCCATGCGGATATCCGTCATATTGATCTGGATTATCTTATTTTTAATGACAGTATTTATCATATACCAGCCCGTCTTTCCCGGCGGAAGATTGTCCCCGAAGAGGACTTATTTTTTGATCCGGGGAAAATGCCGTTTGTGCCTGAAAAGCAGCATGTAAGGGCGTTTCATGACACATTGGATTATCCGGAGATCAGGCAGTTAAACATACTGTACAGCGGGGATAGCAGGACATTTATTCTTATTAATTATTTTCCTGATTATCAGCTGGCTAACCTATTGTTAATTCCTTATACAACAGTTCTTTATAGCTCGGGTATCACTTTACAGGATCTCTTTTTCACCCAGGGTGTTCAACAAACCATGCGGGTGCTCGCAAATCAGTTTTCGATTAAGATTGACCACTATTTGATTCAGCAAAGAGGTTCATTTATAGACATGATTGACGCACTGAAAGGTGTAGAGGTAAAAATTAGTGAGGAGTTTGCCGCCTCTTATAATTTAACGGCAGGTGCTCTGCATCTTGACGGGCATCATGCCTGGGAGTTTATTCGATTTATGGGCCACCCCTATGGCTATTCCGAAATAAGGGCTTTCGGTTTGATGCTGGACCCTTATCGGTCTCCCGCCATATATAAAGCCGCTCTTATAACCCGCCATCATAATCATCATCATCTCTTGGAGAGCATGCAGGAGTCTTTCAAACAGTTGAACATGGCCGAACAGATGTTGGGTCTTTACAATCTTTACCGGAGTGTGGAAACGGATATTAGTCTTAATACAATCTGGAATCTTTACCGGCTTTACCAGGATGACAAAGGACCAATTCGAGTATCATACGGATTATTTCCGGGGTACTACGACGACGAAACCTTTTATTATCTCGACACCCCGGCATACAATAAGTTAAAGCAAGTGTTTCTCAGGGAACAATTTTCATCAAATCCCGTAAATACAAAATAATAATGAAACATCTAAGTGTTGTAATCATAAGTGCTATTGTATTGTTATTCAGCGGTAATATCACCGCCCAATCAAGTGACTACATCATCAAAAGGGGGGATGTGATCGATATACTTGTGATGGATCATGATGAGTTCACTATTACCGGCATTAATGTGCTCCCGGACGGAACAGTTCAATATCCTGGTTTCGGGAGTGTGGTTGTTGCCGGTATGGCAACCCAGCAGTTATCAGACACTTTGCAGACTATACTCGAAAGGTATATAGTTCAACCCATTATCAGTGTGTTCGTCAGACGCTTACATGACCAGATGCTGAACGTCCTGGGGCATGTGAGAAGACCCGGTCAGTATCAGGTTTTTGAACCCATCGACCTTTATGCTGCCCTCGGCCGGGGTGGAGGCATCAGGGATCTTAGAAGGGTCAGGGGAATATATATCATACGAAGTGATCAGACTGTGGAGGAAGTGGCGAGCAATCGCTTTGCAGTCAGGCGTCTGTTTGACAAAAGCGGGAGTGACCGGCAGGAGGTCCCTCTTTTATATGCGGGCGATACCCTGTATATCCATGAGCCCCGGGATATTAACTGGGGGCGTTTGTCTTTTTTTGCATCACTCTCAACCACCGTCATGTACTTTCTGAGATATTTTGTGCTTTAGAACATATCCCTGACTACTGATTATACATACACCTTTTTTCGAAAAGGAACGATTTTAAAAACATGAGCCACTCACGTAAATGTGACTGAAAGGGCGAAGCCGTAAAATTATACAATGTTGTTAAACCAAAATCCTCATTTGACTTCAGTATCAAAACCTTATCGCCCCCCGGCCTTGTCCTTCCCATTGGCCAATATCCGGCTCCGGCATGTCGAAAAAGTCCGTTGTGTTAAAGATCCCTTGCTCTCTGATAACTATATGGCACTGAATCAGCATGCCTTCTGGATGCGGGTGGAAGGAACAGGAAGTTTTTTTGCCGCCGGGGGCAGGGAGGTGGAAGTGGCTGCCGAGCCTGGTGCTGCAAAGGCTGAGCTTTCTCTGTACCTGGAAGGATCAGTGCTTGGTGCCATCCTGCATCAGCGCAAGCTATTGTCTTTCCATGGAAGCTGTTTTGAGTTCGAGGGCCGCGGCATCATGCTTTGCGGAGATTCGGGGGTGGGAAAGTCATCACTCACTGCAGCTTTTTGCCAAAAGGGTGGAAAATTTCTCAACGACGATGTTGCACCTGTGAGCATGAGCGATGGCATCCCTCAAATAGTCTCCTGCTCTGACCGCATAAAGCTTTGGGAAGACAGCCTGCATCAATTAGGGTATAATACCGATTTTCTGGTTCCTGTGAGTCCTGCCGCAAACAAATACTATTATCCCGTGCAAACCCCGGAAAGGAAGCTTACTCCTTTGCATCAGGTATTTATTATGGAGCGAAAAGACCAGGGTCCGGTCAACTTTATAAAACTCAGGGGCATTCAGGCCTTTGTCGCTTTGCGCAATGAAATATACCGCAAAGAGTTTTTACCTGCCATGCCCCTCAGTGAAGCCGGTTATCTGCAACAACTCATTGATATCAGCTGCCGGACAGATGTTACCCGGATCATCCGGCCTGAACATATTCCTGTTAAAGAAATGATACGGTATATTGAAGAATATTTGTCGCCGGTTGCCAAAGAACAATCCACACCTATTCTCTGCGATGATATACTCCCGCACTGAAATATGCTGTTTTCTTGAGGCCCTGCTCTTTCTATGCCTGGCCCGGCTACTGCTCCGGCTACTGCCTTTTCGCTGCTGCCTGAAGCTGATTGGAGAACCCCGTGTTAAGTGCCGGCTGCCCCGTCATGGAGAACTGACGGCAGTAAAACAGGCCCTTCGCCGGGCTGATCGCCGGGCGTTCTGGAACAACGTATGTTTGGGGCAGTCCATGGCTGCCCGCTGGATGCTTCGCATCAGAAGGATACGTTCAGCGGTCAATATCGGCGTAAAATCTGACCTGCAGACCAAAATCGCGGCCCATGCCTGGGTGAGCAGTCACGACGTGGACATTGTAGAATGTCCGGATGGCTATCAAATACTTTTCAGGGCCTGACATATAAAGGTTTATCCGAACCGTATACCATTAAGAATCTATTCATTCACCCCCAAATGCAGTGAGATATGCAGACAGACAGAAAAAAAACCTGGGAAACACCTGAGATCAGCAGGTTGTCGGTAAAAAGCCTGACATTAACCAAAGCAGCCTCGGATACAATAGAGGAACCCGGGAAAGACGGAGTTGGCAAGGGCAAAGGGCATCCGCCCTCGTGAGCCGCATGGGTTCAGTTCCTGTGTTTTGCAGCTATGGCTGAATGGTTTTTGATTTGCGAATGTTTCGTTGACAGACAATCTGGCCCCACATGATATATGGCAGTATTGATTTAGAGAAGCATGGAACCCGGTTTTCACCGGGTAATTTTGAATCCATCATGGGATGGGAGGGGTGCATCTCCAGACCTTTGAAGTGGGAAGGGTTTTCGGGTGCTTTGCTCCTTCATGAAAATATTCCGGCAGCAGGAGCGGATTTTTTTCATGTTGACCAGGATAACCGGATAATGGTACTTATGGACGGGTATGTTTTCAATCAATCCTCCCTGTCTGCGAAGCTTTCGGGTCATAGACAAACCAATACACCCCCTGCCTTGATCTGCCAGGCATTTATGAAATGGGGGCCTTCTTTTGTCGAGTATCTTAATGGTGACTTTGCCATTTGTATATATCAGAAAAAAACCAATCAGGTGTTTTTTTTCAGGGATCATCTGGGGATACGACCGCTGGCTTTTTCCTGCAACGGATCAGGAGTGGTTTTTTCCACTGATCCCATGGGCCTTTGTAAGGCGATGTCCGATAAGGAAAGGATCTCCCCGGATTATCTGCTGAATCAATTTCTTTGGGGAGGATATGATCACACCTTATTACCCAATGAGAAAGTGAGTGAGATAAAGCCAGGGCATTTTATCAGCGTGGAGGCGGGAAAGTGTCATCAATCTCAGTACTGGTTTCCCGAAAATATCAAAACAGATAAGACCCTTACTTTTCAAAAGGTGACAAAGGACCTGAAGGCTTTGCTTTCAGATGCGGTAAGGTTGCGGTCGGATAAGCGGTTTATGGCATCCTCACATGTGAGCGGGGCCCTGGATAGTGGAGTGGTGGCTGCCATGGCCAGAAAAGTATATAGTGAACAGGACATGTTCTATGGTTTTTCCTGGACTCCAGTGAAATTAAAGGATATTGAACACATTGCATACGATGAGCGAATACTGGTCAGAAAAATATGCGCCTTGAATAATATGGCCCCCGTATTTGCTGATTACGGAGTGGAGGATTGTCTTTCACTGAATGCCGACTGGCGAAGTGCAAACATATACCATGCAGAAGAAAAAATCCGGGAATTTGCTCTGAGCAGGGGCGTAAATCTTATCTTCAGTGGATGGGGCGGGGATGAGTTTATCAGTAATGGCAACCGGGGGATTGACATTGACCTGGTCCGTAATTTTGAGTGGCGGAGTTTTTTGAAAAAATATCCGCTGAACAAGCCTAAACGTTTTATATCCGCAGTGATTTTTAAGCTGTTGTTTCCCGGGATGCGAAAAAAATATTTGAAGCATAAAGCGGAACCCCATGTTTATCAATACATTAAAAAGCAGCTGGACGGCAACATTATCCCCCGAAAGCAAAGGTTTCATTTTAGGTCGCTCCGGCAGGTATATCTTCAGTTGCTGAATAAAAGACATCTTGACCGGCGAACAGTCGAATGGTATGTGTCAGGCCAGCGCAAAGGGATTGAATATCGTTACCCCCTGCTGGATAAACGCATTGTTGAGTACATGCTGAAAGTTCCCGCGCCCTGCCTGGTAGACGGCAACAATCACCGGATCATCTTCCGGGCGATCGGAAAAGACATTTTGCCTCCGGAGGTAGTCAATAACAGATCCAAAGAGGATCCGGTTGGGAATTATTACCAGGATGTTCTTTACAAAGAAACGAAAGCTGGCCTGATAAACGCAATCCCCGTATACCGTGATAATCCGGAGCTGAGTTTTGTGGATTTTGAATTGCTGGAAAAGAACCTTCCCCTGATGAATGGCGGGGAGGGCGAAAATAATAAAAAGAGCGATCCGGCTATATTATACTACCTGAAGTCCGCTCACCGGATAACCAAAGGATATTATGAACAGGTATCCTGATCAAAAAGGATAATATGACAAATATTGGTTCCGAGCAATCCATCTGTATTAGCTGCGGGTTTTGCTGTGACGGGACTCTGTTCGAATTTGCCTATCTGGAGACGGGAGAAAGAGAGGATCTTCCGGAAAAGATCAGGGAAACGACTTTTACAAATCGCCAGCGGGAGTGTTTTGAGCTGCCTTGTCATTATTTTAAAGGAAAGTGCAGTATATATAGCCGGAAGAAGGCCATTGTTTGCTCGTCCTATCGCTGTCAGTTGCTGAAGGATTTTTCGGATCATAAGATCAGCCGGGCCGATGCGCTGAAAATCATCCGCAATGCTGCTGCATATCGTGCCGAGATCTTTGTGTTATCCCAAAAGTATCACGTGTATTCCGGAAAACCGGTTTTTAAGAAACTTTTAAAAGAGCTGCGAAAGATCAACGCTTCAGAAAAAATAAAGGAAAACAATGACCGCCAGTTCACTATGTTACTGGGGAAATGCAGTATCCTGGAAGCTCTTCTGGTCAGACATTTTTGTTCGCAAAGTGATTTTAACTCCATGAAACAATCACCTTTTTCTCACCATGTTCATACCCCCTGACCCGATGTTAATCTCTCCGGAAACCTTATTGGCACGTCACCGTCTTTCCTCCAGGCAGGTCAACGACTATTTGAAGGGAAGAAGGAGCGTGGAACCCCTTGAGGAGCGGTTGATCCGGATGGAAAAACTTCGTTGCTTTCTGATGCTTACAAGGAGCCTTCAACAGGAAGGTATCTGGTTTATGGTACTTAAGGGGCCTGTCCTGTCCAGCCGCATATACGGCGACCCATGCTACCGTTATTACAAGGATTTCGATTTGCTGGTTAAGCCTGAATCAATAAGGAAAGTCACCGGGATATTGAAAAAGGCAGGATTTAAGCCGGCTGTTTTTGACTGGCCTGAAAGCAGCGGCCGCGAGCAAAAGGTGTTGAGTCATATGAATCAGTACACCCTTCTACGGGCTGATAAAGGAATGGCCATCGAGTTACACTGGAGGTTTTTTAAATATCATATCCTTCCTCGCCGGGTATTTCATACTTTGCTTGTTGAAAATCTTGAAGAAATCCAGATAGGAGGACAGTCTTTTTTGCAGTTTAACAAGGAGATGGAACTCCTTTATCTGGTGGTACACGGTGGTGTACATGCCTGGTCCCGTTTAAAGTGGCTGGTGGATATCCATGAATTATTGAACCGTTTTTCACTGGATGAGGAAAAATTTTTGAAGTTGTCCGGCCGTCTCGGAACCCAACGTCTGGTATCATTATGTGATGCCCTGTTGCAGAAATATTTTCCGGGATCCAAACGCCTGCCCGGGAGCGGGAGGCCCCTGCCTGTTTTATTAAATTATGCCCAGTATCGTATAGAAAATAAACTGGACATACCATTTGAAACGGCGGGAGAGGACTGGAGCAAAATCCGATACCGCCTTATGGCTTTGCCTGGTATCAGGTATAAGCTCAGTACTTTGAAGTTTTCTACGTTTACAGAAAAGGAGCTTAACCGGAAATGGCCCCCACCTTCTTCTCTTTTGGTGATTATCCGGCTGTTCTTTCACAGGATATTCCGGGTTTATCGTCGAACCGACTTCTGTTTTTTTGGGGGAAATTAAAACAGATGAACATAAACAAACATTTTATCATGAGGCATAACAAATATCGCCGCAATAAGGACACCATTTCCGGGCAACTGGATGATCAGCTGGTTATGATGGATATAGAAAAAGGACAGTATTTTTCGTTAAACCCCGTATCCACCCGTATCTGGGAGCTCCTGGAACGGTCCCGGACCATGGAGGAGATCTGCATAACGCTTACCCGTGAGTTTGAGATCGAGCCCGGACAATGCCGGGCTGAAGTAGAGGAACATCTCAGGGAAATGAAAGAACTGGGTTTAATCTATGTAACAACATAAGGCTTTTCTGTAAAATGAACACCCAAAGTATTTCAGCACATTACTCCCTGTTGCTGAAGAGCTTTCGTATGCTATTTAATTACCAACCATGGCGGTTGGTATTGCTTTTTTTATTGACGCTATTGCTGGGAGCCGGCCAGGGCTTTACCATTATCCTGCTCATTCCTTTCCTGCAATTGCTTGAAGTAGGTACAGAAGCAGAAACAAATTCATTGGTAGGATTTTTTGCGGATTTTTCTGAAAAGACAGCTGTTCCTGTTACCTTTGAAAGTGTGCTGCTGGCTTACCTTGTGCTGCTCACCCTCATTGCGGTAATGGTTTATGGCAAATTCCTCCTGCAGTCGGCATATCAGCAGGGCTTTACTTATCAGATGCGCCGGCGGTTGTTTCGTAAGATCATAATGAGCGACTGGCCTGTATTAAATAGTAAGAGCAGGCATAACCACCTGCAGGTGCTTACCGAGGAGGTTCCTAAATTTTCAGACTATTACTATATTTTTCTTCAGCTTCTGACCCGTTTGATCATTACCGGGGCCTTGCTTTTCTATGCCTTTTTGGTATCGCCCCGCTTTACTGTCCTGGTCTTGATTGTCGGGATGCTGGCTTTTATGCTGATGCGTCGTTTTTTAGCCCGTTCCGGTCAGCTGGGCAGAGGATATGTAAAAGCGTTTAATCGTTTGCTTAAGTATATTGATGATTTCTGGGTAAGTATAAAGGTGGCCAAGGTGCACAGCAGTGAAGATTTTCATTGCCGAAAATTCGATAGTGCCAACAATGATATGTTGAAGCTTGAATATCAGATGAACCGCAACTATGCCCTCCCGCAGCTATTATATAAAATTGCAGCCATTGTTGTATTGGTCGCTGTTATTTATGTGGGTTACCGGGTTGAACAAATTCCTTTAGCGAGTTTTTTTATCCTTATTGTTCTCTTTGCCCGTTCCTTTCCCCAGTTTATCTCCATTAACAATAATCTGAATCTTCTTTTTGCCAATATGGGTTCGGTGCAAATGGTTCTCGAACTTGACACATTATTTGAAGACAGAGGATTCCCGGAACCGATGAAAGCAAACGGACTTAGGGTGGAAAAGGAGATTGACATCAAGGCCGTTCATTTTGGTTATCCCGGCAATGATTCTTTATTTTCCGGCCTGAATGCATCTATTCCGGCAAACAGTCTTACGGGCATTATTGGCGAATCCGGCCGGGGTAAAACCACCCTGGTGGATTTGATTGCCGGTCTGCAGCAACCTCAGTCCGGCCATATCCTGCTGGATGGAAAAATATTGGATGCCTCACTATTGCCCCGATGGAAAAACAGCATTGGCTATTTGCCTCAGGATGCTTTCTTTATAGACGGCAGTTTGCGCGAAAATCTATTGTGGGACAATAGTCGGCATATTCCGGATG
>Ga0207421_10007173_pt1 | contig 11942 bp, 12 predicted proteins | sample SodLakKL_010_SED_4_FD_187542 | JGI IMG/M metagenome (GOLD analysis project Ga0207421, IMG submission 187542) | Alkaline sediment microbial communities from Lake Tanatar, Kulunda Steppe, Russia - 8KL_010_SED (SPAdes) (version 2) | ecosystem: Environmental > Aquatic > Non-marine Saline and... | reverse complement strand
GTTTCAATGACTGTCTTTTCGATAACTGTTGTTTCAGTAATCTCGCTTTGGATAACGTCGCCTTCAAGCAGTCGTGATTCAACGTCGGTGGTCTCCAGCGATGTCTGTTCGGCGACTTCGGATCGCTCGACCAGATCGTACACCCATTCGTCGGTTTCGCCGACCTCCTGTTCTTGATAGACGAACGCCAACTCCTCGGCCTCGAACGTCTCGAAGAACTCTGTCCACGAAAGGGAGTCGAGTCCCTCCATCTGTTCGCCTTCGCGGACGATATAGAGGCTGCTGGCGTCGTCGGCCTCTTCAGTGCGATGAGCCGGTGTCCCGCCCCGTGTTTCAACCCATTCTCTGATTGTCTCGTGGTCCGTTGTAATGTTGTGCGGACCGCTAGCTGAGTCTGCCATAATTTTCCGTCTAGCATATCCCTGCTGAGTTACTTAGCTCTGATTCCCGACTGAAAGATAGGTCGAGATCGCCGAGAGTTCGGCGACGAAAACGGTCGAATGTGCAAAGATGACCAGCCGAAACGCATCTGATAACTGCTTTTATGTAGACTAAAATGTATCCGTCTGGCAAAAAGGAGTAGTCGTTACTTACTCGTAGGTAGTTGACGCCTACCAGCGGGCGGCGTATGCGTCGACCGTGACAGACGGTTAGGTCGACGCCGGCCGATAGGCTCGGCTGACGGCTTTCCAGCGGCCAGTCTGGAATCGCCAGAGTGTGATCGCGGCCGGGACGGTCGTCTCGACGACCAGCGCGATGTAGAGGGCGGTGATCCCCAGTGGGGTCACAACACCCAGATACGCCATCGGGAGCGCACAGACGTACAGTCCGACAAGCGAGGCATAAAACGGAATTCGGGTATCACCGGCTCCTCGGAGCACGCCCGTCGCTGAGCCATCCAATCCGAGCGGGATCACGCTGATCGCTGCGACAATGACGAAGCTGGTCGTCAACGCGATGGCTTCGGGTTCGTCGACGAACACGCCAGCAATCGGCTCAGCGAAGACAGCGACACCTGCGGCAACACCAAGATAGATGACAAGCGACAGCTGGATGATTTCGCGGCCGTAGGACTCGGCTGTACGCTCGTCGCCGCTCCCAAGATGCTGGCCAACGAGCGTGCTGGCAGCAATCGAAAACCCCCAAGTGACGCTGTTGGCAAGGTTTCGAACTCGTCGACCGACTTCGAGCGCGGCGACAGCGGCCGACCCAAAGCTGTCGGTAATCGCCAGTAGGGGGAAACTAACGATCCCTTCGGCCAGCCGCCGAGCGATAAGTGGCGTCGACACGCTCACAAGCTGTCGGATGAGTTCAGTGTCGAACTGCGGGCCGGAGACCGAGAGCGCGACCGGGCTCGCGCCGTGGCCAAAGTAGGACCGACCGAACATCCCCCACGAGAAGACGAGTGTGACGCAAGCGACTGAAATCGCAGTGCCGAGTGCAGCACCCATGACACCCAGACCGAAGCCGAAAATCAACACCGCACTCAAAATGATGTTCAGTACTGCGCCGCCAGCGCGGATTACCATCGGTGTAAACGTGTCACTAACGCCCGCGAACGTCCGGCTGGCGATCATATTCAGGAACTCGAAAAGCAGGGCTGGTGCGACAACCGCGAGATACACCGTGCCATGGGCGATAGCGGCCTCGTTCGTACTTAACAAATCGATCAGCGAGTCGGCGAACAGGATATAAACCGAAACGATTGGAACAGATAACAGTAGCGCGAGCCAGACGCTCTGTTTGACGACAAGCGCGGCTCGTTCGGTCTCATCGCCGCCGTAGTTTTGGGAGACAAGACTGACAGTCCCGCCCGCAAGACCAATTGCAACGAACTTACCGACCGTCCAGTAGGCACCAGCAAACGCGAGGCCTGCAACCGCCGGCGCGCCAAGTACGATCCCGACCATCGCGAGATCGGCGGTCTGTTTCGACATGATCGCAAATCCCGTAATGACACGAGGCCATGCGAGATCGACCGTCGATCGGAGTCGCTCGCGTTCGATAACGCCGGCTCGCGCGAGTAGGCCGGCGATCCACGCAAGCACCCGAGTGGTCCAAGCGAGCAGTCGGGCCAGCAGGTCGACCATTCGGTTCGGTGTTTCGACGCTCGGTGCTTGCGTCTTTGGATTCGGTTGATCCGGTGCGGCCCAAAGATCGTAAGCCGCTTGTGCTACCACCGCCGAGTATCAGCCATGAATCCCGAGCAGTGGCAAACGTATCTCGTGACTCAACAGACGCTCTCGGCGGGACGGTCGACTGTCGAGATCGTCGAGCAAGCCATTGAGGGTGGCGTTGATGCGGTCCAGCTTCGTGAAAAAGACATGGACGCCCAGCGCCGCTACAAGTTGGGCCAGCAGCTGCGGGAACTGACTGCCGAGGCGGACGTCGATCTGCTCGTCAACGACCGGATCGATCTCGCGCGTGCAATCGATGCTGATGGCGTCCATCTCGGGCAGTCGGATCTACCGATCTCAGTTGCCCGCGAGCAGTTGGGAGACGATGCCATCATCGGCGCGTCGGTCTCAACAGTCTCCAAGGCCCGACTGGCAGCGATCACGGGTGCGGACTATCTCGGCGTCGGTGCGATCTACGGGACAGACTCGAAACCCGAGGCACCGACAGCTGACGACGGGCTTGGCCTCGACACCTTGGCCGACATTGTCCAGACCGTTCGAATCCCCGTCGTTGCAATCGGTGGCATCACGCCCGAAAACACGCCGGCGGTAATCGACGCTGGTGCGTCGTCAGTCGCTGTTATCAGTGCAATCACTGCCGCAGACGACCCAGCGGCAGCGACAGCTGCGCTCGGTGCGTCGGCAGAGAAGGAAGCCCCTTCTACCGGGGTAGCCGATGACTAACGCTCCCGACTGTTCGGCGACCGCGCTGTCCGAGTCGCTCGCGGCGATCCGCGAAACCAAGCCGTTGGTCCAGCAACTCACAAACGAAGTCACGAAACACAATCTTGCCAACATCACGCTCCATTGGGGCGCGCTGCCGGTGATGGCCGACGCACCGGATGAAGCACCCGAGATGGCCGAGTTAGCCGGCGCAATTCTTTTGAACACCGGCCGGATGAGCGACTCCAATATCGAGGCCCTACACAACGCAGGCGAGGCCGCCAACGAGTTGGGTGTGCCGGTTGTACTTGATCCGGTCGGGGTTGGTGCGACGTCGACGCGAACTGCCGTCGCCGAGAGCTTACTTGAGACGGTCGACTGTACGGCGATCAAAGGCAACTACGGCGAGATCAGCGCACTGGCAGGTGTCGAAGCCGACGTCAAGGGCGTCGAATCAGTCGGTGAGTACGATGAAATCGCCCAGACAGCCCAAGCCCTCGCCGACGCAACCGGTGCGGCCGTTGTCGCTTCCGGTGAACAGGACGTCGTCGCCTCGGCCGATGTCGCCTACCACATTGAATCAGGCCACAAGATGATGGGCGAAGTCGTCGGCACTGGCTGTATGCTCGGCAGCACGGTCGCCACGTTCTGTACCAGCGTCGACGAGCCGTTGACTGCGGCAGTTCACGCCACGCTCGCGTACGGACTGGTCGGCGAGCGTGCAGCCGAGATCGACTACAACGGCCCGGCGAGCTACCGGACTAATTTCCACGATTCGGTCTGGAACTTCACGCCGGAGGCGGCCGCAGCATTGACCGAAGACCTCACAGCGCGTCTTGTACGCGCCGTCTAGGACGCAGCTGTCTTTCCGGCGGTAGACATATTATCATTCGTATACGTTTGGGAGTATGGTCTCGCTTCGTCGCCGACTGTCGGTGCTGTTCGGGTTGTGGGCTGTCGGGACGGCTGGTCCGCCCGCGGGCTATCTGGCCAACGGACTGTTTACTGGCGCCGTGGGGGGCGATGAGGCAGTTATTGTCGCTGGCTTCTTTCTGCTCGGTACGACCGCTGCAGCAGTCGGCCTGCCAACCGAGGGGCTCGCCGAGCGGTTCCGGGCCGGCACCGAGTTGGGTCTCCCGATGCTGCTTGCCGCGGGGACGCTGCTTGCGGCGTTACCGATCAGTATTCTCTGGGGTGTTCTGCCGGCGGTTCCGTTCGCACTCGGTGGGACGCTCGGGTTTCTGGCTGCATTTCTCATCGGGTTTCTGGCCGACCAGACCATCGTCGATCGGAGTCGGGCCACGAGCGACCAGCAACTCCGCTGGAAAGCCAAAAAACGGCCGGAAGCACAGTGGTTTCGCGCGATGCGGTTTATCGGCATCGTCGCAGCGTTCGGTGTGGCCGTGCTTGTCTGGGAGGCTGGGGCGCTCCTGTTGGCGGGATTCTGGCTGCTTGTGGGTGTCCTCCAAGCTGTGCTCGCCGTGTTGAGCCGTCGACGCCGCCAGTATGAGTTCACTGATGCCGGATTACTCACTGCCTTCGGTCACCTGCCGTGGGATGAGTTCAGAGGGTACGAACTCACTGAGACCGCACTCGTGCTGTACGGCACTCGCTGGCCGTTCAAGATGATTGCCTACGATCGACAGAGCATCGATGAGCTTGATGCCGTCTGTGAGATGGTCGACCAACGGCTCCCCGAAAAACCGGGCGAGTTGGCGGAGCTATCGGTTGTCGAGCAGTTTCGGCGGCTGCTCTCGTCGTAGCCGCCGATTAGGCTTCTTTGAGTGCTGCTGTCGAAACTGGCTTGTCGATAACGGCGACCGCGTGGTCGACGGGGTCGGCTCGCAGCCGTCGCGGCCGTCGGCTTGCGGACTCTGCAATGAGGGATTTGTAGTAGTCGTCTGCGTCGTTCATGGGGAATCAGGTGCCCGTGGCACGCAGTACCATGTCTGTCGGCAGCCCACATAAACTGATGGAGTAGACGGTAGTAGCGACGTTCTACCGTTCTGGTAGTTGCCGCCTACCGCGTCGACTGTTTCCATGTCCGGAGCGAAACGATCTCGCCGTCGATGTCGCTCGGTTCGGCCTCGGTGGCAACCCACAGATACATTGGTGCGATAGCTGTTGGGTCGCGTGCGTTTTTGATTCCGGTGAGTTCGGTGGCGACTAATCCGGGATCGACAACGCACACTGGCTGCTTGAGGTCGACCGAAAATCCACGAGCAAGCGCCTCAGCAGCCGCTTTCGAGACGGCGTAGGCTCCCATCCCCGCTTTGGCTTTGCGGGCGACCGACCCTGAGGGAACGAGCACCCGAGCCTCCGTCGAGAGATGTGGGACGGCTTGCTTGATCGTCGCAAACACGCCACGGACGTTGGTCGACATCGTCTCGTCGAACTGGTCGTAGGACTCGCCGTCGAGTGGCATTTCGCCCGGCGTGCCGTGGTTTATCGCGGCGTTGGCGACGACGATGTCGACCGTCTCGCCACGGTCTGCGGCATGTTCGAACACGTCTGTGAGGCCAGCTTCGTCTCGGACGTCGACTGCGAGTCCCGAGACGCGGTCGTGGCCGTCGTTCAGTTCATCGATGGTCCGCTCGACACGCTCGGTCTCGCGGCCACAGATGACAACCTGTGCGCCGGCTGTGGCGAATTCGTCGGCAACTGCGCGTCCGATTCCGCGGGTTCCACCGGTGATGACGACCGTTTGTTGATCCATACACACTGCTGGGGATGCTGGACCCTAAAGCTGGGCGTTGACGGCCGGAAGTCCGTTGTTTTATACTCATGTCGTACCTATCTGTGGTATACATGGTCACCGCCTCCGATGGAGACAGCGAGCGACACGGCGGCAACGACGGACGATACGATGGCGACCTCTCGGCGGTCGATGGCGAGGATATCGTCATCATCGGTAGCGGGTTCGGTGGGCTGTCGACGGCGTGTTATCTCGCCGACGCCGGGGCAGACGTCACTGTCGTCGAAAAGAACAAACAGTTAGGCGGCCGCGCCAGCCGCCTCGAACGTGACGGCTTTACGTTCGATATGGGCCCGTCGTGGTATCTGATGCCCGATGTCTTTGAGCGATTTTTCGGGCATTTCGGCAAGCGACCCGACGAGTACTACTCGCTGTCGCAGCTTGATCCGCACTATCGGATCTTTTTCAAAGACGGCGATCAGGTCGACCTCCTGCCGGATATCGAGGCCAACAAAGCACTCTTCGAGCAGTACGAACCCGGCGCTGGCGAGGCCCTAGAGCGATATCTTGAGAAATCTGAGTACACCTACAACGTCGGGATGGAACATTTCGTCTATGAGGATCGCCCTCGACTACGGGACTATATCGATCTCGATGTGCTGCGGTACTCTTGGGGGCTCTCGCTGCTCGGCAAAATGCAGGGCCACGTTGAGGGCTACTTCGAACACCCCAAGCTCCAGCAGATCATGCAGTACACACTGGTCTTTTTAGGTGGTGCGCCGACTAACACGCCCGCGCTCTACAACCTAATGAGCCACGTCGACTTTAATATGGGTGTCTACTACCCTGACGGGGGGATGGGTGCGGTGGTCGACGGCATCGTCGAACTCGCAGAAGAGTTGGGCGTCGAGTTCGTCACCGACCAACCCGTCACCGAGATCGCCGGCAAAAAAGGGGCGTTTGCGGTCCGAACAGAACACGGTGAGGAGTATCTCGCCGACCGCGTGGTTTCGAACGCCGACTACGCTCACACCGAACAGGAGCTCCTACCGCCGGAAAAACGCCAGTACAGCGCAGACTACTGGGACTCTCGGACGTATGCGCCCTCAGCATTCCTGCTGTATCTGGGTGTCGAAGGCGACGTCGACGAACTTGCCCACCACACACTCGTGCTTCCGACTGACTGGAACGAGCATTTCGAGATGATCTTCGATGAGCCAGCCTGGCCCGATGATCCGGCCTACTACCTGTGTGTGCCCTCGAAAACCGACGACTCGGTCGCACCCGAGGACCACAGCAACCTGTTTGCGCTCGTCCCAATCGCCGCGGGTCTCGAAGACACACCCGAGTTACGCGAAAGCTACCGTGATCTCGTTCTCGATGACATTGCCGAGAACACGGGCGTCGACCTTCGGGATCGGATCGTCACCGAAGAGATGTTCTGCGTCGACGATTTCACTGATCGCTACAACTCGATGGAGGGCACGGCGCTGGGAATGGCCCACACCCTCCGGCAGACGTCGTTGTTCCGTCCTTCCAGAACGTCCACAAAAGTAGACGGGCTCTACTTTACAGGCTCGTATACCACTCCTGGTATCGGCGTACCGATGTGTCTGATTAGCGGCCAACTAACCGCGGATTCGATGGGAGCGTGATGCCGACTGTGAGCGACGACCTGCGAAACGCCGGCCTGCTTGAGCATCTAAGCTACCTGTTGGTGCTCTCGCGGCCCAGATTCTGGCTGTATCTCGCCGGCCCGGTGGTCGTCGGTGTCGCTGTTGCAGCAACCACTGTCCAAGAGCTGTTTACACCTGCGGCAGTCGTCCTGTTCGGCTACTTTTTGGTGCCGGCGAACGTCCTCCTGTACGGCGTTAACGACATCTTCGATGCCGAAGTCGACAGTACTAACCCGAAAAAAGACGACAAAGAAGCTCGCTGGCAGGGCGACCGGCCAGTGGCCGCAGCAGTCATCGCTAGTGGGCTGTTAGGTGTTGGGCTACTTGTGCTTACACCACCTTCGGCTTGGCCGTGGCTCGTCGGCTTTCTGTTCTTGGCGATCCAGTACAGCGCGCCGCCGTTCCGATTTAAAACGACACCCTTCCTCGATTCGGTTTCCAACGGGCTGTATATCCTGCCGGGAATTGCGGCCTATGTCGTGGTTGCCGGCAGCCAGCCGCCCGCCCTCGCAGTCGCCGGCGCGTGGCTCTGGACGATGGGCATGCACACGTTTTCGGCGATTCCCGACATCGAACCCGACCGTACGGCAGGTATTCAGACGACTGCGACTGCCCTCGGCGAACGCCGCACGTATGGGTATGTCGCAGCCTGCTGGCTTGCCGCTGCCGTCGCGTTCGGGACAGTCGACCTTCGATTGGGCGCGTTACTCGCAGTCTACCCCGTCTTTGTGGGGTGGGTCGCCGGCTCGTCGGTTGCAGTAGCCCGTGCCTACTGGTGGTTTCCCACGCTCAATACGGTGGTCGGGACGCTCATTACACTGGGTGCACTCTGGCAGATTGTTCCGTTGTGGGAGGTTCTCTAATGACTGATTCGGCTGTCGAGGCAGATCGCACAGAGCTGCGGATCAGCGAGGCTCAAGATATACAGGCGATTCTCTCGGGATTGCCGCGTACCCGAACTGAGGCCGAGGCGTGGTTAGACGCTTTCGTCGACGGCAACCGATTTACTATCGCCGTGTTTTTCCCGCTGGTTGGGGCGGTGATGCTGCTCGGCAGCGCCATGGAGTGGTCGGTGCTTCCGGCGGCGCTCCAGTTCAACCCACCGTTGATTCTCTTCGGGACGTTCGTGATGGCCGCCCCACTCATTGTCGGCGTGCTTCCAACGATTGATCGACGCGCTCTCGTAGGGATTGGGCTGTTGATGAGCTATACGTATGTCATCGAGTACGTCGGTGTGTCGACGGGCTGGCCCTATGGTGAGTTCGTCTACGGGGTGAGTCTGGGACCAATGGTTGGAGGTATTCCGGCCGCACTGCCAGTGTTTTTCCTGCCAATCGTGCTCAACACCTACCTGCTTTCGTTGTTGTTGCTCGGCGAGCGGTCGACCTCGCGGCTTGTTCGGCTATCGATTGTAATTCCGGCAGTTGTTGCGATGGATGTCGCACTTGATCCGGCGGCAGTCTCGCTCGGCTTTTGGAGCTACGACGGCGGCGGGATGTTTTACGATGTGCCGCTGTCGAACTACGCGGGGTGGGTGCTGAGCGCGACTGTTGCGGTCGGCGTGTTGGACCTTACGTTTGATCGATCCGGACTCGAATCTCGACTCGAAACCTGTGAGTTCATGCTCGATGATCTGATCAGTTTCGTCATTCTGTGGGGGCTGATCAACGCCTGGTTCGGCAACTGGATTCCGGTTGTCGTTGCAGCGATTTTCGGAGTCGCTATCTTGCGGGCAAAGCGGTTCGATACGGGCTTGCTTCGGCCCTCTCCCGGACTGTATGTTCCACGGGTTGAGACCACCTCTCGTCGACAGACGGAGGCCGAAAGCCAACAGTAATGTGGGTTGTTGACCTACCGAAAGTATGGCCGACGGCCCACCGGGTCGACCCTGTCCGCTCTGTGGAGAGGGGATGATCCATCGGCACTGCAAGTACGTCTGTCCGACTCACGGCGTAATCTACGACTGCTCGGATACGTTCTACTGAGTCACAACCGAGCACAACTGGCCCCGTATGTACGAACTGTTATGTCGATAGCGTTCATATACATTCATATATGCTGTGCCGCTGGAACCGGACGATGAGACGACCAACGGTCCTCCCAACAACACAATGGTAGAGGAGACACAAATCGCCCGAAGCAAGGCGATCCAACAGCGGACTGGCAAAACTTTCCACGTCGCCACGCGGCTGTTGCCTAAACGCATTCGGGAGGCGACCTACGTACTGTATGCCTTCTTCCGTGTCGCTGACGAGGTGGTCGACGACGCCAATGGCACCCCGCCTGCCGAACAGCGAGCCGAACTCGCCCGTATCCGTGCGGCCGCCCTCGGCGATCGCGAGACCGATGATCCCGTGTTGGCGGCATTTGCTGAGCTCCGCGAAACGTACGGAATCGATGCCGCCGACGTCCACACGTTTATGGATGCAATGGAGTCGGATATCGAGACCGCTCGCTATGAGACGTACGACGAACTCGAAGCCTACATGGACGGATCGGCGTCTGCGGTGGGTCGAATGATGACCGCCGTGATGCAGCCTTCGGAGCCCGAGCGAGCGCTGCCACATGCGACGGCGTTAGGCGAAGCCTTCCAGCTCACAAACTTCCTGCGAGACGTTCGAGAGGATATCATCGAGCGCGACCGGATCTACCTTCCACAGACGACACTCGAACGCCACGGCGTCGACGAATCACAGCTCAAAGACTTCGAGATGGACGCCAGTTTTGCCGCAGTGATGCAAGACGAACTCACCCGTGCCGAACAGCTGTACGAAGAGGGCGTCGCTGGCATCAAATACCTCCCCGAGGACTGCCAGCTGGCTGTGCTGTTGGCTGCCGTGCTGTACGCCGACCACCACCGGCTGATCCGAAATCGCGAGTACGATGTGCTCTCAGAGACGCCACAGCTCAGTATGGCTCGCAAGCTCGCGCTGCTCGCACGCACCCGCTGGCAGTGGGTCTGGAACAACGACCCAGAGGCTGTCTTTCGCAACATCACCGAGGGCAAGGGACGCGGTGGAATGTTCACCCGTGGCGCAGAGTTAGTCGATCGGTTACCCGTCCGGTAGCCACTGACTACGAGCGTTCGAATACCGTGTGGGCCGTTTTCGGTCCTCGTCCGTTTTGCGAAGAGCGATTCAGTATCGACTGGTCGATTTGCGCTCGCCGAGACCGAAAAATTCGTATATAATCCCTTCTCTTCGATGAATTGTTACTAGTCTTCCATCGGATTTATGAATGGTCCGCTCTAAGCGGTGCTTATGTCATCAATCGAACTCACGCCGAGTCAGAAGACGATACTCACCGCGCTCACAAACCTCCACCGACAGACCGAAGACGCGGTCAAAGGCGAACAGATCGCCGAGGAGGTCGACCGCAACCCCGGGACGATCCGCAACCAGATGCAGAGCCTGAAAGCCCTCCAGCTGGTCGAGGGTGTCCCCGGCCCAAAAGGCGGTTATAAACCGACAGCCAACGCCTACGAGGCACTTGACGTCGACCGGATGGACGAAGCCGCCGCAGTGCCGCTGTTTCACAACGACGAAGTAGTCGACAACGCCAACGTCGAGAGCATCGACCTTTCGAGCGTCCACCACCCAGAACTCTGTCGAGCCGAGATCCACCTGCAAGGATCTGTACGGGACTTCCACGAAGGTGACGAGGTTATCGTCGGCCCGACGCCGCTGTCGAAACTCCGTATCACCGGCACGTTGGACGCGAAAGACGACACTAACAACATTCTGATTCTGCAGATCGACGATATGCTCGCCCCAGCCGAAGACCCGGCACACTAACGCCGTCGACAGGGCCAAACAATCGCGTTTGACAGCGCGAACGGTGCCGATCTGGAACCAGTTACGGTCATCTTTCTGTGGGTGTCGACCCACCTACTACGACTACTCAGCACCGATTGTGGGACCTCGGATCACCATCCCGACTCTCGCACTGCTACCGAGCCACCAGAAACCTCGATGCGGTATGCACAACAGTCAGTCTGTACACACGTCGTCGCGTTTGATCCGACAACTATTGGCCGCGCGTGAGCACAAGACGGTACTATCTACAGCCACCGCGTAGACGACTGGTATACGTCCTACTATGATCGGTCTGGCGACTGATGACCAACAGACAGACAGGCTATGACCATCCTGACGTCACTCCGTACACTGTGGACTGTACAGACGCAAAGACTATCAGTGATAGATATAACCGACGTGCACAGGGTACCGAAGATTGGCATATTCAACTGACGGAACGCTGCTCCGAATGGACGTCGACGTACCTCGCTCAACAGTGATGTCGAGGGCTGCAGAGACGTGTTCGCAGACGAGATGTTGCCACGAGCATGCTGACTGGTGCCTTATACCAACCACCAATGCGATTTTATCACAGAAAAAATGGCGAATGGACCGAAGGAACACCACACATACGGAAAAACGGATCTTGGGAGTCGCCAACGCAAACGAGCTTCGGCGGCGGCTCGGATGGCGGCTTCAGCTGGAATCAAACGTTCACCGATACGAGCTGGCTCACCGAGGCCGGCGACGACCTCAACATTGAGAAAGTAACCACGCTTGATTTCAACGGCAGCGGCGGACTGGCCGAAGCGGTTGACAACGCAAGCGGTGAGCCAACAGTTGTCGTCTTCGAAGTCGGTGGCGTGATCGAAGTGCCCGGACACAACTGGCGGATTCGCGAAGAGGAACTGTGGATCGCCGGCGAAACTGCACC
>Ga0207421_10007171_pt1 | contig 11944 bp, 12 predicted proteins | sample SodLakKL_010_SED_4_FD_187542 | JGI IMG/M metagenome (GOLD analysis project Ga0207421, IMG submission 187542) | Alkaline sediment microbial communities from Lake Tanatar, Kulunda Steppe, Russia - 8KL_010_SED (SPAdes) (version 2) | ecosystem: Environmental > Aquatic > Non-marine Saline and... | reverse complement strand
GATAAATGTTTCTTTATTAGGAAACAATAGTTTGTTGTAATTTTTTTCTTAACTTGGTGGTAACGCCCACGCATATATTTCAGTGCAGGGTTGCGGGCTTCGTTACTGTCCACCGCTACAAAAGAATTATGCGGGAGACAAAGGTTAAATATAATACATTGCCCTGCATTGAATATATGCGATGTTGGTGGCTGGCAATATTTTCTATTTACTTAATTTTCACCTATTTTATTCCCAATTCCCATCTAATGAAGCTTCTAACATTGACCCGACTTTTAACCCAACAAAAACTCCACTATCATATAAATCATTTAAGTTGTGATTTAAATTATGTAAATAAAAGACAGCATCCGCGGATACTTCAAAAACAGGAAGTGTTACAAGCCCTCTTTTAACGAAGCCGGATTTAATTGTAAACTTCACAGCATCACTAAATGGAATATATGGCAAAGAATCAATATTATAATCACTGGACTTGAACAAGCTGTCTTTAATATTAACCCAGCTGGTACTTCCTTTTATAGAATCATTTTTTATAAAGCACATTAATGAATCAAAATCACCGGTAAACTTACCGAACCTTGAACGATAAGCTATCTGAGCCGATCTTATGTCTTTTAATCGCTCTATAACAACAGCTTCTCTTTTTCTTATTTCGCTGGAATAGTCGTTTGGCGGCTGCATACGATTACATGCGATTGCAGCAAGTACAATGAATGATAATAAAAATACTCTTAGGATCATATTTGTTGATATTTAAATTATTTAAAAAAATTTATGTTATAGCTTACCTATTCTTTATCAAAAAGTAATTATTAAATAGTTTTTTATGTTCCTAATTAATTCCCAAAAACCTCACTATATAATTCAAACATATTGACTATACCCGGTAAATTATCTAAAATCAATGAATCGCCATCTTTTCTGTTGAAGCCCAATTGTTTTGCTTGTTCCCAGTTTGCTTTTGCACCATCTTTATCATTTTTAATATAACAAATTTGGCCTATGTGAAAATAGGCATACTTCTTTCCTTCATCTATTTCCAATAGATTCTCAACAAGTTCCATAGCATTATCATACCTTTCTTGTGCTGTAAAATTAATTATTTCTTTATTTAATTCATTAGTGGTGAACTCTTGAATGACTGCCTGTCCGTAATGAATATTTTCATTATCTTCTTTTAGAAGTTTTTTAAGCATTGCATTGTTTATAATTCCGTTCTCAGCAATTGTTATTAAAATCATTGACAACCCAAAAAACAAAATACCAAAGAATAAATAAGAAATAGCATTAAAAAATCCAGTCCAAGCGATTGTATCATGAATAAAAACAATTGTTGCAAAAGCTACTATGCTCATTATTATACCAGTTATAAGAACAAAATAGGCTATACCTTTTAAAGTTTTTATTCCTGTGTTTGTGTAGTCGATTTTTATTTTTTTCATGATTCCTTTATATTTTATAAAATTTAGTGGTTTCCAATAGTTTATATTTAAAGCTTGTTGTCTTTCTTTACCGACCCTTCAGTGCAAATATGTAGTAGCTCTGCTGATTCATCTTTATTATGTTCAACTCTAATTATGCAGCCGAAATTTTGTTTTTTAACTTTTTTCAAAATATGCTTCCATTTGTTTGCTAAATACCATGCTGCACCATTAGTTCCACTTTCACCTAACCCAGCAACACAAATTTGAACTCTATCAGGAAACTTTTTATTTTTCAATTTAATAATCAAGCCATAATCATATTTATAATCAATATTACATTTAATACCTGGAGCAACTTTTGAAACAATTGAAATTGATCCTTTATTATTAAAGTAAAAATAATTATTATTTTCGTCTTCTAAGATATCAACAGTCTTATAATTATTCAAACCACCAACCGAACAATACGAAACATCTAACTTATCACAGATTTCTTCATCAGAAATTATTGCTGATGAAGCTTTTGTATGTTTTGTAATAGCTTCCAATATATATTTTGCTGATTTCATTTGTGAAAAAGAAATTATTTCAGATACGTTAAAACTTTTACCGTTCGACTTAATATATGGATACTTTTCTCTTTGGCCATTTTTATCATATAATTCTTTAACTTTCATCTTCCCATAAACAATAAAGTGATTGTTAACAATGTCTTTACCGAATAATTTTTTATACTCAATTGAAATCAAAGTGTATTTAATAAATTTAATTAATTCAAAAATTAAGATTACCAATATACCTCCTGTTATATTGAAAACAACAGATATTAAACCATCGCCCATGATATAATTATCTTATTTTGTAATTTTTCAAAATTAATTTCTCAAACAACGAACTGACATACCTAATTCTTTACTTAAACTATACCTGCTCCAACTATCAAGCTTGTAATGAATAACACGATACCAAGCATCATCCCTGTCTTTTTCTGTTGAAGTCCACCAATGACCATTTTCTCCTAAACCATAGTATGAACCATCAGTACTTTTATATCCACCAGGCATAGCAGCAAAGCCATAAGCATCAACTCCATTTCCATTATTTTTCCATCCTTCTTCACTTTTTAATTTTTTTCCAACGACATCCTTACCACCGACAAAATATTCAAGTTCTTCTAAATCATCTTTAGATGGAAGTCGCCAGCCATCTGGACAAACATTTTGAGCTGTCCACCAATCATACAAGTAGCCATATTTAGTGATATTTTCTTTATTATCATCAAATGCCCAAAAATTTCCAATATCAGGTTTATATGCAAGGTTTTCTGCCATCCAAATTTGACCTTTAATCTGCACTATTTTGTATGTTTTACCATCCCTTTTGTCTGCAAATTCACCAAATTGTTGCCCATTCATATACAACGAAATAAAAAATATTAGGCAAATAGTAAGAAGTTTTTTCATGTTATTTACTGTTTTAAGTTTTTAATAATTAGCATTTTATATTGTGTGTTATATGATTAATTTTTTTGAACACTGCTCAACGTATTTTCTATGCAAACACAACATTGTTCTCTCAATTAATTTATTTGTTTCATAAATGCATCGCTAATGTAAATCGCACAACATTATCTAAATAGTAAGTTTTATTAACCGGCAATGAATAGGAAAAATCAAATGCAAAAAAGTTATATTTCATTCCCACTCCTGCAGTGTATAGCTTTCTTCCTCCTTTATTTTCATGTTCATGAAAATAACCGGCTCTTAATATAAATCTATCATTATAACTATATTCTACTCCGGTTGATATAATAATTTCCTGCAATTCTTCTTCAATTCCGCCAGGTGCATCCGAGAATGAATATAACATACCTGAAAATACAGAACGATGTGGGTCTCTTCCTTTTTCGAAAACATAATTCCCATCATTGTCTATTATTGGCTGACCGTTTTCGTCTCGAGCATATATTGGCGGAGTGGGAACAAGTAATTTATTAAAGTCAACCATAAAAGACAAACAACTAACTTGAAAAATCCGGAAAGTAAATGAAGAACCAAGGCGCAGATTAATTGGGATAAAATATCCATCGGTATTTTCAATATAAGAAATTTTACTTCCTATGTTTGATATATTTGCTCCAAAAGCAAATCTCATTGGAGTATTCCAGTCAAACCATTTTTGATAATATAACGCAATATCAGCTGCTACTGATTGTCCTACTTTTGTTTTGGAATTATTTATGATTTGTTGTTCTTTAAAAATATCAGAATATATGTACCTTCCTGCTACAGCAAAAGAAAAATTATTACTAAGTTTTCTTGAATAGGCTATATCAACAGCAAGTTCATTATGATGCTCTGGAAAATGAAATTGAGTAGAATAAAAGTTGGATAGTGGTGTTTTGGACATTCCAAAATGACGTATAGATGCTGCAAATGCATGATTTTTATTTGATCTAAACACTCCTGTAACATTAATATAATTGGTGTTTTCATTTAACCATGGTGTATAGCTTACTGCTGTTTTAAAAAATTCTTTCTTTTCTTCTAATACAGCATCATCATAAAACGCATATTTAGCAGGATTCCAATATAGCGAATGTATGTCAGGTGCTGATGACACACCTGCATCACCAAGTGCACCTGCACGTGCATCAGGAGTTATAACTAAAAAAGGGACTTTTGTATTAACATTATAAAGAGTCCTTGTTTTACCTGTTATGTAATCGTAATAAACAAACGGTTGATTGTAGGCGTATACATTAGTATTTAATAATACAAAAATAATTAAAAGAAGAAACAAGGTTTTAGTCATAATTAATTATATTATGTTTATATATGTTTTTCTGAATCTATTTTCTTGTGATTTTCACAATTTCTTAATTAAAACTATACTTTAAACTTCCTAAAAGACCAATTGAATTATGGTAAATTGCACCATGGTCATAATTTAATGGAACATCGCCAATATCCATTAGCCCTAAACTATTTCTTGCCTCAAATTGAATAGCCACATTGGGGTTTAAAGGTATTGCTAAACCTATACCTGCTGTAAGTCCAAAATCAAATGATTTTGCAGGATAAATTAGTGGATATTCACCAATGGTTTTCATATCATCTGTTTGATTTAATAAATAACCTAAATAAGGACCTGCATTAACAAAAATTATCAAATTACTTCCAATTGAAGCATTAAATAAAAGTGCCAAATCCAGATAATCATAATGAAATTCACCACCCACAGAACCTAATATAAATCCACCAATGCATTCCATTGTATAGTAAGGGGATTCTGAACCTTTTCGTGTATAAAATAATTCAGGGCGAATCGATAAATAATCATTTAATGAATATTCGGCAAACAGTCCAAAGGATAATCCTTTTTTAGATTCATGATTTTTATCAATAAAAGCAGTGCCTCGCATACTGCTTATATTTTGACCAGTTGAAACACCAAGAGTAAATAAGTTTTTTTCTTGTGCAATAATGCAATGGCTAAACAGATAAATATATAATAAAGAAATCAATACTTTTTGTTTCATATCGTTTAATATTATATCATTAATAAATTTAATAGCGTGATTGCTATTTTGGTTTTTATGGTAATGTTCCAGATTAATATTTAAATCAAATTATTTGCTTTTAAAACCTCTTTTGTCTTTGTTCCGTTTTCAATAAAGGGATCCGACTCAGCAACATCTTTTATGTTATTGAACATGAAATCATAATTAAATCCTACAATATCATTAAAAAGATCTTTTCCGGTTTTACCTTTTTCTTTAAAATAAGCATATAGTAAGTTTTGTTCCCAACAGCCGTTACCTCTATCATGATTAGTCTCAATGGATTCAAATGGTATAAGATGTAATTTTATTGGCTTATTTTTGAGTTTTATGTTTTTTGTCTCTAAGTACCAGGTTAACAACTTTTCAAAGCTCATACTATTGTTTTCCAATTTGTTATCAAAAAACACATCATTTGGTATGTGTATTAAAAGAAAAGTTCCATTTTGTTTCTTAATGTTTTCATTAATTATTGAAGACACTTCTTCTTTATTATTATAAATGGCAATATATGGTCCATCTTGTTGGGAAACATCGCTTGTGGAAAGCAAATAATCATTTAGTTCTTCTTTGTTATAATTAGGATGTGAAATATAAAAATCGTATTCCGGTTTTAAGTTATTATCAAAATCCTTTATTCCAAAAACCTCTCTTAAAATACCTGTGTTAATTTCGAAAACCGAAAAATAATGAACTTTGCTTCTTTGATATCCTTTATTTAAATAAGGAAAAGAAGATAAAGCAAAAAATAGTGCAGTTATAGGATCATACGTAAAATCAACAAAAGGAGTAGCTAATCCATAATGTTGTAAATAGGAGCTAATTTCGACTATGTTTGGTTGTTTGTTGTTATCAACTATATTAAAGCATGAATAATTTTCTAAATACTCTTTAGACTTTGCGAGATTTTGAAAAAACCCCGATAATGGAAATCCGGGTTTAACTCTGTTTAAGTTAGAAGTAATCTCCCAAAAATTTAAACATTTGCCATTAATATCCATATAATTTGATTGTCCCCGATAAATCCTGTTTTCATCTATTTCGTAATTATTAAATTTACTTCCATACTCAATCCAGTTATTATAAAAAATAACATCTGCAATAGTTTTATATTTATGGTTTATTTCATACTCAATCCTATTACCTAAAAAGCGAAGTTCATTGTAATTTAAACCCTGCTTTTTTTTACAGTCATTAGAATCCTTTTTAGAAATGCTTAAATCAATAACCATTTGGTATATTGTGTTTTGTTCTGGAAATTTAGATTCAAATATACCCAATTTTTTATTGAATTTTTAAAAATATTCAGAATATCGAAAAGAAGAAATGGGGTTGACCTTTGGCGAAAACATTCACTAATAGTTATGTTTTGGGTGATTATATTCACGGGTTTTTGCAATAAATTCCTGTAAATCTTTTAGCAAAACAAAACAGAGTCAATTCCACTATAGTTTACTGGAAGTACAAAATTTTCAATTACGTGCTTTATTATTGGCTTACTCTGCAATCAACATCACCTTACAACTTTACTATCCTCACCCCAAACTTGCGGTGTCTGATCCCTGCTATGTAGGCGACGGGCATAATATGGCAGGCCATGTACAGGGTCAGCCAGGTATTGCCTTAGCTCGCCCACAGTAATTCTGCCATCTTCATCAAAATCGGCTGCACCTTGTATTCCCTTCAGGAAGAAGTATGTCAAAAGCCCGTGACGTTTTTCAGGGTGCCAGCTTGCAATTTGTGAACCTGAACTGGCTGTAATTATGGTACCATTAGAAATTTTTGCAGACGGATCGCGAATTTCTATACCTATTGGAGATGCCTCGGCTATAAGCATATCACCTGCGCCTGTGGCACCTGAAAAACATGCATCTATAACAACAGTCAAAGAGCGGGCTCCAAGTTTAGATAGATTATCATAAAGAACTTCTAATGGATAGCCCGAAAGAGACAGTCTGTTTGGGTCAGCATCTACGGGCATCAGATAACCGGATTTAGTGTTGGGGTCAGGTGCACCATGCCCTGAATAATAAATAAAAACATCACTTACGCCTTCACGAACCATATCTTTTAGCCTGCCCTGCGGACTGTCTTTATCACCGAACAAAACCCGAAAGTCGGTAAAAGTTGCATCTTCCCGATAAATAATATTTCCCGGACGATAGCCCAATGCCTCTTCAACATATTTGCGAACCATAGAAGCATCTCTGATTGCAAATGAAACATCCGGCGTATCACCACGATAAGTTCTGTTTCCAATTATTACGGCAACTGCTTCAGGATTTTGCTGTTCAGCCTGCGGAATATTGCGTTCTATACTGATCCTCAAACCGGGTACATCCGTAACCTTATTATCAATATCTTTTGCTTCAACAACAAGCTGGCGGGCAGTCCGTTGCGGTGTGTGAAGCGTCAAGCCCAAATCTGTAGGCTGAAGCCCGTGTTTGCCGGTTCGTTCACTAAGGGATAGCGTAACCGGAAATGCATCAGCTTCCCTGTTGCTAAATGCACTAAAGCTTATATCCCTGTATGCACCAGGTTCGATTGTGCCAATTTGTTTTCTTCTATCCGTGTTAACAGCCAAAAACAAGTTATTGCCGACTTCTATATTTACCGTTGCATCTTCTGCCGTGCCTTCACCAACATTAAGCAGTCTAACCGTTATATCAACGACCTGTCCCGGTGTGATTACTCCCCTGCCTTGCGGGTCATCAACACCAACATCGTGAACAACAATTTCCGGTGGGCGATAGGCTCTTGTTGGAATGATTAACTCTACAGGATCAGCATGAAAACCCATAGATTCTTTTATATTAAGAGTTATCTCTGCCCTGCCATCCTTTAATGACTCTTTACCTGATATTGCCAGTGAAATTGATCTTGATTCTCCCGGCTGAATATTACCTACCTGGGCTGATAATCCCGCAATTTCCGATTGCGTGTCACCTTTTACAGTAACAACTTGTGCTACTCCTGCACCATTGTTTTCAATGGTAAACTGAATAATTGCGTGTTCCCCGGCAGAAAGGCGATTATCTCCATCGGTATCGGTAAAAACAGGATCACTTACTGCAAGTGATGGAGGAGCTGATACGACGGTCGGACTTGCATACTCTTCAATATCACGTTGTGTTCCAATGGGATAGTTTGCACCGGTTGCAGGATTTGTAATACTTATGTTTATTATTTCTTTTGACTCAAGGTCTGACTTAAGCTGTTCTATACCTTTTGCTACAATACTATGGCGATTTTCATATAGGCGCCGAGCATTTTCTCTGTCAATGGATATACTTTCTGTAATATCGCCAACCGTTATCTGATAGCGCTGATTGTCGGCATCATAACTTCCAAGCTTCACATCAAGTGTGACTTCTTGGCGGCTTTCAGCAATCTGCTTCATTCTTTCAGTTTCCATTCTTTCAATGTACGGTGGCAATTGCTCTCGCAAATGTTTCTCGGCTTGCTGCTGCCTTTGTGTATATTCTTCGGCAGTCTCAAACTGACCACGTGGAGCAAACAAATCTGGTTGAGTATTCTTGACGCGCTCAAATAAACCAGGATGTTTATGAACTGTCATAAAAACAAAAACATTCCAAAGTTTTATGGTTCGATCATCAGATCCCGATGCTACATATTGACCATCAGGTGAAAAAGTAACGGACTGTACTGACCTTACATGACCGGATAGAGTTCGAATTTGATTGCCTTTTAATATACTCCAAAGTTTGACGGTATTGTCATCAGACCCCGATACTACAAACTTTCCATCGGATGAAAAAGCAACAGAATTCACGCCATCTCTGTGGCCAGTCAGAGTGCTGATTACTCGGCCGGTTAAAATATTCCAAAGTTTAATGGTTCGATCATCAGACCCCGATACCACATACCGACCATCTGATGAAAAGGCAACGGAATTCACGCCACGTTTGTGACCAGTTAGAGTGCGGATTTCCTTGCCTGTTGATACATCCCAAAGCTTTACGGTATTATCAAAAGACCCTGATACCACATACCGGCCATCGGGTGAAAAAGCTACGGAATAAACATTACTAACGTGACCAGTCAAAGTGCGGATTTCCTTGCCTGTTGATACATCCCAAAGCTTTACGGTATTATCAAAAGACCCTGATACCACATACTGTCCATCGGGTGCAAAGGCAACGGAAGTTACACTACCTTTGTGTCCAGTTAAAGTGCGGATTTGTCTGCCTCTTAACACATTACAAAGTTTGATGGTATTGTCATTATAACCTGATACCACATACTGTCCATCGGGTGAAAAGGCTACAGAAGTCACCCAGCCTTGGTCGCTAAATATACTCCTACCTGATAAGATGCGGACTTCTTTACCTGTAGAAATATCCCAAAGTTTGATGGTGCGATCGTCAGATCCCGATACCAAATATTGTCCATCAGGTGAAAAAGCAACAGACCTCACATTTCTTTCATGTCCTGTTAGAATGCGGATTCTTTGCCCGAATGTATCGTGAAAAACTAAAAAATTCAACAATAACAGAAAAATAATAGAATTTCTTAAAATCATAGCCCTATAAGTTTGTTTATTATAATCATTATTGTCTTACAATTGAATAATTAGCCATTGCTTCTACTCTTTTGTCAATGTCAATATTTATTATCCAGTTATTAATTTCGGTAAAGTGTGTTGAATACTCTAAAGCATCATTTACGGACTGAAACCGGTAAGGCTTTTTTGTAGCTATACACAGTAAAACCTCGGAAAAAGGGGGATTTTCATCATCACGATCAAGCGCTACAAAACTTAGTATCTCTCGTTCTGTGTTGTTTGGAATTATTCTTTTTTTGCCCGCAGATAGTTTGTTGTCCGGCATATACCGGTTGGGAAAAATTACTGCTGCCGTGCCATCAGCCAACAGGGAAAAAATAGTTATATAAGCATCCTGCGAAACCTTTGCTTCCATTACTATTGGGTCACCAACCTGGTAAACAGTACGATCAACCTTGAAATCCACAACGAAACCGGGGTCAGGCGAGCCTTCTTCCGGTGTAACTTCGGCTTCATAAACTATGCTCAGAAATATACCGTCATCTGTGGTTTTAATATCAAATTCCGGCTTTTTTTCCTGAGTTATTTTACCATTTACATGCTCCCTGAATATGCGATTGTAGCTTTCATGCCATTGTGATGTTTCGCCGTCAATCTGTGTTTCAAGCATAAAAACAGTTTCTTCAATTCTATACCCGGTAACTTTTGCCACTGCCTGTTCACGTGCTAATAACAGCAATTCGTTCTTAGCCTGATCAATGCTTATTCTGGGTGATACTTCGCTTGTATGCTCAATTGTTATCCATTGTGAGTTTTGAGTAAAAGTTAATGTGGGGAATAATATGAAAATAATATTTAAAACTATTATTTTTTGCATCTTGCACATAGAGTTTTGTTTAAAATTGCTGGATTTTTTTATTATCAAAAAGTCAAATATAGAGAAAAAACAATATGAAACAATAAAATTTTATAACAAATAGAAGGTAAGATATAAGGAAATGTAGTACAAGTATGTAAAAAGCTCTGCCAGTAACCACACCGGCAGGGCATAATCCAATTAACCTACCATCATTATGGAGAGTTAACAGTTCAAAGATAAACCTTCCGCAATAAATATCAAATATTTTTTTATATTTGACTTTTGCAAAAAAAGTCATTATAAAATTGCAAGTATGAAAAAATACTATTACACTGACAGAAAAGAAAAATTTGGTCCTTTTACAAAAGAGGAGTTAATAGAGAAAAATATTTCAAGAGGTACTTTAGTATGGACATCTGAGCTGAGTGTATGGAAGCCTGCCGGCAATATACCTGAATTAGCTGAAATGCTTCCTCCTCCAATCCCAGAAGGGAGTGATTTTAGTAACGATGCAGATATAAGCAGGGATAAATATTACATGCAGCCGCACTCATGGCTAACAGAATCAATTTTAGTAACCTTGTTTTGTTGTTTGCCTTTTGGAATAGCAGGCATAGTAAATGCTGCCAAAGTTAAATCTTATTTTAATGCAGGTCAAATTGAAGAAGCAAAGCATTCATCAAAACAAGCTAAAAAGTGGACGGCTATAGGGTTTTGGATAGGTATTGTTTTTTCTGTCCTTTACTTATTAACCTTGACTGTTTAATAATAATGCGAAGATATATTAAAATAGCTTTTGTTATTTTATTACTGATAGGGCTGGCGGTTATATACCAAAAATTTGATCCTGGTCAAATTAGGGTTTTCCCCACCTGTCCATTTAAATTGCTGACTGGGTTCAAATGTATTGGTTGTGGTTCTCAAAGAACAATACATTATATGTTGAATTTAAAGTTTGATTTAGCAATTAGAGAAAATGTTTTAATTGTGGTTGCAACTCCATATTTAGTAGCAAGTGCATTCTTTGACATAATTAAATCTGAACAGAGATTAATTCGTTTACGTAATATTTTATTTGGTGAAAAAGCTATATGGATAATTTTGGCGGTTATGATAACATTCTGGATATTAAGAAATATAACATGCTTTGAGCAATTTTTGTTATAAAAGAAGTTTTTATGATTATTTTTATGGCATTGTTATATTTACCTGCAAAAAAACAATTGTATGTTATTTATGCATGACGAATATTTAGCCAACATATTTATTAGGTTTTAACTATAGTTACAATGGACAAAAAATTAAAATACATTACCGGCTCAGTTGTATTAGTTCTTGTTTTAATAATTTTTTTTATTACAAAATGTAGTGAAACAGAAAATGGACGTATAGAAGAAAATGGTTCTACTGGAGAAGATACTATTCCAGCAGTTGCTCCTAAATTTCCAGCAGATAATCCTAAATGTAATATATTTTTTGAAATTACTAAGGCTGGGTTTGGCTGTTTTTGAAATCAAATAGAAATAAAAACGAGGTAACAAAATCATTATCAAATATTTGTTCAAACATAA
>Ga0207421_10007166_pt1 | contig 11951 bp, 11 predicted proteins | sample SodLakKL_010_SED_4_FD_187542 | JGI IMG/M metagenome (GOLD analysis project Ga0207421, IMG submission 187542) | Alkaline sediment microbial communities from Lake Tanatar, Kulunda Steppe, Russia - 8KL_010_SED (SPAdes) (version 2) | ecosystem: Environmental > Aquatic > Non-marine Saline and... | reverse complement strand
CATCCAACTCTACCTGTTTTGAACTCTCTACTACGATCTGCGGCCGGCCCTGATAAGTGGTTATTTCACCGTAGATATGAATCTCCTCGCCGGACCAACTGGCAATATCATCAAACTGAGATACTTTATCTTCAAAAATAGGCACCGAGAACGGACAATCTCTAAAATCGGAGCAGAAATTTACGAACCGGTGTCCGTCCGGATGTTCAAAGATGTGATCTACCTCGCCATAGACCCACAACTCCTCACCCACTCTCTCCGGCGCTTTGGAGAAATGAATACTATTCTCCTCGGTGATAGCCGGAATCTCCTCAACTGCTTCCGGCTCCGGTTTACCGGCCCGATACCAAACCATTACTACCACTAATGTTATAACAAATATAGCCAATACTACCTTAACCAACTTTCTTTTTCCTGCCATACATCTTTATATTACCTTTAAAAACTTAAATTGCCAAAAAAATTGCTTTTTTACGGGCTTTGTGGTAAGGTAGCAAGATCTTAAGTTCTCGTGTGGGGTGCTTAGGTAGCAAAAAGTTGTTTTTTGGATTATTGCCTGCACAACCCCTAACGTTAACACTATGTCTAACACCCCCAACCGCTCTCGGCGGCCGGTTTCATCATCGAACAATAACGGCCGGAGCCGAACATTTTCAGCTGTTAAAAGATCAACCAATTCTCGAACCAACCGCCCTCAAAGCAACCGTTTTCGTAGAAATAATAACCCTCGATCCGGTCGTCGTAACCGACGTTCGAGTTTCGACGTCTCCCGTTATATCAACCGCAACCCGTCCGCCCAAAGCGCCGAGCCGGTTTACCAACCTCAACACACCTTTGGTGATTTCGGATTCGGTGCAACAGTAATGGAAAATATAAACCGAAGCGGTTTATCTTCCCCCACCCCGATCCAAGACAAGATAATCCCGCTGATAATCAACGGCCGGGATACCGTCGGGATCGCCAACACCGGTACCGGTAAAACCGCCGCCTTCCTCTTGCCGTTAATTGAACTCAACTTGAGAAATAAAGACCGCCAAACTTTGATCCTGACCCCTACCCGTGAGCTGGCCATCCAGATCGAGTCCGAGTTACAAAAACTGACCCGAGGGCAAAAAATCTACAGCACCATCTGTATCGGCGGAGCCAACATTCAAAATCAGATAAAGTCCCTGCGGAAAACGAATCATTTTATCATCGGAACTCCGGGCCGGGTGCTGGATCTGATCTCCCGAAAAGTTCTCAAACTGGAAAAGATCAATACCGCGGTTCTTGATGAAGCTGATCGAATGCTGGATATGGGCTTCATCAAAGACATCCGCTCGATCTTATCCTGCACTCCGGACCAAAAAGAAACCCACTGTTTCTCGGCCACTATGCCTGCGGAAATAGAACGGCTGATCCGCGACTTCCTCAAACAACCAACTACCATATCGGTCAAAAAACAAGACATATCAGCAAACATTCACCAAGATGTTATTCGCCATCGTTCTGAAAACAAATTCGAGACTTTGACCGAACTTCTAAACCGCCCGGATTTCTCCCGAGTCCTAATATTCGGTGAAATGAAACACGGCGTTGAGAAACTTAGCCGCGACCTGTCGCGTCAAGGCCTGTCCAGCGCCTCGATCCACGGCAACAAATCTCACCCTCAACGCCAGCGAGCCCTGCAGGGCTTTAAAAACGGTTCCACTTCGATCCTGGTAGCCACCGATGTTGCCGCTCGCGGTCTGCATATCAGCGAGGTCAGTCATGTTATCAATTATGACCTGCCCTCCACCTACGAAGACTATATTCACCGCATCGGTCGAACCGGCCGGGGTAATAAATACGGCCAGGCCTTAACCTTTGTCGAAGGCCAAAAGTAGCTTACTTATAACAGTGGCAAAAAATCTTGGTTTGCACCGGCTCCGGTACTGTTAAGACCTCAACCGATCTTAATTTTTAACCTTCCTGCCAAGCTGTTGCTTACGCAAGCGAACCGCTTGAGGGGTGATCTCTAAATATTCATCACCTCTCATTAATTCCAAACCCCGCTCAATAGTTAACAAATAGGGAGGAGTTAGGGTTATCGCCTCATCGGAACCGCTTGATCGTACATTGGACAACTGTTTACCTTTGGTTGGATTAACATACAGATCCTCGCCTTTGGCGGTATTGCCGATGACCATTCCTTGATAAACCTGTTCTCCGGGTCCGATATAAAGGACTCCCCGCTCTTGAAGATTCCAGAGCGCAAAACCCAAGGCCTTACCGTTAGCCATTGAAACCATAGAACCGACAGCCCGTTGCCTGATGTCGCCGGCCATCGGTCGAAACTCTATAAACCGCGAAGAAAAAATACCTTCACCCTTGGTATCCAAAACAAACTGACTCCGATAGCCCAGCAAACCGCGAGTCGGCCCTTCAAAGGTCAACCGAACTGATGAATCATTACTGATTACATCTTTCAGCAACACTTGGCGCCGACCCAGCTGCTCGATCACCGCTCCCTGATACTCCTGCGGAATGTCGATCAAGACCTCCTCAAACGGCTCGGTTACCTGACCGGCCGAGTCGGTCCGGGTGATGATCTGAGGTTGAGAGACCTGACACTCATAACCCTCACGACGCATCTGTTCCAACAAGATCGAAATATGCAACTCACCCCGCCCATGGAGCTTGAAAGCCTCGTTGTGAGAAAAATCCACTTCCAAACCGACATTGATCTCCAGCTCCCGTTCTAACCGACTACGAATCTGTCGAGCCGTCAAAAACCTCCCCTCTCGACCGGCCAGAGGTGAAGTATTGATCAGGATGTTGATCGAGATCGTCGGTTTATCTATAGCTATCATCGGTAAAGGTTCTACCTCGGCACTATCAGAAATAGTTTCCCCGATATTGATCTCACCCAGACCGGCTATAATAGCCATATCTCCGGCCGTCACCTCCTCAATTTCGATTCGTTCCAAGCCATCCAAAGAGAATAATTTAACCACCTTAGCCGAACGAACTTCACCGTCGGCGTTTATAACATTAACTTCTTGACCGACCCTGATCCGACCCTGATAGATCCTGGCAACCGCTAACCGACCCAAATAATTATCATAACCCAGATTAAATGGTTGAGCCTTAAGCGGCTGACCGGCCGAATGACCATCTACCGCCGGCACCAACTCCAAGATCCGATCAAGGAGCGGTGTTATGTTATCGGAATCATCCCCCAACTCTCGTTTAGCGATACCATTTACCCCTACGGCGTAAACAACCGAAAAATCAACCTGCTCTTCGCCGGCTCCCAACTCCCAAAATAGCTCCAGCACTTGATCAACGCACCAACTTGGATCGGCGGCCGGCTTATCTATCTTATTAACCACTACCAACGGCTTCAAACCTAGCTCCAGCGACTTTCTAAGTACGAACCTGGTCTGTGGCATCGGACCCTCGGCTGCATCAACCACCAACAACACCGAATCCACCGACCGCAGCACCCGCTCCACTTCTGAACCAAAATCGGCGTGACCGGGTGTATCGATAATATTGATCTTGGTATCGCGATAAACAACCGAAGCGTTTTTGGCATAGATGGTAATACCTCGCTCATGCTCCAGGTCGACCGAGTCCATGGTCACCCCTTCCCGGCCGGCACCGGTTTGCCTTAAAATGGCATCCGTTAAAGTGGTCTTGCCGTGGTCAACGTGGGCAATGATGCCGATATTTCTAATTTCCATAAATAATATTTCAATTAAACTTAAAAAGACCGACCCCGGTCGGCCTTTATCATAAGACTACACTTTACCTTATTTATCACCAAAAGGGAATATTTTACCCGCTCACAACAAAAACTCCCGATTTAATCTAGCGCAGAATTCTCCGCAGCTTGGCTGCGGAAATGAATGCGCGACGAAGGGATGTCAAGGAGTGGGTAGTTTCCCTCGTGTCGAGCCGAGCCCCTCCTGAGGGGCTCGGCTCGGTTCTCAAAATATGAGCCGGAACTCATATAAACTCCTCAGCTCGGAAATATAAAAATGAATTTTTATATTTCTCTCGCAAAACGCTCGTTTATAAAATACCTCGTCAACTTGCTGCGAGGTAGTTTATTATCCCCACCAATAACCGGCCAACTTCAATTAATGACCGAAAATGAATATATGAACCTGTAAGACAAACCGCACCCGGTACCGGAACCGCCCGCCTTCTTAGATTTAAAGAGGATTCTTTTATAAAAAATAACAAACACTTTTTTTACCTTATATTGACCTAATATTGTTTTTTCCGGTACACCTGATATGATATTAATGATAGTGATCGATAAAAAATAAAATCATAGAAACCAATTATCAAGTAACTATAATAAATTATGAAAAAGATCATTTTAATTTTAGGTATTGTAGTGGTCATATTGGCAATATCCTTTTACATCAACGATAACGGCCCTGACGATCCGGTTGAGGCTCGGCCGGAATTGAAGGAACCGGAAGAGCTTCGCGACCTCTCATCCTCGGTCAAAGATTTCTCTTTCAATATTTTTTCCGGCTTAGCAGAAGATAATGAGAATATCTTCATCTCTCCTTACAGCATCCACACTGCCCTGGCGATGGCCTACCGGGGAGCCGAAGCAGAAACCGCCGAGGAAATGGCCGAGGTTTTGGGGCTTAACGATATGGAGCTCAAAGCTTTGATGGAGAACTCGCTGGGCTTAAAGCAGTACCTGGAGCACTTCTCGGAGCAAAACGAAGTGGCGATAGCCAATGCTTTGTTTTTAAGAGATGATATTCCTTTCCGCAGTTCTTACCAAGCTGACGCCCAAGAGTACTTTGAAGGCCGGATCGATTCTTTGCCGAATACCGGCGAGCCGGTAAATGATTGGGTGTTTGACAACACCCGAGAGAAGATAGACCGGATCATCGACCCCGGTCCGATAGATCCCGATGTCATCGCTTATTTGGTTAACGCCATCTACTTTCAAGGCATCTGGGCCGAGGAGTTCGATCAAGAGCAGACCGAAGAGAGACCGTTTCACGGCACCGGCGGTGAAGTAGAGGTCGAGATGATGGAAAACGAGTCCGACTATCGGTTTGCGGTCTCCGAGAATTTGAAATCACTGACCATGGAATATCAGGACGGTGATTATCTGATGCATGCCTTTATGCCCACCGATGAACGACCGCTGTCTGAACTCTACCGTGATCTGGACAAAGAAACTTTTCAATCAATGAAACCAATCAATCAAGAAGAGATAACGTTACGGTTTCCCAAATTCACTCTGGAAGATGAGCTGGGGTTAGTGGAGACTCTCCAAGCCATGGGTATGGAGACCGCTTTTGATGAGAACCGGGCCGACTTTTCCGAAATGGTCGACCTGGAAGAACTGGGCTTGAACGTCTTCATCTCCGACGTCCTTCATGCTTCATTCATAGAAGTGGACGAAAAAGGCACCGAAGCGGCAGCCGCCACCGCGGTCGAGATAGAAATGGAATCAGCGCCAATGCCGCCATCGATGGTGGAGTTTAACCGGCCGTTTATGTTCGTCATAGAAGAGCCGGAAACCGGAACCATCCTGTTTATGGGACAACTGGTTGATCCTCAATAATATTAACCGGCCTCTACAAGATCTCAGTGTCAACGCTTTTAGCCAAGCTGTCGCTTTGCCATCGCTCTCTGATCTCCATAGCCCGCTCCATTATTCGCTCTCCGATCTCTTTCCAGTCAAAATACTGTTTGTAGTCTTGAGTGTCGATCAGCTTTATCGCCGTTACATCTCCGTCCGGATCACTGACAAAGTCGCCGTAGGGCTCTACCAAACAAACCGATCGGGTCTGTCTGGATATTTTGTTTTTCTCATAAACATCTTGATAACCGATAGTTTGCTGCTTTAAAACTTTCATATTGGTCTCCTCCATCACCTCTCTCTTTGTGGCTTGCTGGTAGCTTTCACCGACCTCGATCCCTCCCCCGGGCGGTGTCCAATATCCTTTCGAATCTGCGTAAACAACAATTAGGCGATCTCCATAGAAACAAAAGGCGTGTACCGCTTGCAACACCACTCCCTCCAGACCCTCTAACGGATCCGCTTCGCTGTAAACAACCTTAAGAGTTTCATTAGACCGATTGGTCATTGTTGATTTGATCTCCATAATGTTTTAACGGATCAAAAGCGATATCATTTCCTCCTTTGCTTTAACCACTCCGGTACCGGCGAAAAAACTATCTCCGGCCAGCTATTAACCTCATCTTCTGTAACATCATATTTGTGCTGATAAATATTCTCTACACTGCCAAAAAAGGCCTCCGGCCATTTAAACCCCAACCTCTCGGCCGTCTCTCTAACTTCCTTTTCACTCGAACCTTCCACTTCCACAAAAGGCGGGATCCAGGGCCATTCATCAATTTCGACCTTGGTATTTCCCAATACCCAGGACTCGCGTTTGGTCTCCTGATAAGCTACAAATTCCACACCGGTCTTATCTAAAAATTGACAGCCAACATCGAAGTCATCGATTTCCAATTCCAACTCTTCCACTCCGGCAACAGTTCTTTGGTGGAGTTTTTTGTAACTCATAGTGACTCTGGTACCCTCATCCCTGACCCGGTACCAATCATTTTGTCTTTTGCCCGCCGGAGGATGGTATACCCTCCGCCGCATCAACCTCTCAGCTGAAACCAGCTCCGCCCCCAAGTCAGACAGTTTACTCCTAACAAGCTCCTTGTCGATATCAATAAATGTGGCCTCTGTTTCCGTGATCATAATGTTTTTTACCTAAAATTATGCTGTATCGCCTGCGTTTATCACTGTAATTAATATATTTGTATTTGCTTTATTTTCCCTCACTTCATCCCTACGCACAAGCGCAGGGAGTTCTTGAAAGTGATCTTAAAATCTGGAAAAGCCAGGTCCGGGTTTTTGGCTTTTTACTTGAACAAACTAAACAAATCGGTTAGTATCCTACAAGGTAATGTACCGGTAAACCCTTAATCAAAAAAGAAGAAAGGCGTTGCCATGAAAGACGAGATTCAAAGGAAGTTCATTTACTGCTCAAAAGAGTGGTTTTATGACCGCTCTAAAGAAGCCGGCTTTGCTTTGCCGGTATTAGCACGTATATGGGCAATTCGTCACAACACTCCAAGGCCAATTCAAGACCTGGAGTGCCTGAATTCAGATTACTCCAGGCAATTGATCTCTGACGCCTGCAAATACGGTGAGGAACACTATCTACCAACACCCCACGAGGTTCGGAATTTGGTATGGGAAATAAATTACGCCCTGTCATTTTCTTATACAGGGTCCATAAAACTTCCCGGTCTTTGGGCCAGACTGGAGTCTCAGGTCATCAAAACCACACTACTGGATCTCTGCCTAGAAACCGCCTGGAAGATTGACCCAGGTTTCTGCAGATATTGGGAGGGATTCTCAAGGATCTACGATACCTTGGAAGAGACCAGGACCGAGCTAGGAAAAGAACCCGGCCTGGCAGCAACCGCCGCCTCAGGTTTGGCAAAGTACTACCTTAATGAGGCGGGACTACAAAAATCATCCACCTTTCTCGAAGAATTAGTTGGGTGGTATAATGGTTCACACTGCATAAATTTTATTGTGGGTGTCATTAATACCCACTGTCCAGAAGAAAATTAAACTGAACCTAGAGGGGGAAAGGTCGTACGACCTTTCCCCCTAGCTGCTTATCATCCGATCAGAAAAAAACAGTATAAACAGAAACACTGAACATTATAGACCACAAAAAACTACCATTTGTAATTATGATCAAATCAATCTTCCGGAGTCGAAAATCGAAATTAATCATTAATTTCACATTCCCAACCGCTATTGTTTTAAATAGATTCTTTACGGACACAGCTGATCAGCCGGTTGCCAAAACTCCCGACCCGGTCGACGGCAGAAACTTCGATTTCCTATCCAAACCAAAACCCAGTCCCCGTCTTCGGTAACGATGAAATCATACCGGTTCTCACTGCCGCCAACCGAGTCATCCGGGAAGTTCATTGACCGAACATAAGCTGATACTCCCTCTTGAGCCGCCCGGGCATCAGCTTGGTCGGCCGCCGGATACTCCGCCGCTATTTCCTCATCCAGTAGATAGAATGATGCCGAGTACTGATACATCTCATCGGTATAGGCGTCAAGTTCTTCTTCAGGCGGTATTCTCTCTTCCAAAAACCGCTCCACGTACTCGATCGGACTCTCGCCCGGCTCCCATTCTACATCTGTCTCGACTAACCTAACCTCATCTCCAACCTCTACTTGGTACGGCAACTCTGCATACTCTTCGCGCGACTCCGGCACTATCGAGTCCCGATCAAAATTAATCGTTCGACCCCTGATCGTCAGCTCTTGCGGTAATCGATCAAGTTCGGCCTGCGCAACCGATAGATCGACATCATTATCGCTGTCATTTAATTCACTATCATTGTCGTTGGTATCTAGCGGCTCTTCTTCAGGACCACCAACCCAGATCACGGCCGCAACCACCAGGATCAATACCGCCATAATACCCAAAATTGCTTTTTTATTCATAGTAATATTATTAATTGATAATTGATTATTTTTGGATCACAAACCGACCTCTACTCTAATAGACGAATCCCGGAAAAGCACATTACTATTTTAACACATAATAGAAATCTATTAACCAAAGATCAGACCCTCTGTGGTTTTGAGGTTTGCGGAAGTTAAACAATCACAAGAATTCTACTCGAGCCTTTTTGGGTCATTTTCTCCTGTGGAAGTTAAACATCCACAAAACAAGATTTCCGCAAGATCTGTGGAAGTTAAACGTCCACAGGTCCATGCTTTTTTCCATAAAAGCATTGTTGGTGTTTGTTAAGATCAACGATAGCAAAATTATTTTATGATAGCCATCTTTTGCATCTTATGTTGCAACATAACCGACAGTCAGTCACACCGTGTTTATAATCAAACAAAACAAACCCCGCACTAAGTACGGGGGTTGTTTTAAACGGTAACATATTGTGATTATCTGAAGCGATTCCGTCTCTGAGTTAAACGGTCTTTTAACTCTTCCGGATCCAGACATCCTCGCTCTACCGCCCCCTCTAACCGTTGCTCCCTGGCCTGAAGCCGCTCTTCACGATGAGCTGTTTGAGCTTGTTCCCTCCACCTTTTGAACTCGGCCCGCTCCCAACCCATATCCTGGGCACTTTCTGAGGCTCCGCCTCGGAACTGACCCAGATCCTCCCAGGGCTTGACTTCTTCAGCTGCCGCAGCCGAACCGGCCGAAACTACAAACGCCAAAGCAAGGAACATACCGACAGTGATAATTTTACTCATATTAGTAGTAAATTCAATTTCTCTAATAATATCGACCTTTACAACTATTAATACTCAACACCGGGAGAAATATTTCATTATTAGTTTTTACGACTTCGGGTCTGCCTAAAACGTTCAACCTCAATAGTGTCATCTATTCGATCGCCGATCACTATTATTCTTTGACCTGATTCCATTTCTGTAAGTTGGCGTCGTCCTTGTTCAATAGTGGAAATATCCAGAACCACCGCCTCGCCGCTATCAAGTTCTAAAAACCAATCCCCAGGCTGTTTCCGGACCAACCTGCCTTTATGAACTCTTTCTATCTGCAGATCACTTAATCGTTCATAAAGCCGGCCGGCAACCGGAACATCCCGAGCTTGAGCAAGATCAGATAGCGAGCGATTTATCGTTGTACGCTCCACCACCCAACTCCCCAGACTTGAAAATATTATGATCAGTAGCAATGAATATATCAACGGCCGACGATAAACAAATGTTGACCGCTTAGCTGTTAGTTCGATCACGACTATTAAAACAGCCGCTCCTATTACTAAATACCAAGGGAAGCTGCTCAATACCAACCGCCACCCCGTCCAACCAAACTGCGAGATCAGAAACAGATCATTGGCCCGAAAGACAAAGATCACCAAACTGCCTAAATATATTAATGACAACAAAAGCAACACTACAAATACCCCCAACAGAGCGCTTTTCATCACAAAATACCATCTCGGCTTCATTTTTATTCGGCCGCTTTCCAGCTCGGCCATCACCCGCTTGCCGATCGATTGTTTGTTATCATCTTTTTTATGCTTCATAGTATTTTTTTAACTGCTTTCGAGCTCGCCTCAACCTAACCCCGACAGTAGAAACCGGTATCTGTAATATATCAGATATCTCTTGATAATCTTTATCCTCAAAGTAATAAAGAACCACCGGATCGCGATATTTAGGTTTAAGTTCGGCTAAATAACCTTCAAGTTTTTGTCGAAGATCTTGGCGCTCCAAATCCTCCATCAGATCGGACTCTGTGCTAAGAGTCATTATCATATCCGGGTCAAACAAGCTATATGTCTCTCGCCGCCGATGCCTGATAATGTCAACAAACTCATTATGAGCGATCCGGTATATCCAAGAAGAGAACTTCCTCTCGGTGTCAAAACTCTGAATATTGACATAGGTGCTTAAAAAGGTCTTCTGAACGGCATCCTGAACCGACTCCGCATCCTGTACGAACCGGCGGCCATATCTTAGCAGCTTGGGTTCGTAACGATCGACCAATACCTCGAAAGCTTGTGAATTATTGCACTGAGTTAACTCAGCCAGTTCTTCATCAGATTTATTGGTCAGTGAATGGTCCATGGCGGCTCATTATCGTGCTATCTATATATTATACTACTTTTGGCAATATTTATTTCATCAACCGTCACTATGACAATTAGATAAAGCATTATACCGATTTAATCCTTAAATTGCCTTAAACAAAAATGTTAATGATCTCGGCGACAAAGGTCATAGAAATTATGATTCGTCCCAACAGGCGAGATCAAAAAACGGTAGTCACCGAGTTAAAAAACCCCTGCTTAGCAGGCGTTTTATCCTCATCCTGATAAATCTACACCTTGATCGAGGACCAAACATGAAGATCAGCTGACCATCAAACAGAGGCCTGGTCTCTGGAATAAACCTTTTGTACCACTTGACCAGTCAAACAGAGGCCAGGCCTCTGGGATTAAGTCTGGGATTTAAATTTGTTTTCCTCATAAAAAGATCATTTGGTTGCTTTTTAGCTAAACCGTTAGGATCTTCGACGATCCGTCATTTACCCAAACGACTTGATAATCATATAAAACAACGAGTGCTTGGTCGTGTTCAGGCAATTTTTCTATCATTTTTTTGTTGATCTCAATAAAAAATTCGGCGTTGGCATGGGGCAGGGTCAAAAAGTTCACCAAGCCCAAGCCAGAGAGGTCTTCCGGATCATTTACATATTCTTTCTCTTCCGGGTCATAACGACATAAAGACAGATCTTGGGCAGCTATCATAGATCCGGCACTGGTGCCGGTATAAGTAACAGACTCATCATGAACTGCTTTGATGATAATATCCAGAAGTTCTCTTTTTTTGAGCAAGGATATTAAATAGAGCACGCTGCCCCCGCAGAGATGAAGAACATCTCCAGTCTCCAGCTCAGCCCGCAATTTCTCTTTGGATATCTTCCTCAGATCAAGATCGATCAACTCACACAACTCACAACCCAACTGTTCAAAAGCTGCCCGATCTTGCTCCACCCACCATTTAACTCCTTTTTCATTGTCAGCCGCGTTAGCCACGAACAACACCCTTTTTGATCTCCGGGATTCTCCGATGAGATCCGGTAGCAAACTCAGAGTTTTATCGCAAGCCGACGCCAGAAAAAGTTTTATGCTCAAATTATAGCACGGTTTTAAATGTTGTTAATTTCACTCCTTAATTCAAGGGTTTGCTTTTCTCTACACCAAACGCTTAAATGGTGGTGAGAATGGGCTGTTCAAAAGCGGTTGCTCTTCAGTTGCCTAGCTCTGAGCCTGTCGAAGGGTCTCAAACAGAGGCCTGGCCTCTGGGTTTTGGCCTCTGGGTTTTCAGGAGTTCCTCATATGCATGAATATGTAAAAGGGTTGCAATTTATATTTTACAAATACATTTC
>Ga0207421_10007165_pt1 | contig 11954 bp, 12 predicted proteins | sample SodLakKL_010_SED_4_FD_187542 | JGI IMG/M metagenome (GOLD analysis project Ga0207421, IMG submission 187542) | Alkaline sediment microbial communities from Lake Tanatar, Kulunda Steppe, Russia - 8KL_010_SED (SPAdes) (version 2) | ecosystem: Environmental > Aquatic > Non-marine Saline and... | reverse complement strand
GAAGAAATCAATACTATATTCAACGGTGCATCTGGAAGCTTCTAAAGTCGATGAAATTATTTCTGAACTAAAGCGCAGTGGATATGAGAAAGTTAGGAAAGTGGACAAGGTCGAGGAAGACGGGAAGACCTTTTATCGCATCAGGGTCTATAAGTGACAAGCAAAAAAAAATAGGAGGCTACACAATGTCAGTTTATTATCTTATCACCCGCCAAAGCGTGGGAGTTACCGCACATGGCGTTGTCGGAAGGGCTATCGCCGATACGCTCGATGTATTCGCGAGAGAAGAGAAAGCCCGCGAGGCGTTCGAGTGTTACCTCGATACGGAACGGACCGACATTTATGATGTTGATATGGACGACAAAAAACAGTATCTTGTTCGAATCACATTAGAGAAAATAACAGAGGTGGACGGAGAGATTGAAGAAACCGAAACCGTCAAGGAGGGCTTCGACGTTGAATTCTATTGACGAGATTTTGAAAGAGCTCGAAAGAGAGCTCGAAGAGCACCACGGTATGACCGTAGACGAACTATTAAAGCGGTCACAAGAGGTCACGAAGGACGACAAGCGCTAAACAAAGCGGCGTTAGTGTACTAACTAAAGCGGTTGGTACACTAACCACCGCACCTCCCCGTAGGGTGGTTCGTGGTCAAACTACTTTTTTTGCTCAAATCCGTTCACACCCCACACACACCCACACACGCGCGCATATATATGAAAAATGCACTTTACACTTTTTAGTTCGTACACGTATAATAAGTAATGTAAAGATGAAAATATTTTCATTTTTGCTAGGTGTCGCTCGGCCTAAACCAACAAAGAGCACAATCACAAATAACGGCGGTTGTGCAAATCGCCTTTTAGATATATAGGAGGGAGATGCGCTGTGAAAGAGTTTGAACTTAAAGACGCAGATAATGTAATAAAACCACGTGCGAACAAAAAACTGCAGGACGAAGCGGTAGAGCGCATCAAAGAAACCAAAAACGTAACAGCCTCCGATTACGTTTCTGTGGTAAATCCAAAGAAAAAGAACAATCGTGTAAAAGAGGTTGAACCCGAGCTTGTAAAAGCGAAAGAAGAGAACCATCTGGGAGTTCCGAATAGTTTTTACAACCTTGACGTGCAAGAACAAACCATGCTAATGTTGTATCTGTCGCCCGACTTTATCAATCCTTTGACGGGGAACCGTACGCATATGAACGTGTTGGAAAGCTATGTCGCCACATATCTTGATGAAAAAGAGATAGAAGACATTTGGAAAGTAGTTCAAAATAAAGATAGCCGTTATGTTACTCAGGTAAAAAGCCCCAAGAAATACGCACAGTTAAAAAAGAATGCCGTAGAGGCGTTCAGCAATCCTGTTCTCAAAGAAACATGGAACGATATGGTACGTATGACGTTTGGTGCTAACCCAGAGGACATGTTAAAGAACGCCATCCTTCAAGATGCGCTTTATGCGGAAAAATCAAGCGATAAAAACGCCAACCGCAAGATGGCCTTGGATATCTTCAAGGTAAGCGAGAAAGAACAAAACAATACGTTGAACGTATTCGTACAAGGCGGGGGCAAGGAAATGGCCGATGTGCTTCGCCAAGCAGGAGACGAATACGTTACCACCGAAGATGACCTCGAGGTAAACGATGACGAATAAGAATACATATACACCAAGGTCAAAACCTCCATATCATGAGGATACCTTTAAGAGCCAAAAGGTCAAAGGGCTTGTAAAATATATCATGTCTCGTGAAGGATGGGTTATCGAGATTGAGGGGGGCAAACGTGGTAGTAAGGACGTTGTGGGTATCTATGGCTGGTCGCAACTACTTATGGTTACGCCCGACCGAGAACATCTCGTCCTAGGTAAGACTTTGGAACATGCGATTGTTACGGTTTTGAAAGCACAAGGTTTTGGTTTGTACTACTGTATCCCGTCGGGCGAGTTCACACGCGAAGCAATTTCAGGTGGAACAACCCGCGGTGTTTTCAAATTTACGGATATTTACGGACGAGAAAAAATCATATATTTTTACGGAAACGAAAAAGCACAAGACTATTCAAAATTCAAAGGGTTCTCACTTGGAACCGTATATATAAACGAAGGTAACGAACAACATATTGCGGGTATTCGTGAAGCGAAGGAGCGTACAAACGCTTCTATGTGGCCAAGGGTTATTATCACGCAAAACCCGAAAGCGGGTAGCCACGTTTTCTATACGGATTTCGAGGAACCACTCATTTATGGAGAAGAGGAAAACCTCCTAATCAAAACCGTAAGGAATAGGTTTGAAGAAGCGTTCAAAGAAAAGAAAGACGAATTGCTTCAACAAATGGAAAAAGAAAGAAAAGCGTTGATTAGGTCTTTCCTACACCGTAAAGGTGTTCCGAAAGCAAAACTTCTTCCCCAAAATGAATATCTTAATCTTATGGATAAGGTTCGAGACCTGAAAGAAAAATATAATAAAAAAATCCGTGGTCTTATGGTGAAAGACTTCACGGATGAATATAATGATGATACAGACCCAGCAATGGTTCGTATTGCGAATGCATCCATGCAACTCGTCATGAATTATGAGCCATATTTTGAAAACTCAAATAATGTTGGCAACGGGTTGGAGTTTGCGTACTTTCATTTCACACACGATGACAATCCTTCAATGAGTGATGCCGATAGAAGCCGTATTGATAGAACATACGATACGTCAACACCAACCTACCAAAGAGACATTCGTGGTATCCGAGCAACCGTTGACCATCCAATATTACCAACATTTGATGACGATAATATTTATTACCATGATATTCCCGAAGGAGATATCATGATGCGTATTTTTGGTTCGGACCTGGGATACGACCATCCGTTTGCTACTACGGAAATTCTCATTGGAAAAGACTTTACAGTATATGTTGACAATGAAATGTTGGTTATTCCGAGCAAGGAACGAGAAAAAGCAAATAATGTTGAATATATAAAGAAATTGATAGATTTTATCAATTCAAGATACAACGGAAATTACATGTCTGTTCTTGTTGACCCGAGCGCAAAAGGCTTTATTAACCAATGTATGAGCGAAGGAATTATCGCAAAAAAAGCAAAAAACAGAGTTCGAAACTTCAAACCAGGAGAAACTGCCGAAGCTGACAAGACAGAAGATAGAAAAATCGCAGGAATTAACTTATTACGAGAAGGCTTCAGATTGAACAAAATTAAAGTCCATGGTAATCGTTGTCCGAGTACAATCAAGCAATTACAAGGCTATTCTTTCGACCCGAAGTCGCTTGAGCAAGGTATTGAAAAACCAATTAAGATTAATGACGATTTAGTAGACTGCATACGTTATGTTGTGAACACCGAAATTGGTTATGTGGACAGATGGGCTGAAAGGAGCGAAAAGAAATCGAATGGCGAAAACCGAATGGAAAGCGGAAATGAAAGAGACCGAAGAAAACAAGAAGACCAAGACCGAAGAGACAAAAAACGAGAAGAACTCGTCCAAGGCCTCATCGACGACTTCAAAGGTGGAAGGTCTAGAAACAATTCAAGATGGTTATTCTAATAATACAAATGAAACACCGCAACAAAGCATTACGGAAATTTTGAAATCGCAATTTGCAGAAGGTTCAAAAACCAAACTGGGTGATGTCTTTACCAACGCACCTCTTGATTTGGGTTTCGGAACCGATGACCCAACCGTACAATCAATATATCCTCAGGCACGTACGCTCACATGGAACCTTCAACGCATTGAAGCGGTCATGCGTGCCGACCCATTTTTTGTACGAGCACTTGAGTATCGTTCATCTACGCCTTTTACTAAAGGTATTGATATTCGAAGCGAAAATATGGGCGCTGACAAAATCAATGAATTTAAGGATAAAGTTGAAGAAAAAATTGATATTCCTCTCAAGGAGGCATTCTTCGAAGCAGACGCTTTCGGTTGGAGCGGACTAGTCATTATGATTGACGGTCAGATGAACAAACAAGACCTAAAACGACCTCTTCGTAAAAAAGATATTCAAAAAGGTAAGTTCATGGGTCTAAAACCACTTACCCGTTGGTATCAAATTAATCCAGCACATAAAATGATTAATCAGATTGGTGAAAGAAACGAGATTTATGACCCTAGGCTTTTAGGAACCCCTCTATATTATAAAGTTTCTTTTGATGGAGATAAAGGCAATGTCTACGAAATTCATAGAAGCAGACTGTTGATTATCTCTCGTAACCGCTTGAGCTATATTGAGAAAAAGGTAGAGCACTATGGTGGTACATCTATTCTCGAACAAGCCTTTGAGAGTTTGAGTAGATATCATTCTTTAGTGGCACAAATTCATCGAATTATTAATAAAGCCATCATTCCCGTATTGAAATTGGAAGGCTTAACAAGTAATTCGTTGCAAACTGAAAAAGGCATCGAAATGGTCGAGAAAAAAATTGACCAGATGCGAAGACAACTCAACAATAACAGTTTATTCGTAATTAGCGATGAGGATGACTTATCGTTCGCCCAAGCACAACTTCAAGAATTGGCGAACTTGCTTCGTGAAGCACGCATCCAAGTCGCATCAGCATTTAATACACCGCCTCAGGTGTTGTTCTACGAAGAAGACAAATATTCACCTGCCGATTTTAACGGATTTATCAAAGAACGACAAAAATTTCATGTAAAACCAAGCTATCGTAAACTTCTTCCTATTCTATATAAATCAGAATACGGAGAAGATATCCCCGATTATGACATTGACTTTAAGCCATTAGAGAACCTTACAACTGAAGAAATCGCCAAAGCAAGAAAAACCAATGTCGAAGCAATTGATATTTTGTACGGTAGCGGGATTATAAATAAGAAAACCGCAATGGATACTCTGTCTGACATTGACAGCAATCCTACGGATATATTCAGGAACCTAGACCCAGAGTACATCAAATATGTTGAAAGTTTGGGCGCAGAAGAGGGTCATCATACCGAACAAATCCGACTTGCCAAAGCCTTAAATCAAGAAGGAGATGGTGGCTATGAGCGAAGAGGAGAAGAAGGTAAAGAAAAGGGGGGTAATCCTGAAAAGACAAAAAAACCTACCCCTAAAGTTCCCGTAAAAAGCAATAAAGAGAAGGAGGGTTAGATTTGGATGATGTAACCAGAGGGTTTTATACCGTTACGGAACTATCCAAGAACAAGTACATTGACAATGACGGCATGCTTGTTTGCAAAAACGCCGTTCTCGGTAAAGCAGGTATGCAGGCTTATATGGGATATGAACTTGGATTAGATAGTTCTGACATTATTCACGTCAAAAGACCCGAAGAAGAAGTATTTCATGATGCATCCCTGGCATCACTTAGAGGGAAAACCGTCACCTTGAACCACCCCGATGAAGATGTTAGTGTTGAAAATCATTCAGAACTAGCCAAAGGTTTCATCATGGATGTGTGGAGAGAAGGCAACCTTATTGTCGGCAATATAAAAATAACCGACAAGGAAGCAATTGACCTTATTAAAGATAAAAAGATGGTAGAACTCTCATTAGGGTACGAAGCACGCCTCCAATATGTGGATGACAACGTGCTTGAACAAAAGGACATTGTATATAATCACCTTGCTCTTGTCAAAAAAGGCAGAGCAGAGATAGCGAGAATTGTTGACAAAGAAACAAAAACTCGTGTATTAGATAAGCAATTTGATGAAGGAGAGGATTTGCTTGTGAAGAAACAAAAAGACCCTGGTCTACTGAAAAAGTTCGCATCTCTCTTGGGTTTCAATGAAGATGAAGTAGTTATCAAAGACGAAGAAAACAAAGAAACTAACGAAGAGGATACAGAAGATAACGAGAACAAAGAAGAAACAGAACCCGTAAAAACCGAAGATACTTCTGAAAAAACTGAAAACACAAAAGGCAACAAAGAAGATAACGAAGACGAAAACCAAGAAGATGAGACCGTTCCAGTAGAAGATGAAGGCACTTCAAATACAGAAGACAATGAAGAGCCTGGCGATGTTAAACAGGAAACATCGGAAAAAGAAACGGAAGAAGAAGGAGAGAGTGACGAAGATATGGATTTGTCTAAACTTAAAGACCAAATCGAATTCATTGACAGTATCAAAGACGAAGATATGAAAAAAGCACTTCGTGAACAGTTTTTGGACAAACTAACCGAAAACAAACAAGAAACAAAAGAACAAAAAGATAACTCTGCACTTGAAGACTTTGCCAATATCGACTTCAGTGATGAGGACGAAGAAATTGAAAAAGTAGATGGAACGGCAGAGATTGAGAAGCTTTATGATGAACTTGACCCTCATAATTTCGACAAGTATGAGGACTATGTCAAATATCGCAAGAAATTGGATAAAGAAACCAAAGAAGGACATATTCAAGGCCTTGTCGATAAAGCTATTGAAGGAGTGAGTAAGTAATGGCATACGAAAAAGAATACCGTTGGGAAGCATGGGAACCCCGACTTTATCATTATACTCGCATGTTTGATGAAGCGTTAAAACGTGGTCAGGTTTACTGGCCAGGTGAAAGCGTTAAAAAGTTCGGTTTGCAAATCGCAAACATTGAACCCATGCGTGTAGCAGAAGGACAGCGCTTTGAATGGGGCGAACTCATTAAGAAAAACCAGGATGGGGAAGCACAACGCATTGAAGAAGGCGACAGCGATAGTGATTTCTATGGCGTAGTTCATCGCAACGCTACCGCAACCTACAGCGTATTGTCTGAACAAATTATGGGTATGGCACCCCGATTGACCCTTTCTGTATTCAGAGGCGGTCGTGAAGGTGTAGTTGCTATGCCTGTACAAAACATCTTTGATTATGATAGCGCAGAAGAAGTACCTGTTGCTGAAGGCGGAGACGTTTATGTACGCGTTAAACCCCTTGGTGACGAAGCTCCAAGTTGGTCTGATAGCGAAGACTACGATGAAGGTAACATTGTTAAACATGATGGAGAAATTTATGTTTGCATCGATGAACATACAGGTGACAACAGTGTAGAACCTGGTGAAGCTAGCGATTGGGAAGATACATGGAAAGTTCTCGATTACGACCTACCTATTGGCGGTATTGAAACCAATTCAAGCAATGGCGAATGCGTCGAATGGACAGACGCTACATTTGATACAAAGGCTTATTACCCGTTTAAGCAAGAAAAATACAAAGACGCTGACAGCAATACCACAGCTGTAGCGGGAATTGAACTGGGTTAAGGAGAGATATAAATGAATAAATTCAAACTACGAGATAAGTTCAAAGAATATTCTAAAGCAGACCAAACCCTAATCCAAAAACTTCAGGATAACGGGATGAAGTTTAAGGATAACGCATCTGCTTTGTTTGCTACCAACAACTTCGAGAAGATTGACGTAACTCTCAATAAGCCCAAATATAAGTATTTTTGGGCACAAGAGATGCCTGTTATTACAGGTGGCGGTGCTATCGAAAGCATTGCATTCCTCCGTCAAACATTTTCTAAACCCGACCCAATGAAAATTTTGGCTTCGGGTACTACCAACCAAGTGTATATGGTTGACGAACGCGTACAGAAAATCAATACACCTGTTATTCCGATTATCCTCGGTGCTGAGATGGGTCTTATCGACCAACTCAAATATGAGCAGGTTGGTTATGACCGCTGGGGTTCTAAACTCGAAGCGGTTAACCGTGATTACAACGAGGCACTCGATGAGATGGCTTTCCATGGTCATATTTTCGAAGACCAAAAGTATTACGGACTGTACAACAACCCTGACATCACACGTGTAGACGCAAAAACTAACTGGGAAGACGCAAGCATTGAAGATTTGCTTGACGACTTTTTGCAAAATATCATTGAAATCGTCAAAGACCTCGAGTATGACGTGGATGCGGATATCGCACCGAACCATATTTCTATTCCCATCACACTTTTCCGTCAACTCGCTCGTCCGTTGGCTATCGGAGACAGCCCTGTCGTTGTTTCTCATCTTGAATATTTGCAGAACCAGTTGAATGTATTCTTGGCATCTTACGGAACCACTGTTCGGTTCTTCCCCTCTCGTTTCCTTGAAAAAGACCAAGACGATGACGGAGACCACGGTGAAGGTCGTGCGGTTATCATGTGTCGTGACGCAAGCGTATTCAGGATGCCTATCGCAATGCCTCTTACACGAGGCGCAACTGTGAACCTTTCTGTCCTCGGCATGCAGACACACTACGTTGCATTTGTCGGTGTACCTCAATTTGTTTGGCCTTCAGCCATTCGGTATGTTGATAACGTAGCTTCCAATGATTAGTATTTAACCTTTTAAGGGGAGGGGGTTTCCCCTCCTCTTATTATTTTATAGAGAGGTGTTATTATGGCACTTAGAGACACAAGACCTCGAAGCGGTAATTCATTTTATCTTAGGTTGATTAATCCTTACGACCCAATTATGTGGGATATTGACCTCGTTTTTCCAATATATGAGGAACCAGAACCAATAGAACCACCTGAATTTACATATGAAGATTTTATGACACACTGTAAAGAATTTTACGGTTTTATCGAAGAGCATAAAACGCTATATGGATTATATAACGCTCTTGTTCACGTAGCTAGGGGAATAGTAAGTTATAAACAATTAGGTCAAGATGATTATATGTGGAAATATCTTGTATCTATGTATGTAGCCCATCACATGGAAATGGCAATGGCTAGACTTAAAAACCAAGCAGATGAAATTTCTATGACACCCGAAAAACCTAAAGAAAAGAAAATTGAATATCATTTCGATAAGCGAAAAGACGAAGAATATTTCTCTAAAACAAAATATGGTTTTGCTTTTTGGTCAACGTATGAACCATATCTTAAGTGGAGATTGTTAGGTTCTTATACGTCAAGGAGTGCTCATTAATGTCAGAAAAACATTGGGAACAGTTAAAAAACGGAGCACCTATTTATGATGAAGAAGGAAATGTATATGGGTTTGAGAACAAGTTAATATATGATAAAAAAAGCGGTAGATTTATTTTAACCATTGATGCTGTTAAAAATGAACTGAACGTTAATCTTACAGAAATACGAGAGAGCCACGAAAACGCGAGAGCATTTTTGGATGAATTGTCATTATTGCTTTATTCATACATCTACAAAAAGAAAAATCCTGTACTACGAAGAAAAAAAGAATATTATCTTACTTTTGATTTAAGAAATAGAAGAATTTTATATGAGTGCATGATTGATATGCTTCGTTATTCGTTCTATAGTGGTGGTAATATCATGGCTTACCAACCTGGCGTGAACCTAAACGAAACAGGAGAAATAAATATTGAAGAATTACGTAATGAACGTATTGTATCTTACGTAACAGATAGTTTGCTCAAAACGAACTTCTTAGTTGACCGTAATTTTGTGGAGGATTTTCAAGAAATAGAAGAAGACTGGAGGGAATAATATGCCATCACCTCGAGATAAAAAATATGACAACATTATAAACTACAGAGCCATGCCTCTTATAGAGAACTATTGGGGCGAACACTACGCTTCATATGTTGACGAAAACGACAAGATACGATACGAAGAAGTACCTTCTAGTTTCCAATACGCAGATGGTACGAGCGACAGTTATGTAAAGCGTGGTTTTGATGAAGAGCTTGTACAACGAATGACCCGAAGATATAATCTTGAGCGAAATTACAGGATTTTCGTATCCAGTCCTACAATTGACTTCAAACCGAGAGATAAAGTTGTTATTGGTGAAACCACAATGACAATCGTAAAAGTTCTTCCGCTTTTGAACACAAACGATGTTATTCGACACTATAACTTCGGTTCTCATATGTATCGTAGAATGGCCGTAAAATTGGTGTATTTAGAGTAATGTCTGATTATGAACTTGTAAACAAAGCGGAAAGAAAAGGGTTCTCTAAAGCTCTTGGTTATACTTTTTTGAACGGTGCAATGCAAATTGCTCCTTATAAGACAGGAAACTTGGCCAGTTCTATAAGACTCCCTATTAATCATTGGAGACATATACAAATACGTTATGATGGAGAACAGGCATTCTACGCAGGAATTCTCGACCAACCAGGCGGAGCACACGAAGGGTTTATACGTCATGATACAGTGATGTATATTATAAGCGCTATTCACCGATATTTCCAAGAAGGAGATACTGCAGTATCTAATAGCTTTAGTTGGTCAAAAGCATTTTATGACATCACACAAAGAAAAGGTTATGGTCGTATGGGTCAACAAGGCGATAGATATTTAGTCGGTAGAGACCCTTGGACTAAAGAGACACGAGCACAAAGGCGACAACGCAGTAGGCACGTATATATGAGAAATAGGGGGGTAGGATAATGGATGTTGCATTAAAAAGCAAAAAGATTGAAGCAGATATAGAAAAGGCCTTAACAGACTTTGTTCGAGAAAAAATCAATGATAATTCATTTGATGTAGACTTTAAGTTAGGTTTTTGGGCAACAGCAGAGATAACTACCGCAAATGGCGAAACATTTCAAGAGATTGCAGTACCTGGTCACCCCTATAAAACCAAAAGAAAGAATTACGTTCCTATTGCAATTGAAGGTTATGACGGAAATATTTTGAATATCAAAGGTATATTTAACATAGATTATACGTTACCTTTGACATTTCAAATCATGCTTGATGAAGATGATGAAACCACTTACACCTTCTTTGACGATGTAATTAATGCCATCAACGAGTTTAAGAATAATCTTCGCGGTATGGTGTGGAAATTAGAAGTCGAAACTGAAAATGGAACTCAATCATTTAACATGGTAACAGGTACGGACAATTTAACACCCACTGATGATATAGAAATTATGGCTGGTAAGAAATACGTTCGTGGTAGCATTAATCTTCATTTCGATATATCCAAAGATATATTATATGGTAACATGGTTCATATGTATATGTCCGAATTTGATGAAAATATAGGGGGGTTGTCCACAGACCCAGAGCGTGTGTATCCACTTGCACCATCTTTTTCAAGAGAAAACGAACCTGAAAGCTGGCAGAACTTTAACACTCGGGAGAGCCAACATTCATTCAAGACTACATCGTTCGACCATGGAGCTATTATATTTGTTGAAGATAAAGATTTACATTGGACACTGATGCAAGATGTTACAGAAAAAGAAGAACTTAATAAAAGATATGTATTGTCATTAATCTTCCATAGGTTTAATGATGAAGGAAAGTTAGAACCAAAGTTTTATCATCAAGATGTAGTTGGTATTGGAACAGGTGACCTTAGCTATTCTATCGGAGAACCCATATCATTAGAATTTGCAATGTTGAAAATGATGACCGAACACGAAAAACCATATAAATATAAACTTTCGGTACCTGAGTATATAGCAGAAAAAACAGTTACGGGCGCAGATTACATAGAACTTGCGCTTAAAAACAATAACAACATTAAAATCAGCGTTAATTTATGGATAGATGGCGATTTTCACGATACAATATCTATCGAACCAAAAGAAACAGAAAAAGCACTGTTTGATGAATTGGCTGAAGAGCAGTATTATAGGATAGAATACATAGCAAAACCATATGACCCATACAAAGAAATGTTATATATTCAGAGCGATAAAACCGAAGGTTTGTTCTTAATAGGAATATATGAAACAGAAACATCTGTTACAACCAAAGCCAAAGTTTTAGCCAGCGGATTTAAATATAAAACAGCAGAAGAACAAAAGGAAATATCTACATTTGCTAAAGTTAGTACATCTGGATATAAAATAGATGGACATACATCATCGATTGGTACGACAAGTAAAGTTAATGCAATAGGACATAAAATAGATGGACATACATCATCGATTGGTACGACAAGTAAAGTTAATGCAATAGGACATAAAATAGATGAAGGTTACACAAATATTAATATCTATGCCACAGCAAATGCTGTAGGCGAAAAAATATAAAGGAGAAATAATTTATGGCAAACGACCC
>Ga0207421_10007163_pt1 | contig 11954 bp, 9 predicted proteins | sample SodLakKL_010_SED_4_FD_187542 | JGI IMG/M metagenome (GOLD analysis project Ga0207421, IMG submission 187542) | Alkaline sediment microbial communities from Lake Tanatar, Kulunda Steppe, Russia - 8KL_010_SED (SPAdes) (version 2) | ecosystem: Environmental > Aquatic > Non-marine Saline and... | reverse complement strand
AGGGCGGGAACGGCACCGCGGCCCTCACCGGAGGCGCCGTGACAGCCGGCGCAGTTGTTGGCGAACACCTCACCTCCGGCATCGACCTCGCCGAGGTCGTCCGCCTCCCGGGCCACGGCCCCGGTGAGGTTCACGCTCGCCACCACGAAGACCAGCACGGCGAGCAGGAAGGCGACCGCGGCGGGTGATCGACCGGGGCGCGGCGTGAGTAGCGCATCGGGCATCGGTTCGACCTCGGCGCCGTCGTGGTCGTGAAGGCTCATGGATCCATCCAACTCGATGTGTGCCGGCCCGATCAGCACCCGCTGCCTCCGAACGGACGAGGAAGGATCCAGGGCCCCACCTACCGTGAACCGTGGCCCCGGTCGCCTCGGTCTGCACGAGGTGACGATCAGCGAGCCCACGAAGCTCGCCACCGTCCTCGCCCGGCGGTGTGGTCCGGGGCGGGCGTTCACGACCACCGGCCGCTCGCCGGTGGCTTCCGACCGGTAGGGGCAGGCGTTCGAGCAGGAGCGATGGACGTGTCCGATCTGCGGCGCCACATCCAACACCACCTCGAGGTGTTGGTCGACCGGATCGGCGCCCGCCCCCCGGGCTCGCCCGCCAACCGGCGGGCGAGCGACCATGCGGTCACCACGCTGACCACTGCTGGCCTGCAGGTGCGCGAGGATGCGTTCACCACCCGGTGGTGGGAGCCGGGTGAGGGCTCGTTGGAAACGAGCGGCCACCGCAGGGAGGTGGTTCCCAATCCCTACAGCCCGGCGGGTGACGTCCGGGGGCGCGTCGTGCTGGCGAGCCGGGTGGAGGACCTGGAGGCGCTCGCTTCAGCCCCCGACGTCGTGCTGGTGCTCACCGACGGGCTGGCCGAGGAGCAGCTCGTGCCCGCTGCCTTCCCGTTCCTCGACCCGCCTGAGCACGCCCGGGTTCGAAGCGAGTTGCATCGGCTCGCGCCCGCCGCCGTGGTCGCGGTCTCCGACCATTGGGAACCGATCCTCGAGGATCCCGACCTCGCGTTCCCGTCGACCACGATCCCGGTCGAGCTCGGTGGCGAGCTGCGCCCCGGCGAGACCATCCGCCTCACGGTCGGCGGCGCCGTCCGAAGCGGTGACGGCGCGAACGTCTCCGCCTCCGTAGGCGCCACCGACGGCAGGCTGGTGCTGTGCGCCCACCTCGACAGCAAGGCAACCACCCCCGGAGCCTTCGACAACGCCGCCAGCGTGGCGGTCCTGCTCACCCTGGCCGAACGCGGCGACCTCGACGGCCTCGCGGTGGAACTGGTCCTGTTCAATGGCGAGGACCATGTCGACGCCTGCGGCGAGGTGGCCTGGCTCGGCGCCACGGACCTGCGCGAGGTCGCCGGGGCGATCAACCTCGACGGTGTCGGACTCGCGGGGCTCGGTACCTCGCTCGCGCACCTGGCCTGCCCCGCGCCGCTCCGAGCACGGTTGGCCGCCTGGGTCGAGGCCCACGAGGGGTGGGTGCCCGCCGAACCGTGGATCGAGAGCGACCACGCGATCTTCGCCATGCGGGGCATCCCGGCGATCGCAATCACCAGTCAGGATGTCCACGCCCTGCTCGGGGGCTTGGCGCACACCCCGGCCGACACCCGGGAAGTCCTCGATCCCGGGCTGCTCGCACGGATCGCCGCCGATCTCCCCGCCTTGCTCTCGCTGGTGGCCGCGGAGCTGTCGGGGCCACGGCGAGGATGACCGGTCGAGCGTGACCGGACCACCGGTCACGGCGATGGCCGAGGGAGTCGATGGTCGGGGTCCATGTCCAGCGGTCCAGCGACCCCCGCTGCCGAACCCACGATGCCTCAGTTGGGCAGGGCCCGGCAGCCGGTCGCGGCATCGATCGCCAACTGACCGGTCGGGCCGTCCTCGACCACGGTGATACGCAACCCGTCGCGGCGACCGAACACCTCGCCGGACCGGTTGCCCTGGATGATCTCGTAGCCGGCGGCGGCCAGCACGGCGGTCGACCGACCGAGCACGTCGTCGACCTCCGGCAACGGCCCCCCCAACGACAGGCGGTTGGACGCACCCGGGGCGTTGTTGACCAGGGTGCAGCCGCTCCGGCTGCCGAAGGGACGCTCGGCGGTCACCTCCAGCGACACGGCTTCGACGACCTCCGCGACCAGCGCTTCCAGCTCGTCCTCACCGGCGTCGATGCGGGTCGTCGCGCTGCCGAGCTGGCCGCACCCGCTGACGATCAACGACAGCAGGCCCACGACCACGACCGACCGGACGCAACCTCCGAGGCGTGACGAGGCGATCCCCACACCACGTGGTCCGGCACGCATCGGATCCTCCCCTGTACCCCACCACCGCACGAGCGGAACACGGCGAAGCCTACGTCTCGCCACCACGAACGAGTGACCATCTCCCCGATGTGGGCCCCGGCGGCGGCGTCGACCGCGACCTCGCGGGTCCCGCCGGGAAGTTGACGCGCGCCTCACGTTGGGTGCCCTCGCTCCCCCCTCGTACACTCCGTGAACCCCGTCGGTCGCGTGTTCACGCGCGACCGGGAGGCGGCGAGACGACCTGGGAGGTCACCCGTGGAGCCAGAGACCCTGCTGACGGTCTTCCGCATCGTGGCCGGGACGGCCGTCATCGCCTTCTTCGTGGCGTGGGCCGTCCGTCGCGGCACCTATTTGGTGAAGCTCACCAAGGCCGCCGCGCCGAACCCCTCGCGCAACATCGGCGTGGCCGCCAGGGCCAACCTCAGAAATGCCCTGATCAACATCCTGGGCAACCGCAAGCTGTTGAAGTGGTCCCTGGTCGGGGTCGCGCACTTCTGGGTCATGTGGGCCTTCTTCGTGCTGCAGACCACGCTGCTGGAGGCTGCCGGCGAGCTCTACATCGGCCCGGAGTTCCAGCTCCCGTTCCTCAACGCCATCGCGCTCGGCGGGGTCACCGCCTACGACGTGCTGGGCTTCTTCCAGGACTCGCTCGCGGTGCTGTCGCTGACCGGCATCCTCATCTTCGCCGCGATCCGGTTCTCGCAGGACCCGAAGTCCAAGGGCCGCAGCAGCCGCTTCGCCGGATCGAACCTCAACCAGGGCTGGTGGGTCCTGACCGCCGAGGTGCTCGTCATCTGGACCCTGTGGGTCGCCCACGGCATCCGGTGGGCCGAGGGGCACGCGCCGACCGAGGCGGCGTTCATGGCCGGGCTGTTCTCGAACGTCTTCGTGGGCATGGACACCCTCACCCTCGAGTGGATCGCGGCCGGCAACCTCGTCGTGCACATGGCGATCGTCGGTGGCTTCCTCGTGTTCACGATGCACAGCAAGCACCTGCACATCCTCACCATCCCGTTCCAGGAGCTGACGCGCGACCCCAAGAAGGACAAGGCCCTGGGCGGGCTCTACACGGAACTGATCGACATGGAGGCGATGGACGAGGACACCGTCCTGGGCGTCGGCAAGATCGAGCAGTTCACCTTCGACCGCTTCCTCGACTTCCAGACCTGCACCGAATGCGGTCGCTGCCAGTCGCAGTGCCCCGCGTGGAACACCGGCAAGCCGCTCAGCCCCAAGATGCTGATCCAGGACCTGCGCGACCACATGTTCGCCAAGGGCCCGTTCCTGCTCGGCGAGATCGACGAGGCCGAGGCCGGCGACGTGATCACCATCCCGCTGGTCGGCGACGCCCCCGGCGAGGCCGCCGTCATCGACTACGACGTGCTGTGGTCGTGCACCAGCTGCGGGGCCTGCGTCGAGGAGTGCCCGGTCGACATCCAGCACGTCGACACGATCATGGACATGCGTCGCTACAAGGCCATGATGGAGTCGAGCTTCCCGCAGGAAGCCGGGGTGATGCTCCGCAACGTGGAGAACGCCGGGGACCCCTGGGGCGTCGGTCAGTCCAAGCGCGAGGAATGGACGAGCAAACTCGACTTCGACATCCCGGTGCTGCAGCCCGGCCAGGACGAGGGCGGGCAGTACGAGTACATCTTCTGGACCGGGTGTGCGGGCGCGGTCGACGACCGGTCCAAAAAGATCACCCAGTCGACCGCGCAGCTGCTGCACGACGCGGGGGTGAGCTTCGCGATCCTCGGCAAGAACGAGACCTGCACGGGTGACCCGGCGCGCCGCCTCGGGATGGAATACCTGTTCCAGATGCTCGCCGCCCAGAACGTCGAACTACTCAAGAGCGTCGGGGCGGAGAAGACCAAGATCGTCGCGTGGTGCCCCCACTGCTTCAACACGCTCAAGAACGAGTACCCGGACTTCGACGGCAACTTCGAGGTCGTGCACCACTCGGAGGTGCTCGCGAAGCTCGTCGACGAGGGCCGTCTGGTGGCCACCAACCAGCTCGACAAGAAGATCACCTACCACGACCCGTGCTTCCTCGGCCGGCACAACGAGGTCTACTCCGACCCACGCAAGGTCGTCAATGCCGTGCCGGGCCTCAAGCCGACCGAGATGGGCCGCTGCAAGTCCAACGGGTTCTGCTGCGGGGCCGGTGGGGCGCGCATGTGGATGGAGGAGAACATCGGCAAGCGGGTCAACATGGAGCGGGTCGACGAAGCGCTCGGCACCGACCCGGAGCTGATCTCCACCGCCTGCCCGTTCTGCACCACGATGCTCTCCGACGGCATCGCCCAGAAGGTGCAGCAGGGCTCACTGCAGGAGGGCCAGGTCGAGGTGCTCGACATCTCCGAGGTGCTCTCACGCGGGCGGATGCTGCCGCTGGCCTCGCAGGGTGTCGCGGGCGCGGGCAGCACCGCGGCGCCGGCGGGCGAGGATGCGAGCGAACCCGCCGGCCAGGCGTGAGCCCCCGGTCGGCTCAGGCCGGGGCGCCGTCGACGGTCTGAGGCGGGGCCACCACGTGGAGCTCCGCCTCGGTGGGCCTGCTGGCGGTGCGCCGGGCGCGGGTCGGACGCTCCGTGGTGTCGGTACGTCCCGAGAGTTGGACCGGCCGGGTGATCGATCGGCGCAGCCGATGCCCGATCGATCAGCGCCTCATCGGGGTCGACGGATCCCGATACGCGAGACCGGCAGACGACCCCCAGACGATGGGTCCTGCGCTGTGGATGAACCGCTCGTCCATCCCGAAAGTGTTCGCTGCGGCCGGCGACCATCTCGGCGGACAGCTCGTCGTTGCGCGCGACGTGCCCGGGGTGGGTGAAGGTCTCGAAGGTGACCTGCGCGAACTCGTCCGGGGGATAGCCGAGCACGGCGCACAGCGCCTCGTCGAGCGACCACGCGCGCGGAGCCTGCCGGGCATCACCCGGGTCCTCGGCGGCCGTCAGCTCCATCGGTTCACCTCATCGGGTGCTCGATGCCTCACGGGAAGCCCTTCACCCGTCAACCATCGGTCGGCCGGACCCGAGCTCGAGCGCACGGGCGAGCGGTGAACGACGCCGGCGACCGGAAGGCCGTCCCGGAACGCCAACCGCGGACCCCTTACCCTGCACCTCATGCCGCCGAACGTGCGGCGGTTCGACCGTGACCGGAGGTTGTACGTGTCGACCTCCATCTCCGGTACCGACCGCGCCGATCGCGTCGCCGAACGCCTGGCCGTGCCGGTCCTGATCGCCGCGCTCGCGTCCGTGCCCGCGGTCTTCCTCACGCTGTTCGACGAGCCCTGGCAGGACATCGGTAGCGGCATCAACATGGTCTCGGGCGGGGTCCTGGTGTCCGAGACCGTCGTCCTGCTCGCGCTCGCAGAGGATCGTCGGGCGTGGTTGCGGCGCAACTGGTGGCTGGTGGCGCTGGCCATCGTGATCATCCCGGCGGTGCTGTTCGCCTTCGCCCCGGTGCAGTTGTTGAGGTTGACCCAACTGCTGCGGTTCGCGGGAGCCCTGCGCATCGTGCGGGTGGGGCGCATCTTCAAGGCCGGCAAGATCGTGCGCGAGCGCACCGGGTTGGACCAAGGGTGGCAACGCGTGATCGGTGTCGGCGCGACGGTGCTCTGCGCCGCCTTCGTCGCCATCGTGCTGGCCGATCCCACCTCGGCCTCCCGGGAGGCACTCAGCAGCGTGTGGGGCACCGTCGGGATCCCCGGTGTGCTCGTCGCCGGGCTCCTGCTCGGTGCGGCGACCTACCTGGTCCGTACCCACCGGGTGGGTCCGGACCGCTCGGACCCGGCGCCCGATCAGGGCGGCGAGAGCTCCGGGTAGGGCCAGCCGTTGGCCTCGCAGCCGCCGGTGCCCTTGGTCTGCGGCATCATCACCGGGGCCGGCTCGCCGGGGGTCTCACAGTCCTGGTGTCCATAGCCGAGCCCGTGCCCGAACTCGTGGTTGACGAGGTAGCGCCGGTAGGTCCTGAGATCGTCGAAGTCCGGCGCCCCCGCGTCCCATCGCATGGCGTTGAGCGCCGCGAACGTCCCGTTCCAGCACGAGAACCGACCGCCGGTGTCGAGCCCCGCCCGGGCGCACAACTCGTCGACCGTCGCCGGTTCGGCCAGCAGGACCCGGATCGCCGCGGCGTCGATGTCGTCGACCCGTTGCAGGGTCGCCTCGTGGCTCCAACTCCGCGGGTGGTGGAGCGCCGCCTCGACGGCCGCCGCGACGGCCGGGGGATCGATCCCGAGACTCGGCTCCACCTCGACGGTGTAGACCACGCGGGGACCACGGCCGACCGCCTCGGACGTACCCGGCACGACCTCGAACCCCTCCGGGCTCATGATGACCGGCTCGGCCACCTCGTCGGGACCCGGATCGATCGGTGGCCCCGCTCCGGGGGACCGGGTGGGCTCGTCGACCTCGCCGTCCGCGCCCGGGTAGCCGAAGGGCTGGCGAGCGCGCCCCTCGGGCACCGACGCGGTGCCGGTCCGGGGCAGGGTCGCAGGCTCCTCGGCGGTCCCCATGACGGGGGCCTCCGGGAACCCGTCCGTGGCTTGCACGGTCTGCGCATCCACCGCGCGAGGATCGCCGAGCGACCCCCCGAGGTTCGCGCCCCCCGCCGCCGCGAGGGCGGCGATGAGGACCACCGCGCTAAGGAGCAGGTTCGTGGCGCGCATGCGGACCCACCCACTCGAGCGCTAGTGGATGGTGCAGATCGCCCGGAGCGCCGACACCCCGATCGGACCGTAGACCTCATCTAGCTCGATGCGATGACCGCGGGTCGCGGGTCGGCCCGTGCGGTCAGGGAACGAGTAGGCCGCGTTCCCCGAGCCACGCCCCCAGCCCGTCGGGTTGCACGTCCAGGGCGACGGCGACGGTCCGGAGGTCGTCCCCGCGCAGGCTCAGTACACGGCCGTTGTAGTCGCCCCGGAGCCACTGGACGTGCTGCACGAGCCGCAACAGTGGCGCGGTCTCGGCGGTGCCCTCGCTCGCACGCAGACGGTCGACCGCCAGGCGGACCCCGTCCCCGCGTCCCCCGGTGTTCGCCACGACCTCGTCGGGCAGCACCTCGGTGACCGGCACGCCGTAGAACTCGGCCAACGAGGCGAGTTTGTGCGCCGCGACCGCTCGGTCACCACGTTCGTAGGAACCGACGACGACGGCTTTGAACCGGCCGTCGCTGTTGCTCTCCACATCTTGCAGGCGCAGGCCCTGCGCTCGACGGATCGCGCGGAGGCGTTCTCCGAGCCGCTGCTGGTAGCGCTCGTCGGCCGACCGTGCGTCGTCGGAGAGCGGATCGACCTCGGCGACCGGTGAAACGGCGCCCGCCTCGTGCCGTGCCACCCCGGCGGAGCTCTGTGCTGGGGGCATCGGCCACCCTCCTCGTCAGGAGGGAAACGGTCCCAGGACCGATCACGTTACGGGCAGTGGCGGCGGCGTGCGCCCCTCGCACGATGTGGGCACCGGAGCCGGCCTGGTGCGCCCTCGACATGACGTTGGGTGACCGCAGGGGCACCGGCGTGCCCCGCCGCCCGCTCGAGGCCGACGCGGCGGGTGCGTGCGAAGCCCCCGGCGCAGGGGCACCGGGGGCTGGAGAGCGAGCCGGGCAGGGGACGGGGACACCGAAGGGGACGGACGGTGTCCCGGGTTCGGCTCGAGGCCGGTCCCGGTGTCGCTCTCGCGATAGAACCGCCCTTGCAAGCGGTTCGTGGATGAGAATAACCATCACCTCACCCCCTGTCACCCCCCTCCACGCCTCGTCACGGAACGTGACGATAGGAGCGTTCGGGGCGCTCGAGGGCAAGGCCGAGACTGCTGACCGCGCGCTGCTCCGCCGTGTCAGACGGGCGGTTCCGAGGGGGCGGGCGCGTCACGGGGCACGAGCTCGTTGAGGTGGTAGCGAGACGAGGTCGGGCCCCGCTGCCCCTGGTACTTCGAGCCGCTGGCGCCACTGCCATAGGGGCGCTCCGCGGGTCGATCCAGGGCGAAGAAGGCGAACTGGGCGACCCGCATCCCCGGATAGAGCAGGATCGGCAGTGTCGCGACGTTCGAGAGTTCCAGGGTCACGTCGCCCTCGAAGCCGGCGTCGACGAACCCGGCCGTGGAGTGGATCACCAGGCCGAGCCGCGCGAGCGAGCTCTTGCCCTCGATCCTCGCCACCAGATCGTGCGGGAGGCGGATCCGTTCCAGCGTGGCCCCCAGCACGAATTCACCCGGGTGCAGCACGAACGGTTCGCCCTCCGGCACCTCGACCAGGTCGGTCAGCCCGGGCTGGTCGGCGCGCACGTCGATCGACGAGTAGCGGTGGTTGGCGAAGACCGCGAACTGGGCCGCCAGCCGGACGTCGACGCTGGAGGGCTGCACGGCGCCCTCGCCCAACGGGTCGACCGCGATCCGGCCCGATGCCAGGTACGAGCGGATGGTGCCGTCGGAAAGGATCAATGGAGCTCCGGAGAAGGACGGGTACGACCCGGCCGCGTTGCGGTCATCACCAGCCGACGAGTACCGTGCGGGTCTCGCGGACCCTCGTGGTCCGCGTTCGCGGGTGTAGCTCAATGGTAGAGCTCCAGCTTCCCAAGCTGGTGACGGGGGTTCGATTCCCCTCACCCGCTCCACGGCAACTCGGCCAGCCGTCGGGCCGTGGATGAACCTCAACGGTCACACGCAACGGTCACACGCGTCGAGGGGCCCGTCTGCTCGTCGGCCCACCGGCCGACGTCGGAACCCCCTTGGACCTGCTCCGCAACCCGTACCGCACGCGCGGGCTTCCGGCGACGGCCGGCCTCGCCGAGGGCCGGGTCGTGTCCGATCCGGCGGGAGTCGACGCGCTGCTGGCGCGCTGCCCGGTCGCTGCCGCCACGCCGTTGCTCGAGGCGCCGACGCTGGCCGGTGAGCTCGACGTGGCGCAGCTGTACCTCAAGGACGAGCGTGCCCGCATGGGGCTGGGCAGCTTCAAGGCGCTGGGCGCCGCGCACGTCGTCGCCCGGATGGCTGCCGAGCGCGTCGACCGTCCCGGCGCGCCGGCCGGTGACGAGCAACTGGCCAGCGCGCTCGAGGGCGTCGTGTTCGCCTGCGCGAGTGCGGGCAACCACGGGTTGTCGGTCGCCGCCGGCGCCCGTGTCTTCGGCGCCCGGGCGGTCATCTACCTCAGCGCCGCCGTCCCCGAGACCTTCGCGCGACGGCTGCGCGCCCGCGGCGCGCAGGTGGTCCGATCAGGTGCTGACTACGAGGCGAGCATGACGGCGGTCGAAGCCGAGGCCGCGGCGCGCGGGTGGGTGCTGCTCTCCGACTCGTCGTGGCCGGGCTACGTCGAGCTCCCGACCCGGGTCATGGAGGGCTATCTCGCGATGGCGGTGGAGATCACCGAGGTGCTCGATGTCCCGCCGACGCATCTGCTGCTCCAGGCCGGCGTCGGCGGGCTCGCCGCGGCGGTGACCGCGCTGCTACGCGCGCGGTGGGGTGACGAGGTCGTCATCGTGGTGATCGAGCCCACCGCCGCCCCCGCGCTCATCGAGAGCATCCGGGCGGGCCGCGCGGTGACGACCGGCGGGCCCGCCTCCTCGATGGGCCGGCTGGACTGCAAGGCGCCGTCGCACCTGGCGCTGGCCGAGCTCGCCCGCGCCGCCGACGTGTTCGTCACCCTCGACGACGACGAGGTGGAGGCGACCGTCGAGCTGCTGCGGCGGCACGGCATCGCCACGACCCCGTCGGGTGCCGCGGGCGTCGCGGCGCTGCACCATGCCGACGCCCACCGGGAGGCCCTCGGCCTCGATGCCCGCAGCCGGGTCCTGGCCCTGATCACCGAGGGTCCCGAGGACGCCGCATGAGCGCCGCTACGCCACACCCCGGGCACCCGCTCGATGAGCTCATCGCGTTCCGGCGGGACCTGCATCGCCGGCCGGAGACGGGGTTCGACGTCGCGGTCACCGCGGCCGTGGTCGCGGACCGGTCGCGGGCCGCGGGCTGGGAGGTCACCACCGAGGTGGGTGGCGGCGGGGTGGTCGCCACGCTGCGACGCGGCAGCGCGCGGCGCAGCATCGGGCTGCGGGCGGAACTCGACGCGCTGCCGATCACCGAGCGCACCGGCCTCGCCCATCGCTCCGAGCGCGACGGGGCCTTCCACGGGTGCGGACACGACGGGCACATGGCCATGCTGCTCGGAGCCGCCGAGGCGCTGGCCGCCATGCCCGACCTGGACGGGACCGTGCACCTGCTGTTCCAACCCGACGAGGAGAACGGCCGCGGCGCCCAGGCGATGATCGACGACCGACTGTTCGAGCGCTTCCCGATGGACGCCGTGTTCGCCCTGCACAACCTCCCGGGCCTGCCGGTCGGCCACCTCGCCACCCGGCCCGGCACCTTCACCGCCTTCGAGGAGACCTTCGTCATCGAGGTGCGCGGCAGCGGTGGCCACGCCTCCGCGCCCGAGCGGACCGTGGACCCGCTGGTGGTGGGCGCCGAGCTGGTCCTCGCGCTGCAGTCGATCGTCTCCCGCTCGCTCCCGCCAGGTGACCACGGTGTGGTGTCGGTCACCGAGTTCATCACCGACGGGGCCCGCAACATCATCCCCAGCAACGTCACCATCCGCGGCGACGTCCGCGGCTACGACGACGCGGTCAGCGATCTCGTCCGCACGCACATGCACCGGCTGTCGACCGGCATCGCGGCCGCCCACGGCGCGACCGCGACACTCGACTACGCGCGCGAGTTCGCCTCCGTGGTCAACACCGCGGCCGAGGTCGACGAGGCAGCCCGAGCGGCGGCGGCGGTCGAGGGCATGGACGTGGCGGCCATGGCCGACCGGGTGGGGTTCTCCGAGGACTTCGCCCACTACCTCCACCACCGGCCGGGCTGTCTGGTCCTGCTGGGCAACGGCACCGACGGCGCACACGGCCGGTCGCTGCACCACCCGTCCTACGACTTCAACGACGCGTCGCTCCGCCACGGCATCGACTTCTGGTGTCGGCTCGTGCGGGGACGGCTCGCCCGATGACCCGCACCCCACCCGCGCGCGGGTTCGCCACCCCGGAGTACGAGCGCCGGGTCGAGCGGCTCCGGAGCCGCATGACCGCCGCCGGGATCGAGCTGTTGCTGCTGACCACCGAGCCCGACGTGCGCTACGTCACCGGCTTCGACACGCGCTTCTGGCTCAGTCCGACCCGCCCCTGGTTCGTGCTCGTCGGGAGGTCGGGCCCGCCGGTCGCGGTCATCCCGGAGATCGGGGCGGCCGCCATGGCCCGCACCTGGGTTCGTGACGTCCGGACCTGGCCCGCTCCCGTGCCCGCCGACGACGGGGTCACCCTGCTCGCCGCGGCGGTCCGCGAACTGGTGGCCGGCGGCGGTCCCGTCGGGGTGCCGATGGGCCCGGAGACCCATCTGCGGATGCCGTTGGCGGACTGGGACCGGCTCCGTGGCGAACTTCCCGGTACCCGGTTCGTGGACGCCGCCGAGGTGATCGCCGGCACCCGCATGGTCAAGTCGCCCGCCGAGATCGCCAAGGTCCGCCACGTCTGCCAGCTCGCCGGCGACACCTTCGAGCGCATGGGCGGCTTCGCCGAGGCGGGTCGACCCCTGGCCGCGGTGTTCCGTGACGTCCAGATCGACCTGCTGACCAGCGGCGCCGACGACGTGCCCTACCTGGTGGGCGGTGCCGGTCCGGGGGG
>Ga0207421_10007162_pt1 | contig 11956 bp, 14 predicted proteins | sample SodLakKL_010_SED_4_FD_187542 | JGI IMG/M metagenome (GOLD analysis project Ga0207421, IMG submission 187542) | Alkaline sediment microbial communities from Lake Tanatar, Kulunda Steppe, Russia - 8KL_010_SED (SPAdes) (version 2) | ecosystem: Environmental > Aquatic > Non-marine Saline and... | reverse complement strand
CCTGAACCCCGCCGCTGTCGGTCAGGATCGGCTTGTCCCAGTTCATGAACTTATGCAGCCCGCCCAGACGTGCGATCCGCTCAGCCGTGGGGCGCAGCATCAGGTGATAGGTATTGCCCAGCAGGATATCCGCCCCTGTGGCCGCCACGCTTTCGGGCAGCATCGCCTTGACCGTCGCCGCCGTGCCCACCGGCATAAAGGCCGGCGTGCGGATCGCGCCACGCGGAGTGCTGATGGCACCGGTGCGCGCCTTGCCGTCGGTGGCGTTCAGTTGAAACGAAAAGCGGTCTGTCATCGCGTGATCCTTTTGCTGGCAAGTCCTATGCCAGCCGCACGACGGTTTGAAAAGCCCGCCCCTTTACGCCCACCTCTGCAAACCCTATATGTTTGCTCAGGAATACGGGGATAATCTAGATGACCAATGCAAATGCCCAGCTTGAAGGTACACCGCTGATCGTGCCATCAACCACCGACCATCCGCTGTACGAGGATATCGTGGCAGCCTGCCGTTCGGTCTATGACCCTGAAATCCCGGTGAATATCTTTGATCTGGGGCTGATCTACACGATCGAGGTCAAAGAAGATAACGCCGTCAGCGTTATCATGACCCTGACTGCACCGGGTTGTCCGGTGGCGGGTGAAATGCCTGGCTGGGTCGCCGACGCAATCGAACCCCTGCCTGGCGTCAAGCAGGTCGACGTCGAAATGACATTCGAGCCGCAATGGGGCATGGACATGATGTCAGATGAGGCGCGGCTGGAACTGGGGTTCATGTAAAAGCAAAGTTATTTCATTGCTTTTAGTAATAGCAAAGAAATATACTTGCTTTACTGCCAAGCAAAGCCTATCCTTTGCTTATGTCCCAAATCATCGCCGCCCTGACTGGGGATATCGTCAAATCCCGCAAAGCATCGCCCGAGGTGTTGGAACAGGCGTTCACCATTCTGCGACGAAGTGCGGCTGATTTTGGCCAGCAACGTGATCTAGACCTGCGATTTACCCGCAATCGCGGCGATGGCTGGCAAGTGGTACTGACCCGCCCTGATGAATGCTTTGACGCCATCCTTTACCTCGTCGCCAGCTTGCGCGCCGGACAGACCGGCCTAGACACACGGATCGCGGCAGCGATTGCGCCGGTGGACAGTCTTGGCACCCGCGATCTGGCAGATGCAAGCGGCCACGCCTTCTTTATCGCGGGCGACACGCTTGACCGGATGGCACGGGCGGAACAAATCAAAATCGCTAACCTAGGCGACGCACAGACCGCTCTTGTCGACCTGACCGCAAATATCGCTGCCCGCTGGACCGCAACACAGGCGCAGGCGGTCGCGATGGCGCTGCTTGATCCTGCGAAAACCCACGACGACATTGCATCCGCGCTTGGTATCACGCGGCAGGCGGTGCAAAACAGGCTGGCGGGTGCCGGCTACGGCGCGTTCGACAAAGCCCGCGCCGCGATGCGCAACCTGACACCGGACCCAAAGCCATGATCGAAACCTTCGCCGCCCTGCTCTTTGCTCATGTGCTGGCGGATTTTGTGATCCAGACCCGATGGATGGTGGACCAGAAACGCAAACCGCAAATCTTGCTGCTGCACGGGGTGATCGTGCTAATCACGCTGCAACTGGCAACAGGGCATGTGACGGCTTGGCCGCTGCTGGCGCTGGCTTTGGCGCATCTGGTCATCGATGCGGTCAAGACCTACGCCCCACACGGTGGCGGTCTGGCACCATTCGTGATCGACCAGCTGGCGCATCTGGCCACATTGATTATCGCGGCAGTCATGGCACCGGCACTATGGCAAACCGGGATCTGGGCTGATCTGGCATGGTTGCCCGGGCTGATGGTGCTGGCCAGCGGATTGTTGATCTGCACAAGGGCGGGGGGTTTTGCGATTGGCTTGCTGATGGCGCCTTGGGCGAACAGCGATCTGCCCAAGGGGTTGAAGAACGGCGGTTCCCTGATCGGTGTGCTGGAACGCGGGCTAATCTTTCTGCTGCTGCTTGCAGGTCAGCCCACCGGCGTCGGCTTTCTGATCGCGGCAAAATCGGTGCTGCGGTTCGACACAACCGCACGGGACCAAAGCGCCAGCGAATATGTGATTATCGGCACATTGGCGTCCTTTGGCTGGGCGCTGCTGTTCGGCTACGGCACCATTGTGATGTTGTCATACCTGCCAGCGCTTGGATTCCTGCCGCAAAGTCCCTAGGTTAAGAGCACAGACCAAAGAGGTATTCCCATGTTCGGCATCCCCGGCAAACAAGCTGTCACCATTACAGACAAAGCAGCCGCACAGATCGCGCGGCTGATGGCCAAGGACAGTCATCAGGGCCTGCGGATCGGCGTCAAAAAGGGCGGTTGCGCGGGGATGGAATATACCATGACCTATGTGACCGAAGTCGACCCGCTGGACGAAGTCGTCGAACAGGATGGCGCGCGGGTGATGATCGCACCGATGGCGCAGATGTTCCTGTTCGGCACAGAAATTGATTACGAAACCTCGCTTCTGGAATCCGGCTTCAAGTTTCGTAACCCCAATGTCGTCGATGCCTGCGGTTGCGGTGAATCGATCAAATTCGCTGACGATCTCGCGTCACGCTAACCCGGAAAGACTACAACATGCGCCGCAAACTCGCCGCCGGTAACTGGAAAATGCACGGCCTGCGCGCCGATCTGGCAGAGCTTGCAACGCTCGATAACGCCGATGTCGACGTGCTGGTTTGCTTGCCGGCCACATTGATCGCCGCAGCGCGCGACCTGCCCGTTTCCATCGGCGGACAGGATTGCCACAGCGCAACACATGGCGCGCATACCGGCGATATCTCAGCCCCTATGCTGGCTGATGCGGGTGCGACCTATGTGCTGACCGGCCATTCCGAACGGCGCAGCGACCACGGCGAAACCGACGCAGATGTCGCCGCCAAGACGCAAGCTGCCCATGCCGCAAGGCTGACCGCGATCATCTGCATCGGTGAAACGCTGGCAATCCGTGCGGCGGGTACGACACTGGACATCATCGACGGTCAACTGGCCGCATCCATTCCCGACAGCGCCACCGCCGACAACACGATCATCGCCTACGAACCGGTCTGGGCCATCGGCACCGGCAAAGTGCCCAGCACCGACCAGATCGCCGAAGTACATGCCCATATCCGCGCCCGCCTTGCCGAACGGTTTGCCGACGGCGCCGATTTCGGCATCCTGTACGGCGGATCGGTCAAAGCTGGCAATGCCGCAGAAATTTTCGCCGTGCCGCATGTCACTGGCGCGCTGGTCGGCGGCGCCAGTCTAAAGGCGGCTGACTTTGGACCCATCGTCGCGGCTCTTGCCGCAAGCTAGCCCATCGTCCGAGCCTAAATATCCCCAGCGGAGCGTTTGGCTTTCTGCAGGAAAGCCGATCAGACTGCGGGTTTGCCCAAAAGCTCCCGCAGGGTCGCGACAGCCGTTTCCAGATCGGCCATAACTGCCTCTGCCCCCACAAGGTTCAGAATATCGGGGTGATGGTCCAGAATGCTACCCGCGACAATGATATGCGCCAAAGGCTGGGTGATCCGCAAAGCTAGGCTCAGCCGCGTCAGCGGTTCCATCATGCGGTCGGAATTGGCGACCAGCACAATCGCCTGATAATGGCGGCGGTCTGCCTCTTCCAGCAGCGCATCGTGGTCAAGCCCGACGAGCATGTCGACTTCCCAACCTTCGCGGCGGAAGAAATCGGTAGCAATCTCGATGCCCAATGTATGTGTTTCACCGGGCACGAGGGCGAAAAGTGCCGGCCGCGTTTCGCGCCCTTCGGTGATTGCCGGGGCAAGGATGTGGCGCAGGCCGCGGATGATCCGGTAAAGTTTGCCACAGGCAAGGGTGACATCAATGAATGAAATCCGGTCATCGTCCCACATTTCGCCCAATTTGCGCGCAGCACCGGCGACATAGCCACCACTGATCGCTGCGGGCGACACGCCATCGCGCCGGGCGGCAAGGATGAACTGATCGGCGGCTTTTTCATCTGCCGACAGCAATGCCGCGCAAAGCAGTTCGATATCCGATGCTGTTGGCAATGCCTCCGGCCCGCCGGGCCTTGGCATCCGGAATGCCAGTCTTCTGACGACTTCGCGTGCCAGAACAGAGATAGCATCCTGATGCCATTCCTCTTTCACCAATCGCATCTGGCGATTGGCGTGTTCATACGCAGATTCGTCGAAAGCTTCTTTGTTCACAGACGTCTTGGCCATGAACGCCCCTCCCTGTTGGCTGATCAGGCACCGATGATGCGGCTCTTATCCGGGCCGTCTGCGGTATCCAATTGCATGCAGCCTATCACAGGGCCGTGTTATTGGTGTGCGTCAGAACGTCGCGGATTTGTGATCGCTGCCGGACAATACCGGCGTTTCTATATTAGGCAGGCGCGTCCTAAACCGCGCCCGCAATCACCACCAGCGCGAATGCCAATCTGTGACATAATGCACCAGATGGCGCAGGCTAGCGGCCCTTATCGCTGGCTCTTGCAAAGGGCGGTCAGGCGCGGCACATCTGCGCCATGCAAAGATTTTCTCAATCCCCGACTGACCCCGCTTTTGTGCAAAACCCCTACCCTTTCTACGACAAGACGCGCGCGTCAGGCGATTTTGTCTGGTGGGAAGAATACGCCATGGCCTGCGCTGTGTCGCACAAATCCGTCCATGCCGTGCTGCGCGACCGGCGCATGGGCCGCGAAAGCCCGCCTGAACTGGCCCCTGCGATCCCAGATGCCCTGCGACCGTTCTATGACATCGAGGCGCATTCGATGCTGGAACTCGAACCGCCGCGCCACACCCGCCTGCGCGGGCTGGTGCTGCGCGCCTTCACCAGCCGCACGATTGCAGCCCTCGCGCCGCAGATCACACAGCTTTGCCATGATCTGGTAGACCGCTTTCCGGCGGGCCCCTTCGACTTGCTGACCGCCTATGCACAGCCTGTGCCGGTCATCACCATTGCGCGACTGTTAGGTGTGCCCGAAGACCGCGCCGATGATCTTTTGCGCTGGTCCAACGCCATGGTCGCGATGTATCAGGCCCGCCGCACCCCCCAGATCGAGGCGGCTGCGATCACCGCATCAGCCGAATTTGCAGATTTCATGCGCGGCTATATCAGTGTCCGGCGCAAGACACCGACGGATGACCTGATTTCAACCTTGATTGCCGCCGAAGAAGATGGCGAAAGGCTGACGACCGACGAATTGATCACCACTTGTATCCTGCTGCTGAACGCGGGCCATGAAGCGACAGTGCATACCTTGGGCAACGGCACCAAAACGCTGTTGGAACTGGGGATACGCACGATCACCGACGCAAGCGTCGAGGAAATCATCCGCCACGACCCGCCTTTGCACATGTTCACCCGCTGGGTCTACGAAGATGTGGAAATCTGCGGCCAGCACTTTAAACGCGGCGACCAGATTGCCTGCCTTTTGGGGGCGGCAAACCGTGATCCTGCGGTCTATGCGGACCCGGCCACGTTTGACCCTGCCCGCAAAGGACCACAGAACACCAGCTTTGGAGGTGGTATCCATTTTTGTGTCGGCGCACCGCTGGCGCGGCTGGAACTGAAAATCGCGCTTGAAGTGCTGTTTGCCCGCTGCCCGGACATGAAACTGGCCGCCCCCCCCATCTATGGCGACGTCTATCATTTCCACGGGCTGACACGCTTGATGGTGACACCAACATAAGCGGGGATTTCGGCCATTGTAGCACAGTTTGCGTTGTCAAAGCGGGTTTCGGGCACTATTTGCTGCTTATGAACAAAACAAAACTCGCCCATGCGACCCGCACATCGCCGCTGCTGACCTTGGTGTCGGCGCTTGTTCTGACGGTCACGACATCAGTTGTGGCCCAAGCAGAAGAACCGCCGCAAAGCTGGGTGCCCGAAGCGCTGGTCATGCCCGAAGACATGGAGATGCTGACCGACCGCGAAATTGGCGGATCGCTGCGGATGTTTTCGTTCAACACTGGCGAAGATGTTGATGAGTTGCTGACCGAATGGGAAGAGGCGCTGCGCCTTGCAGGTTACACGATCACCCAAGCGCAGGATGAAGCGTTGGAACGTGTCATCGAATTTTCCGGCCAAGGCATCAGCAACGCGAAAATCGCAGTGACGCCATCATTGCTGGATGATCTGGCAGTTATCGAATTCGACGCAACACTGCAGTAAATCCCGATACTTGAATAAAAAATAGCCCGCCACGGATTATCCGTGGCGGGCTTTTTCGTGGGTCATGGATGCGGTGTTACTGTTCCAGCAAGGCCACGATCTGGGCTGTCAGTTCGGGGTCAACCTGCGCCTGCGTCAGGATCTCGACATAGCGGTTCACGTCAATGCCATCTGTCGCCTCGACAACATCTGCTTTGGCGATCTGGGCTTCTTCCTGCAACAGCTGGCGCGTTTCGTCATCAGGGGCCTGTTCAAGCTGCGGTGCATATTGCGCGTCAATCGCGATGACGTTCTCATATGCCTCGGCAAAGGCTTCGATCTCGGCACTTGTCACCTCGGTCAGCATGGGCGCTGTCGGGTCTTGCACCGGAGGTGCTGCCGGCTCGGCCTGTGCCATCACAGCGACAGGGGCTGCTGTGAACAGGGCTGCAACGGCAATCGCGCTGATCTGGTTGATACGTGTCATGGTGATCTCCTTCGTCATTTGGTTCACCCGTGCGGTTGTTCCGCCCGGTTGATACTGACCTATGCGTGATGGTCGGGATGTGCAAAAGGGGTGGCGTGGATCTGCTGAAACAGCCACTTTACTCGGCAAGTTTGCGCTGGCTGAGGCATTGAACCGTTGTCAGAACCGCACCAGCCGGTCCGGCGTGATCCGGTAAACTTCGGTTGCCAGATCATTGCTCTGCATAAAGCGCGCAATAGATCCGAAGGTCGCAGTCGCCACGTCTGGGCCATGATCCACCGTCGTCAATGCCTGCGACGCCGCTGGCGCGAACAACCGTTGTACACCATTCAAGCGCACGGGTTGCGGTGTGAAATGTGCCGCTACATTCGCCTTGATCCGGTCGACATCCGACGTGTCGTAAAGTGCCGCCATCAGCACATCAAGCGTGTGTTCGGTGCAATTCTGGAACTGTGTCGTGGCAGGGTTGGACAGCACCGAATAGGTCGGATTATGCAGCGCGGCATAGGTGGGGCTTGCGATCACTGCCAATAGCTTTCGCTGCAAGCGCGGGTCGGGGATGATGACGCCCGCATCCAGCACATGCGCGGCGGCAAAGAAGTCCGCCGGACTGTCGCGCACCAGATCGCTGCGCGTCAGATCACCGTTCCGCTGGTAGAGGTTATAGACCTGATAGCCCATCCCCACTGATCCATCCGCCCGCGTGATCCGTGAATAGACCCAAAAAGCGACATGGGTATAGTCGATCCCTTCGGGTAGAACTGCCGGATCACGTCCGACCCGCGACACGATGGCGACATTGGCCCCGCGTGCGGCTAGATCCTGTTGTACACGGTTCGAAAAGGCCGCGACCTGATCGACAGGCAGGATCGCGTCGGCGGCAGCGCTGCTACCGGCATGGACGGGGGCAGATACCAGCGTGGCAAGCGACAGCGCGGCAATGGCAAGGAAACGTTTCATCGTATCGCCCCCATCACAAACGCGGTGGCGCGTCAGGGGCGACGCAGACAGCGGCAACGGCCCTGCCCTGCGGTATCTGGCACGGCGCCGGACCTGTGTCAGCGTTCAATACGGATGTTGCGGCATTCACCGACCCGGTGCCCACCTGTTCCAGCGCAGCACCCGTCACATGCAGCACCGACCCTGCCACCATCACAGGCACCGCAGCGACACTGACCGCGCCATGCGCCGCAGCGGCAGAGCCATGCGCGGAGGCCCCTGCGCTATGGTCAATCGCCTGACCGGAATGCTGTGCGGCGGGGCTGGCGCAAGCTGCCACCAGCGCAAGGACCGCAAAAGCGGCAGTGATTTTCGACAGGTTCATGGCAATTCTCCATTCGTGAACGTTGCTCACGCTTGGTAGACCTGCCCACACCCCCCGTCAAGAATTATTTTGAACGGTGTTCAATTACAGTGGCAGCGCGACAGTGGATTTGATTTCCTCCATTGATAGCAAGGCGGTGACGTTGTGAACCTTCACCTCTGATATCAGCGCCTGATAGAACGTGTCATAGGCGCGCGCGTTCTGAACCCGCACTTTCAGGATATAGTCGATATCACCTGCCAGCCTGTGCGCCTCTTGTACCTCCGGCCTTGATTTCAGCGCGGCAAGGAACCGTGCCTGCCAGTCCTTGTCATGTTCGGACGTGCGGATCAGCACGAAAAAACACGCCTCGAACCCCAGCTTTTCGGCGTCCAGAATAACAGTCTGCTGGCCGATCACGCCCGCCTCGCGCAGCTTGCGGATTCGGTTCCAGACGGGGGTCTTGGATGACCCCACCGCCTTGGCAATATCATCTAGCGACTGTGCCGCATCCGCTTGCAAAGCCGCCAAAATTTTCCTGTCTGTCGCATCGATCCGCAAGGCCATTCCTGTTTCTCCGATATTGCAGGACGCATGATCCAAATTTCTGCCATCGCAGAACACTTGTCCTTTGTTGGCGCATAGGGGAAGCAAATAGCAGAATAATGTTCTATGTAGAAGCTAAGAAATCGAAGGACGCACCATGCAGCACTTTCCCATCTTCCTTGCCGTCGCCGGTCGCCGGATTGTTTTATCCGGTGGTGGCGATGCCGCACTGGCAAAGCTGCGCCTGCTGATGAAGACAAAGGCGCATCTGACCGTGATCGCACCCGACGTTGCCCCCGAAATCAGCGCTTGGGCCGCTGCGGGCAAGCTGCGCGTGATCCCCCGCGCCATGGAAGTAGGTGACACACTATGTGCCTCGCTGTTCTATGCGGCGAATGAAGATGACGCCGAGGATGCCCGCGTCGCCGCTATTGCCCATGCGGATGGGGCGTTGGTCAATATTGTCGATAACCTTGCTGACAGCCAGTTCATCACCCCCGCCATTGTGGACCGCGACCCTGTGGTCGTGGCCATCGGCACCGAAGGTGCTGCCCCCGTTCTGGCCCGCGCCATCAAGGCCGATATCGAAGAACGCCTGCCCGTGTCGCTGGGTGTGCTGGCACGGATCGGCAAGACCTTCCGCCATGCGGTCGATGTGCTTCCGATGGGCCGCAAGCGGCGCGATTTCTGGGCTGACTTCTATTTTCAGCGCGGGCCAAAGGCGATGGCCGACCACGGCGCAGACGGTGTGATCCCCGCGCTGGAAACGCTGCTGGATGACCACATCACCGCGCGCGCCAAGGCGGGTCATGTCGATCTGGTTGGTGCTGGCCCCGGCGATCCCGAATTGCTGACACTGAAAGCCCGCAATGCGCTTGATAAGGCCGATGTCGTGATCCACGACAATCTGGTCACCAGCGAGATTCTGGAACTCGCGCGCCGTGAAGCCATCATCATTGATGCGGGCAAGCAAGGCTTTGGCCGCGCCATGGCGCAGGACGATATCAACGCGCTGATCGTGCAACATGCGCTGGACGGGCATCATGTGGTGCGCCTCAAGGCCGGTGATCCGACGGTGTTTGGTCGCCTTGACGAAGAAATCGACGCAATCAATGACGCGGGCGTTTCCTATACCATCGTGCCGGGGATCACGGCTGCGTCCGCTGCTGTGGCTGGCATCGGGCAAAGCTTGACGAAGCGGGGACGCAATTCATCGGTCCGGTTCATCACTGGCCATGACACGCGCGGGTATGCCGACCACGACTGGCGCGCACTTGCCGCAACGGGCGAGGTCGCCGCGATCTACATGGGCAAAAAGGCCGCCCGTTTTATCCAAGGCCGTCTGCTGATGCATGGCGCTGATCCCGCAACACCCGTCACGATCATCGAAAACGTCAGCCGCGCCGATCAACGCATCATCGCCACCTGTCTGGCAGAGCTTGAACCCACATTGACCCGCGCCGCCCTGACCGGCCCTGTCGTCACTTTTTACGGCCTTGCCCCGCGCGATGCGGCGGCGGCGGCCCTCGAGATCAAGGAATTTGCCTGATGCCACAACGATTCACACCCAAAGTCGTCACCGCCAATGCGCTGCTGGATGGCGACGCTGTCTGGCTGACCGAGGATGACCGTTGGTCGCCCATCATGTCCGACGCCGAACTGATCACCGACGAGGCCCACGCCGATCTGCGCCTGTTGCAGGCCAAAGCGCGGGCAGCCGAAATCGCCGGCGTCTACCTTGCCGATGCCCGCATGGGCGAGGACGGACCCGAACCTGTCCATTTCCGCGAGGCGTTCCGCACACGCGGCCCATCCAACTATCCCCACGGCAAACAGGTCGAGGTCTGAACTATGTATATCTACAACGATTTTGACGAAAACTTTGTCCGCACCCGCGTGGCACAATTCCGCGGTCAGGTCGAACGCCGCATTGATGGCTCCCTGACCGAGGATGAATTCAAACCTTTGCGCCTGATGAACGGGCTATATCTGCAACTGCACGCTTATATGCTGCGGGTGGCGGTGCCTTATGGCACGCTGAACCCGGCTCAGATGCGCCAGCTGGCCTATATCGCGGACCGTTGGGACAAGGGCTATGGCCATTTCACCACGCGCCAGAATATCCAGTACAACTGGCCCAAACTGGGCGACGTGCCCGATATGCTGGATGCTTTGGCCGATGTCGGCATGCATGCGATCCAGACCAGCGGCAACACGATCCGCAACGTGACCGCGGACCATTTCGCCGGTGCCGCTGCGGATGAAATCGAAGACCCGCGCGCCATCGCGGAATTGCTGCGCCAATGGTCCACCGACCATCCCGAATTCCAATTCCTGCCACGCAAGTTCAAGATCGCCGTGACCGGCGCCGCCCAAGATCGTGCCGTGACCCGTGCCCATGACATCGGGCTGGTTGTCGTCCGCAATGACGCAGGCGAAGTGGGCTATCAGGTCATCGTCGGCGGTGGCCTTGGCCGCACCCCGATGGTGGGCAAGGTGCTGCGCGATTTCGTGTCCAAAGCGGACCTGCTGCCATATGTCGAGGCGATTGTCAGCGTCTACAACCTGCTTGGCCGCCGCGACAACAAGTACAAGGCCCGCATCAAGATCACCCTGCATGAAAACGGCATCGAAGCGATCCGCGATCTGGTCGAGGAACGGTTCACCGCAATCCGCGCAGGCTTTAGCGGTTACGATCAGGAATTGCTGGCGCAGATCGAACAATCTTTCGCGCCACCGGCCTTTGTGACCAAAGCCACCGACGGGTACGAGGCCGCACGCCTTGCCAATCCCGCCTTCAGGTCGTGGACCGACACAAATCTGGCAGCGCACAAGGCTGCGGGCTATGCTATCGTTTCTGTCAGCATCAAGAAACATGGTGCCACGCCCGGTGATGCGACATCAGACCAGATGCGCGCACTGGCCGACCTTGCCGAGACCTACGGCCACGGCGAGTTGCGGATCAGCCATGAACAGAACGTGATCCTGCCGCATGTGCATCAATCCGACCTGCCTGCGGTCTATGCCGCTTTGCGCAAGGCTGATCTGGCGACGGCGAATATCGGGCTTGCGTCCGACATCATCGCCTGCCCCGGCATGGACTATTGCGCACTGGCCACGGCTCGGTCGATCCCCATTGCCCAACAGATCGCCACGCGATTTGATGAATTGAAGATCGAGCATGATGTCGGCCCGCTCAAGATCAAGATTTCTGGCTGCATCAATGCCTGCGGGCATCACCATGTCGGCCATATCGGGATTTTGGGGCTGGATCGCGCAGGCGTCGAAAACTACCAGATCACGCTGGGCGGTGACGGCACCGAAACGACGACCATCGGCGAACGTGCTGGCCCCGGTTTCAGCGCCGAAGAGATTGTGCCTGCGATCGAACGGCTGGTCACGGGCTATCTCGACCTGCGGTCCAGCAAGGAAGAGACGTTCTTGCAAACCTATCGCCG
>Ga0207421_10007160_pt1 | contig 11957 bp, 12 predicted proteins | sample SodLakKL_010_SED_4_FD_187542 | JGI IMG/M metagenome (GOLD analysis project Ga0207421, IMG submission 187542) | Alkaline sediment microbial communities from Lake Tanatar, Kulunda Steppe, Russia - 8KL_010_SED (SPAdes) (version 2) | ecosystem: Environmental > Aquatic > Non-marine Saline and... | reverse complement strand
ACCTACACGAGATACTTGAAAACATCGAAGAAGTGGTGGACTGATAGATGGGAAACAGCGGGATCGTACACTCTTTAAAATCACGTATGGGGCGTCCGAGTAAAGAAGAGATAGTTTCAGGAGACATAGTGCCTCTACTGTTCAAACTCGGTTGGCCCATGATGGTGGCATCCATCCTCCAAACCACCTACAACATGATAGATACCATGTGGTTGGGCAGGCTTCCAGCACCACACAACCTCAATGCTGTATCCGCCCTTACATTGGCATGGCCCTTCATAATGCTGATGGTGGCAATAGAGATGGGATTGGGTATCGCTGGGATAGCTTTGATATCACAGAACACTGGGGCAAAAAGATACGAAGAAGCCCGTAGGGACGCTGGGCAACTTTATTTCATATTCATCTTGTTTTCAATTTTACTGGGCATCTTGGGTATATTCGCAGCGGAACCCTTCCTGAACCTATTGACTGGAGGCAGCCCCGTGGTTGGACCAGCGACTGCGTACCTTCAGATAATATTCCTAGGATTTCCAGTATTGATCACTTTTGCAGCATTTTCCTTCTCGCTTAGAGCATGGGGGGACACCATCACGCCAACACTCATAATGGCCGTCAGTGTTTTAATAAACATCATTTTGGATCCGATCTTCATATTCGGCCTTGGTCCTGTACCACATATGGGGATCCAAGGTGCTGCTATAGCAACTACACTATCCCGCAGCGTAGGACTACTCATGGCGATCTACATGCTTTACACCAAAAGGGTCGGCCTCTGGGTCAACCTAAGCCATATGAAGCCGGACTGGGAACGTATCAAAAAATTCTTCCAGATCGGCATACCCGCCACCATCGCCCGTGCCCTTGATTCCATGGAATTTTTGGTCTTTGCATCGGCCCTTGCCTATCTACCCAATCACAAGGACGTTATGGCCGCCTACGGGATAGGCGGGCGGATACTCGGCGTAAGTTTTGTGGTGATGTGGGGTCTCGGTATGGCACTGACTACGGTGGTAGGTCAATCACTGGGTGCAGAGAAAAAAGATAGGGCTGAAGAGGCGGCAAAAAAAGGTATGTTGGTTATGACATTATTGATGACATCCATATCTTTGATCTTGGTTTTGATCCGGTACCCGGCATTCGGGTTCTTCATCAAGGATCAGCCGGAGGTTGTTAGGATCGGCGGAGAATTTCTGCTGATACTAGCCATAGGAGCACCATTCTTCGCTATCTTCGAAGCGGTTTCAGCCACATTGAACGGTTCCGGGCATACAAAACAGCAGCTAGGCATCAGCGTTACGAGACTCTGGGGGTTGAGGATACCACTCCTTTTCTTACTCGCCTTCTACCTTGCACTACACTCCACAGGTGCTTGGCTGGCCATAGCCCTGAGCAATGTCGGATCGGGAACCCTTGCGTATATCGTATACAAGATGGGGTGGTGGAAGGAGAAGATCATCGAAAAGGATCCGCTCAAAACACCTAAAATGTAAAATATATCATAACACAAGGGCATACCGATGAAGTATTACGTCGAAGCCTACGGATGCACCATGAACAAGGGTGAAACAAAGATGCTAGCCGAAAGGCTCTCGACGGAGGGTCACACCCGCGTTACCGAGGCTGATTCCGCAGATACCGCCATCATAGGTACATGCGTTGTTATCGAGAAGACCGAAGAGCGGATGAAAAGGCGTATACATGAACTGGAGAAGATATGCGATAAGGTGATCGTGACCGGATGCCTTGCCACCACTGGTGAAGGGTATCTAAAAAGTAACTGTCCGGGCGTTGAATTGATCGGTGCTGGGGAGATCGATATATCTTCAGCCCCGGAACCTTCGTTGATAGGCTCGGTCCCCATGGCAACAGGATGTACGGGAGGATGTGCTTACTGTATAACTAAGCTCGCACGTGGAGAACTGAAGAGTAGGAGCTTAGTTTCGATCAAAAATAGATTCAAGAGTTTACTGCGGCAGGGTGCCGTGGAGATACGCCTCACCTGCCAGGACACAGCATCCTATGGTGCTGACATCGGGACAGACTTACCTCACCTTATGGATGAACTAGATAGGTACGAGGGCGAGCACAGGATCCGCATAGGGATGATGAATCCAGATACCGCTTTACCGATAAAAGAGGATCTCGTCGAAATACTGATAGACTCTCATTTCTATCGTTTCCTGCATATTCCGCTGCAGTCGGGTTCGGACAAAGTTTTAGATAAGATGGATCGGCGATATACGGCGGAACAGTGGATCTCTCTGATACAGTATTTTAGAAAGCATATACCAGATCTGACTTTATCCACCGACGTGATAGTTGGATTTCCAGGAGAAACAGAAGATGATTTTCAGAAGACCCTTTCACTAATCAAGGCAGTAAAACCGGATATACTGAACATCACCCGATTCAGTCCTAGACCGAACACGCCAGCGTATGATATGGATGATAAGATACACTCAAGAGAGAAGAAGAGACGGTCTAAGATGCTCACAGAGTTATATCAAAAGATCAGCCTCAAACAAAACGAGGAGCACATAGGTGTGGAATCAAAAGCGTTGATCAATGAAGATGGGAAAAATAATACGGTGATGGGTAGGATGGAGAACTACAAAGTTGTAGTCGTTGAGGGGGGAAAAGAGCTACTGGGTAGATGGGTCGATGTAAAGATCACCGAGGCCACCGGAGTATACCTCAAAGGCCGTTTGATCTAAACTCCCTTTTTATCGCCCCAGATGTTCTTGTGAAGCTGGGGGAGGACCCTGACGTCGAGCCCGTCCTTTACAACACGTTCCGCCAGGGTTTTCACCGGTGAAGAGCCTTCGGGTTGAAAGATGATCTCCGCTGCGATATCGTTTTCATCGATGATGTCCAGGGCAAAGTCGTAGTCGTCTAAATCCGCTATCACGAATTTGATCTGGTCGTTTTTGTTAAGTAAAGATAGATTATCGTCTAACATCCTGGATTCCATACCTGAAGAGGGAGTCTTGTAGTCCATGGATATCATCGCTTTCGCAGATACCAGTGGAGTGATATCTATGGAACCGTTCGTTTCTACCGAAACATCACCCATATCAGCCAACCGATCTATCAACTCCATGGCATCCTTCTGAAGCATCGGTTCTCCACCGGTAACACAATATCGTTTGATCGGAAATCCTTTCACCTTCTTCAAAACCTCCGAAACCTGCATCCTTGAACCTCTCCCCCATGCATACTGGGTATCGCACCATTCACATCGTAGATTACAGCCGGAGGTCCTGATGAACACCGTTGGTCGCCCGATCTCCTTCCCTTCTCCCTGGAGTGAATAGAATATCTCTGTTACTTCCATGATGATTCTATGGTCTAAGAGGGTAATAACAGTTTCCAAAAAACTTATCATGACTACCGCATGTGGCGAAAACATGAAGATCGGTTTCGTCGTCAACCCCATAGCAGGTATGGGGGGCAGAGTAGGGTTAAAAGGTACAGATGGTGTTTACGAAGAGGCATTGGAGAGGGGGGCAGAGCCGGTGGCTAAGGATAGAGCCTCAAGAGCTTTAAAGTCAATGAACAGAGGACATCTATGGATAACTGCAGGAGGGGTCATGGGCGAAGAACTGCTCAAAAAACACTTTCCAGAAGACGATATAGAGGTCTTTCAAACATCCAAAGATATCGGAGAGACCACCGCTGAGCATACGAGTGATATTGCGAAAGAGTTCGTTGAAAGGTCCGTCGATCTCATCGTATTCTGTGGAGGTGATGGAACCGCCCGAGATATCTATGAGGTCGTAGGTCTGAAGATCCCCATCCTGGGTATCCCTTCAGGAGTCAAGATGCACAGCGGGGTCTTCGGTATAAACCCTGAAGCCAGCGCCGAATTGTTCAACATGTTCGTGTCAGGTGAAGCCGACGTGGGCACAGTAGAGATAATGGACCTGGACGAAGAGAGATACAGAAAGGGCTCATGGGAGATCAAGATGCACGGCGAGGCCAGGACCATCTATGAACCACACTATATCCAGATGGGAAAGCAGAGCTATAGATCCGTAGCCGAGGATGATCTAAAGTTCGACCTGGCACGGTACGTTGTAGAGGAGATGGAAAGATATCCCGATTATCTGTTCGTCATGGGACCTGGATCCACCACCGCTAAGGTTCAGGAGTTACTAGGTGAGGAACACACCATACTCGGAGTGGACCTTCTGAAGGGAGGCAAAGTGATAGCATCAGATGTGTCCGAAAAAGAGATCTTAGAAGAGGCTGAAAACTGCCAAGGTGTCAAGATCGCTGTATCGGTGATCGGTAATCAGGGTTTCTTCCTTGGAAGAGGAAACCAACAGATCAGTCCGAAAGTGGTACGGTTGTCCGGACTACACAATATATACATAATGGCAACACCCACAAAACTGAAGAGGTTATCCAGCATACGGGCGGATACTGGAGATGAAGATCTGAACAAAGAGATACGCGAGAAGGGTTACATGAGGGTGCTGCAGGGTTTTAGAGAATATAAGCTGGTCCAAGTGCAGGCATGATCATATTTTGACCACAAGGATGGTGCTGTCGTTGTACTTATCCCTATAGCGACCCATGATCGATTTTGCTAGATCCATTGCGTTCAGACTTAGATCGAAGTCATGGGCATCGATGTCATCCGATATACCTTTAGAATGCACTATGAACACATCCCCTTGATATATCTCTTGTTCCTGCGTGCAGAACATCCCCATGGAGTCCCACACTAAACCCTTTGTTTTCTGAGGTACTATCCGAGTGTTGCTCTTGATATCTACATCACCCACGCAAGACCAATGCATCTTGGAGGGATAGATATCCATGATCCCTATCTCCGCCCCTGGAGTTCCTTTTAGTTTCTCATCTAGCGTTTTCATCGCCTGGGAAATAGTTTTTCTCGTCACCTCGTTGATATCCCTCTCTAGAGTCTCTATAACATCGATGTGATCTCCGTGAGAATCTACCACGAGGAACCGGGTGAATAGAGGTTCGTGGAGTACGAACACGGCGTCGCCGGAACGGCATCTACCATCCCGGGGATGGACTATGTAATGGTATTGCATACGACATCATTTCTATAACTGATCTCTTTAACAGAGAAAATATCGTCTAAATCATTGAAAGCATTTTCTTCCTTCTGATATCCCGCTTCCAACTCAGCGCTCATGAAAACACCGTTAAGTGAATGACGTTTTGTGGTATATAACATTTGTTATCTGCATCGATCGGTCATTGATCTATCCTATACAGTCATATCAAAAATAAAGGAAAGATTAATAAGCCCACCCACTTTTTTTATGGTCTATGAACTCCAAGATGCTGGTACTGGTCGTAGCAGCTGTACTTGTACTCGCAGGGATCACTCTGATGGCGGTTGCAGAATCCACAGAGGACACAGATGGCGAGAACAGCCTACACACAGTGGATGCAAACGGAGATACTAGACCATATTTCTGGTTCGGAGTTGTTTTGGTGGTGTTCGGTTGTATCACCGTCCTGATATACGTGTCTAAATTTTGAAAGTCGATTTCACTTTCGGGTACCCCTCCCTCAAACCGTTTTATAACCTGGTACCCATGGGATGTGATGCATGAGCTGTAATATACATCTGGTCAAAGGTGAGTTGACATCTATCCATCTAGATCAACGTCTTTTGACCGAACTAGCTGTTAAAACGGTGGCGTCCACGGGAAAAAAAGCACTCATATTGGACGGTTCCTCTAGGCTGAATCCCTACCATGCGGTCCGGGCCTGTAAAAGATACGGCATAGATGAAAAACGCACTCTGAAGATGATAATGGGTGCCCGGGGTTTCACCGCATACCAGATGTGTGAGCTCATAGAGATGTTGAAAGATGAACTCACCGGCGGGGATTACTCATACCTGGGGATCAGTGGTCTCTACGACCGATTTCTAGATCCTGAACTGGAGCCGGAAGAGGGTAGATGGCTGTTACAGAGAAATCTACGGAAGTTAAAATTCCTGGTCAAAGAATACGAGCTTTACTCGGTGGTCAGTGCCCCTGGTGATGAGCATGGGTAGGAGCGTTCCCACGTACAGAGAAGAGCTGATGAAGTTGATATCAGAATGGAGCGGGTTCAGGAGAGCCCTGAAGGGGACGGAGAGAAAGGCTTTCGATGAACTCATCATCAGTGCAAAAAAACATATCACCGCGGGTCAGAACCAGGCCAATCCAGACCCCATGGAAACAATGCTGCTGTCCATACTGCTGGAACATCGACTGATCTTGGATAGGATAGAAAGGAGATTACAGGATGAAAGGATGGATATTGGACATCTACCCCGACTTTCGGAAGGGGAAGATGACGATATGGTTGAGGAACAATAAACACGGTCATAAGGTAGTGGATGATTTCGAACCCGTGTTTTACCTTGAGGGGGATGTACCGGAAACATTGGATAGGTCGGGGTTCAAAGTACGAAAGGTAAAGAAAAAAGTGGCGCCCGGCACGGGTCCTTACCGCAGTCTATTTGAGATATCTCCAGGCCGTACTATGGATCCCCGCTCCTACGTTTCCGCCGTGGATTTTTTCGAGGGCTATGGTAGGAGAGAATTCTACGATGTAGACCTCATGCTGGAGCACCGATATATGGTGGAGAAGGACATTTCACCGATGACACTAGTAGAATGGGATGGTGGGTGGAAAAAGGTCGGGGACAGGTACGAGATGGATCCGACGCTTCCCGGCCTGCGAACGGTCGAACTCGATGTCGTGGTAGGAGGAAGGAGATCTTTGAACTCGCCTATGGATCGCATAGTGTTCAACGACGAGGTCATAGATGGGACTGAAGAAGATATGATAAAAAAATTGGGCAGTCGGTTAAAAAGGTATGATCCCGACGTTGTCATCACCCAGGGTGGCGACACCTTTCTTCTGCCGTACCTGTACTACCGGTCGGAGCTGCTCGACATACCGCTGGTACTAGGTAGAGAACCGAGTATGCATCTACCGCGGGAAGGAAGATCCCACGAATCCTATGGAAGAGTCATATATCGTCCGGAACCACAGATGCTCAGAGGAAGGATACACATAGATTCAAACGCCTCTTTTATGTACTCACAGAGCGGTTGGGAGGGATTGGTGGAGGTCTCTAGACTGGCGAACATACCTCTTCAGAAGATGGCGAGATACAGCCCGGGAAGGGCGGTGGACTGTATGGAGATAGAACATGCTCTGAGGGACGGATACGTTATCCCGTGGAAAAAGAATATGGTGGAGGATATCAAGACTTTAGACCATCTGTTGAAAGCGGACAGAGGCGGTATCACCTACGTACCTGAGGTCGGGATCCACAGGGACGTTGTGAAGTTAGACTTCGCCAGCATGTATCCGTCCATAATAGTAAGGTACAACATATCTCCGGATACCATGGGCTGCGACTGCGGAAACGACAGGGTGGTCCCTGGGTTGGGTTACAGTATCTGCAGGGAGAAGAAAGGATTGATACCTCGAGCCATAGAACCGGTGTTGGAAAGAAGGAGGATATACAAGAGTAGGTCCTGTGGGAACGATGGATACGCCCGCAAAGCCCAAGCGTTAAAATGGCTGTTGGTCACATGCTTTGGATATACGGGGTACAAGAAGGCGAGGTTCAGTAAGATAGAGGTTCACGAAAGTATAACTGCCTATGGGCGTGAAACCCTATTGAAGGCTGCAGATATCGCCATGGATATGGGGTACGAAGTCATACACGGTATAGTGGACTCTCTATGGTTGAAGGGGGATATCCACGGCATCTCGGAACTGCTTGCAAGGGTGGAGTATGCTACCGGTGTGGAACTGGAACATGAAGGAACCTACGGATGGGTCTGCTTCTCCGCAGACAAGCAGGACAGGAAGATCGGGGTCCCTACCAGGTATTTCGGGGTCCTAGACGGCGAACCAGAGGTCAAAGGGCTGTATCTGAAAAGACACGATACACCCCCATACTTCAAGAATGTGCAGAGGGAGATGATCGGTGCATTGGGCAAAAAGGGTGAGATCAACGAAGACGTGTTCAAAGTGGTAAAAAGGGCCATGATCGAACTCAGAGAAGAGAAGGTATCGTACGACGATCTAACGTTCACAAAAAAGTTCTCCGGTAAACGGGGTTTGAGTGATGGGAGGGCGGCTTATGAACGGTACCGGGATGCAGGTATAGAAGTCAAGCCGGGCCAGATGGTCAAATACGTGATAAAGGGTGCCGGTAAAAAGAGGGCTGAAGAGAGGGTGATCACGCCCTACGACGATGATGATCCATATGATAGGAAAGCCTACGAAACGTACCTATTCAGGGTGGCAGAGGAGATCACGTCTCCATTCGGTATATGGAGAGAGGATATAGAACGGATCGTTAAGAAAGTCAGTCCATAGGTGATAAGGAGTCGATCAGACCTAGATCTCTTGTAACACTTCCTGAAAGAGAGGATCCTGGGTTTATCCATGCCTGTACCGCCTCATCCCGGTAATCATCGTCTGTCTTTCCACCCCATATCCCGAATAGTGTTACCTGTATTTCAGGTATCTTTATGGCTCCAAATGTGAGAGAAAGATCATGGAGCAGGTTAAGGATAACGTCGGATGAGACCGTATGATGTCTTTCTATGGAGTGGGGTACCTCCAGCACAAAGTATGGTATCTCCGAATTCTCGGCATGATTGCCCATATTTCTGTCCGCGGATATCAGAGCTGCGGCGATGTTCTTATCCCAGGAAAATTGTTCCAGTGACTCGACTATGCGTATGTCGTTCTTCTCCGCATCTTTCTTGGACGGGTTTCCTCGGATCCTGGCAGCGTTCAATCGACCACGCAGGTGATTCAACTCCTGTGTGGCGAACTTTGCCTTACGGGTCATCAGTTTTCCACGGTTTCGGAAGTTGAACCTTATATCCCCTATGTGGGTGTACATCCCCATCATCTTCAGATCCGATTCATTATATTTATCCCGTATTTGATGGTCGATCTCCGACTCTACGATGGAGCTTAGGAGAAAATCAAAATACTCTGCATGTACAGTACCAGTTCCTGTTTCTATAGGAAATCTTCTTGAAATGAATCTAAAGTAGGCAAGATTGGAATCTATGGATAGGAATATGGATCTGCTTGATAGGGTAGGGTCTATCTCTGTACGATACAGGTATCCGATCCATTCCTTGAACTCTTTCCAGTTATCAAAATGTATGAGTCCGGAGGATATTAGGCAGCTTTTGTAATCTGCGAATCCGGGTATATCGGATGAGTGGCAGTAATTCTCCAATTCATGCCCATGGTCGAAAGTACTTTTACCGTACAATGAAACCAGGTAACCCTTATCTTCGAACTCTATATCCAGTATAGTTTTGTGAAAGTAAGGTTCCTCGACGGTTATCTTATCCAATCCGTTCTCCTTGGCAGAGTTTATCAACAACATGATCTGTTCTTTAGTCAATGTGTGTTCCATGCTATCAGCCCTCCATAAGATCAACGAGTGATATACGGTCATGGTCTAATATGGGATATGGAACATCTATAGGGATCTCCGAGGTGAAATAGAATACATGTTGAAAAGAATCGTTGTAGCCGTCTATCAATATCTTGACGATCGTTTCTTTCCTTCCACCAGTTATATCTAGTGCTATAGTGTCCCTCTCGATCACAAAGTCATCCATCGCATCATCGATGGAGATGCTATCTTCTATATCAGCGATCTTGATCTCTGCATCTCCGCCGTGTGCGGATATGAGCTCACGAAAGTTATCTGATAATCCCTCTATTTTATGACTGCTGTTCAGGATCAATACTAAATCGGGTACATAGTTCCGTTCTCTGATCACGCACCACAGTGAATTCAGAGTCGACCAGGCATCACCTTGAGAGAAGCATACGTATCTTTTCTTCATTCTATTTCCTACCTATAATAAAGCCACCGGGGGGATTCGAACCCCCGACCTATGGTTTACGAAACCATCGCTCCACCATCTGAGCTACGGTGGCGATCATCTACGGGCCTGGAATGGACCTCGTTTGAATATCCGCTTAGACCGCTTCAGGGCTTCGATGCCGGGCATGGTTCGGCCGGCTAGGAAGTTTATGCATGAACCACCACCGGTCGAGATATGGTCTATGCTATGAGATATATCCAACTTTTCTAGCACCGCTGTTGAATGACCTCCCCCGATTATGCTGTAGGCGTCGGAATGGGCTACTGTTCTGAAAAGTTCTGTGGTACCTATTGAGAATTCTTCGTATTCAAAAGCTCCTGCGGGTCCGTTGACCACAACTAGCTCGGCGTTCTCTATCTCCTGGCTGTAGGTGACTATGGTCTCTATCCCTATATCCATTATAGGGGCATCCACCGGAAGTTCTTCTTTAGATACAACGTCGCGACGTTCGTCGTTCAACACTGCAACATCGGTGGGGACTTTTATCTTGTCACCCCATCTGTCGAGCATGGATGATGCCCGTTTCACATATCTTTCGTAGCGTGGCACCTCTTTTTGCAAAAAGTCCATGCTGCCCTTTCCAAGGTCGATACCTTTAGCCATCAAGAAGATATGTCCAACTACGCCCATAGTAAGTATCCGGTCCATATGTCCCTTCTCAAGCATATGTTCAGCCACATCGATGGAATCATCCACCTTAACACCGCCGAGCATAGCGATCTTCGGAGAAAGATCCGGTTGGAACGCTTTACCCATGTCTTCCAGTTCCTTCTGCATGACCCTTCCGGCGAGATTCGGTACCAGTTCAGAAAAACCGACCAGCGTCGGCTGAGCCCTATGTGCAGTGGCGAAGGCATCGTGGACGAAAAAGTCGATCATCGGAGCCAAACGTTGAACGATATGAGTGTTCTCGTGTTTAGATCTATCCTTCTCACCTTTGAGGGCGATCTCCTCGGCATAGAATCTGGTATTCTCCAGTAATATCTTGTCGCCGGGTTTCATGGATCTTATCTTCCTCCTCACGTGGCCGTGGAAAAGACCATCCAGGTACTCCACCCTTTTGCCCAGTAACTGACTCATGCGCATGGCATGACCATTCAGGGTGGTATAATCGTTCTTACCAGGCCTACTCTGGTGTGCCAATATCACCACTTTACATCTCTCTAGGTCCCGAATAGTGGATAGATGACTTCTGATACGGTAATCATCCAATATCCTGCCGGATATTGGGTCGATAGGTGAGTTTATGTCGACCCGAACCAGTACGGTCCTGCCATCTAGGTTAAAATCATCCAATGTGAAGATATCCCATTGCTTGCCTGGCATATTATCATGCGGTGATAATCACATTGGAATATAAGCTTTACTTAGTTTATCGATACTCGACGACCAAAATTTTGATATTGAAAGTCCACTTATGACGGGTTCGATGGACACCGAAGAGCGATTGGCGATCGTGCTGAAAAATGTGCAGGAAGTCGTTACGGAGCAAGAGATGGTAGAACTGCTAGAGAGTAAAGCTCACCCGTCCGCCTATATCGGTTTCGAACCGTCCGGTATGATGCATGTAGGTCAGGGTATGGTCTGTGCCAACAAGATAATCGATATGCAGAAAGCTGGGTTTCATGTAAAGATACTATTGGCGGATTGGCATGCATACATAAATGACAAGTTAGGTGGAGATATCGAGGCGATCCGCAGGTGTGGGGAATACATAAAAGATTGTTTCTTGGCATTAGGTGTGGATCCCGATAAGACGGAATTCATCTTCGCCACTGACATCATGGATGGTATCGGTTATTGGGAACGTGTACTCAGGGTCGCAAAATCAAACTCGGTGGCACGTATAAAACGAGCTGTGGACATCATGGGAAGGGATGCGGATGAAACGGAAGCGGACTCCTCCATGCTCATATATCCTTCCCTTCAAGCGACGGATATATTCGAGCTCGATATCGATGTGGCCTACGCGGGTATCGATCAAAGGAGGGCACATATGCTCGCAAGGGATACTGCTGAAAAGATGGG
>Ga0207421_10007159_pt1 | contig 11958 bp, 14 predicted proteins | sample SodLakKL_010_SED_4_FD_187542 | JGI IMG/M metagenome (GOLD analysis project Ga0207421, IMG submission 187542) | Alkaline sediment microbial communities from Lake Tanatar, Kulunda Steppe, Russia - 8KL_010_SED (SPAdes) (version 2) | ecosystem: Environmental > Aquatic > Non-marine Saline and... | reverse complement strand
GAATAAAATATTTGAGAAAAAGGAGGTAAATGATATGAGGATGTTTGTTACCGAACTGCGAGGCAAAACCGTGATGACCAACGATGGACAGATATTGGGTAAGATAGACAATTTTGTGATAGATACCAATACTGGAAACATCAAACATGTTTTAGCTACACCCGCTGAAGAGATAGAAACTGAACTATTTGAGACTGATGCCGAACAACGATTGGTTTTGCCTTATGAAGGGATGAGAGCTGTGAAAGATGTAGTGGTGATGGAAAATATAAGCATGGATTGAACTCTATAAGGATTCATCCCTACTTGGTTTATCTCCCCCTTTTCTGATTCGTTCGGGAGATGGACATAAACGCGGTTCATTAGATGGAATCAAATAAAGATACTATCGAGTTGATCGCCCCATGGAAAAAAGTGTTAAAAATAGACTTAGAGAACTAGGTATTAGACCTACGAAGAGTCTAGGACAGAATTTTCTTGAAGACATAAACATCGCTAAAAAAATAGTCAAATTGGCAAATATAAAAGATTCTGATAAAATTTTGGAAATCGGTCCAGGATTGGGGGTTTTAACAGACTTTATAGCCGAAAGAGCTGGGAAAACAATCTTGATTGAAAAAGATAATAAGCTTACAAGTTACCTCGAAGGAAGGTACTCGAAATATGATATAGAGATCATCCGAGGAGATGTTTTAGAAGTAGAACCCCCTGATTTTGACAAAGTGGTATCCAACCTTCCTTTCAGCATATCTTCTCCTATAACCTTTAAACTTCTTAAATGCGATTTTAAGATCGGAATATTAACCTACCAAAAACAGTTTGCAGATCGTATGCTGGCCGAAGTGGGTGAAGATGAGTACTCTAGACTATCTGTGATGGTTTCAGTCTATGCTGAGATAGAAAAATTATTCAACATATCTAAAGAGTGTTTTTATCCTCCTCCAAAAGTTGATGCTACGGTCATCAGATTAATTCCATCTGAACCTGAATTTGTTATAAAAAACGAAGAGATTTTCTCGAAAGTGGTGAGGGAGCTTTTCAACTACAGAAGAAAAAAGATCAAAAATGCACTTAAAACCGGATTAGATGTGAATATTGATGATTTGCCCTATGAAGATAAAAGAGTGGGTAATATATCGCCTAGACAAATAAACGAAATCGTAAATTATCTAATCGAAGAAGAGATGATTGACGAAAATGATTAGTAATTTCCGCTTTTCATAAATCACTCAAATTCTATACCACATTTTGGGCAAAAGCTATCTTCTTCACCAACTTCAACACCGCACTCAGGGCAGACAAAAGTAGATTCACCTAATGGATTACCGCACTTTCTGCAGAATTCGTCCTTTTCTTTCACTTTGTTTCCGCATTCAGGGCATTCATTCTCCATAATCAGCTCTACACCACAATTCGGGCAATAGGTGTCCTCCTCCTCGCCTTTAAAACCGCATTCAGGACAGGTTTTTACCACCTTAGATTTTTCTTCTTCTGTTATTCTATGATCTTTATCCGTGGCTTTCTCAATATTTTTTGTTTCTGGTTTTACTTGTGTTTTACCAACAGTATCTTCTGACTTTTCTTTGTTTCGGAGAAGGTCAGGAAAGCGTTCCTTCACCTCCTTCGGAGGTCCTTCTTTTTTATCAATGTCCTGTCCGGCTATCAGCCCAGCGCCTTCCTTGCCTTGGATCGTCTTTTTACATTTAATAGAATATCTCAAAGCTCCGGTATAATCCTCCTCATCAAAGCATCTTTTCGCTTTAGCGTAAAATTCTTCAGCTCTCTGCCCGTGATCGTTTTCCTCTAATAGGTCCCGGGCCAATTTCATCTCGAATTTTGATTCAAGGAAATTATCTGGAAGACTTTCGAGTTTCTCTTTCTGTTTCTCCAGCTCCATTCTTTTGCGGGAGGCATCCTTACTTTCATTAAATTCTACTTCGTCTAGTTCATCGACCGTATAGGACTTTTTCACAGAATCGTTGCTTGAACCAGAGACGCCTGTTTTCTTTTTAGAAAGATCATCTTTGGCCTTCTCGGTGAAATTTTTAGCCTGGGATAAATCACCTTTTTCTAGCGCCTGTTCAGCTTTATTGACCATCTCATCAGCCTGTTTGACATCTTTTCCTTTTCGCTTCATCAAGCTCGTGACTCCCTTTGTCCTTTTGATCCTGTTGTAAGCTTTATCTTCAGGGGATAACTCTCTTTTCGTTTTTATTTTTTTAAGTCTTCTTTTTTTGGTCTTTTCTAAATAAAAATAAGCTGAAAGAGAAAGTACAGCGAATACTATTATACTCATTATTACTAGCAAAGGAGTGCTCATGTTTATATAAAAGATATTTTCATACTGATATAAGTCTTTCGGGAAGAATTGAATAAAAGAGGAGCTTAATGAGGACAAGTTCATTTAACAGGTTGTTTTCTCTCAAAAGTATTTTATAATATTAAAAGCATGGCTGAATAAAAGGTGGTTACATCCCCGATATCAAGAATTTGAAAGAAAATGAGGATATTTCTAAACTCAATGAACTTGTTCTTGAGGGTGAAAGCGAAGTCAAAGAAAAGGCTTTAAAAGCTATAAGTGAATTGATAGACCAAGGGTCATATGATTCTTCTACTTTAAAACCTCTCGAAACAGCCCTAGATTATGATTCAAAAAATATCCGAGAAAACGCCGCTGAACTTATCTATAATTTGGCTCAAAATAATGTTTACCATAGTTCCTCTTTGAAACCTTTAATCGCTCTTTTGGATGAAGATGACGAAAATATTCGAGGAGCTGCTGCCAAAGCGTTGAGAGGATTAGCTGAAAAAGAAGTCTACGATGCAAAATCGATAGAAAAACTGAACAAGAACCTAAGAGATGAAGATGAATTCGTCAGATGGAATGCAATCAGAACTCTTGAAGTCCTTGCAGAAAAAGGCATTTGTAGAGCTTCGACTTTAAAAGAACTTTATAGGGTTTTAGATGACTCAGATGAGGAAATAAAAATCGTTGCACTTCATACGTTGCGTAGCATGGCAAGAGAAGGCATAACTGACGATGAATCCGTGGAGAAGATTGGAGACTTACTCAGCCGTTCTAGTAGTGAGGTGAAACGGAATGCAGCTAAGACGATAGAAACTTTAGCGAAAAATAATATTGACGTTTCTCCAGTTATTGGTAAGTTAAACAGACTCTTGAGAGAAATAGATGAGAAAAATAGTGAAGCAGCTGCCTCAGCGCTTAAATCTGCCTTTGAAAACGGTTATTACGAGAGAAGAACTGTCAAAATATTGAGTAAAATGTTATCTGATTCCGATAAAAAACGTCGGAGACAGATTCTTAAAAATCTCCTCGATTTCGCAGAAAAAGGATTCGTAGATGAAACTTCTTTAGATGCCCTAAATAAATTAGCAAAGGATGATGACGAAGAGATGAATAAAATTGCTATAAAAACTATGACATCAATGGCGATGAACGGTGTCAAAGAAAATAAAATAGTAGATACTTTGAATGCCACCCTAAAAAACGGTAATAGCGAGGCGAAAAAAGTCTCGGCTAGATCCATCAAAAAACTAGCTAGTGTAGGAATTTATAAACATGAATCAATGGAACCGCTTTTTGATCTTCTTCAACATCCCCAAGATGAGGTAAGAGAAAGTGCTATTGAAGCTATAGAATTCATCACTTTAGAAGAAATCTGGGATGAATCCATACCTGAGAAGATATTCTATACGTTAGAGGATGAAAACAAATTCGTTAGAATCTCGGCCGTTTCTACTCTCAAACATCTCGCCGAACAGGGGATGGCTTCAGATGAATCAATAAGTTATCTAAACGAGCTTCTACGTTCAAGAGATGAGGACTTAGTAGAAAGAACTTTGTTGACTCTTTCAGTCATGATTGAACAAGGGATATATGATAAAAAAACAAAAAAACATCTTAACGAATTAAGTAAAGATTCAAAATATAGCATCCAAAAAAAGGCTCAAGATTTGATTAAAATAGTTGAAGAAAGGGGTTGAAGAATCTGTTCATCACCTAAACTCATACCACAGTAAATATCAGGAAGCAAGGCCGGTAAAATCTTAAAAGGCTTTACATCCGGCTCTTCATAACTTCCCTTCATTCAGAGGAAGCCTTTCTAACAGTATCGGTCCTCTTACCTTAATTTTTTCTTACCGTGATTTCTATGGATGAAACGTTGGTCGTTCCATCACCTTCGTCGTTCTCCAACTGTTCAGTTTCGGTGATTATGTCCGTGATTTCTGCATCGTCTAAGAAGCGGTTCTTCGCTATCTCCGCTATATCTACCGCCTTGCTTATAGCTCTTCCTCGTGCTTTTATAACCGCTTCTTCGCTCCCACTACTAAACTGGGTCATCAACGCCATCACGTAACTCATCGTTTCTTTACTTCCAACAAATATGGTATTTTCATCGTCCATGGTTGTAGCCTCCTTTTGTACTGCGGATTATCCTAAGTAAATGGTAGTATTAACTATTTCGGGTCAAATTCCTTTACTTTTTCTTTATACGATACCTTCCTAAGAGCCAACGTTCTTAAATAAAAAAGATTAATTCCAATTACTAACTTCGTAACAAAATCCTTTTATATTTTCTACGTTTTGGCTAACCGGAATAGATGATTCAGATCATTTTAATCCGTAAAAACATAGGAGGATAACTATGACAGAAATTCCAAACTATATTGGTCCAGCAGCTATGGGTCTTGAGATGGGTGTAATAACACCAGGGACGGACATCGTGAATGAAGTATTCGAAATTATCAAACGTGTTCACGAAGATCAGCTCTTGAATGATGGAGACGTCATCTGCATAACGGAATCTGTAGTCGCGAGGGCACAGGATAATTATATACAAGTCGAGGAGGTCTCGGAGATGATAAAAGAAGCTCTAGACCTTCCAAAAAACGGAATCGTTGGTGTCGTCTTTCCTATCACTAGTAGAAACCGATTTTCGATGATACTAGAATCTATAGCTAGAGCAGTACCTAAAGGAAAAGTGATCGTCCAATTTTCTTATCCTTCAGACGAGGTTGGAAATCAAGTAATATGTCCCGAATTCGTCGAAGGCTTGAAGAAAGATTTGATCACTATGGAAGATATCGATGAAGGAAAATGCACACATCCTATCACGGGAGTGAATTATATAAAATACTATCAGGAAATCATAGAAGAGACAGGAGCGAACTCAGAGATCATTTTATGTAACGATCCAAAACAGATAATGAAATACAATCCAGATGGAGTTATTGCAGCGGATATACACACACGGGAAAAGACTAAAAATTCTATAATGGAAGAGACAAACAACTGCATCACTCTTGACGAGGTCTGCACAGAAGGAGAAGTTTTCTCTAAATGGGGGTTATTGGGGAGCAATATGTCTAGTGGAGATAGATTGAAATTGGCTCCTAAAAACGGAAAAAAGGTGGTAAACGAACTTCGGCAAAAGGTGAAAAGTAAATTAGGAGTTGAGATCGAAGCTCTCATCTACGGTGATGGCGCATATAAAGATCCCAGCAGTGGGATTTATGAACTAGCGGACCCAAGACCAGCAGTAGCTGCTACAGATGGTCTAGACTATTTTCGCCGAGGCGTGAAATACAAATATCTTGCGGACAAATATTATTATGAAGAAAACAAGGAGCCAGAAGAGATAGAAAATATTTTAGAGGAAAAAAAGGCTGAAAATAAATCTGAGGATTCGATGGAAAAAGAAGGAACCACGCCAAGAAGGATGGAAGATCTTTTGGGAAGTCTAGCAGATTTGGTAAGTGGTTCAGCAGATGCTGGAACACCGGTAGTTTTAGTTAAAAATTTCTTAGGATGAAACCAACTTTTCTTTTTTCTCTTTATCCCATTTTTTAATCTCTGCCTCTCTCTTTAAAGCTTCGCTCCTATCCCTCATCTCTTCAAGATATACAAGCTCGCATGGCAGTCTACTCCTTACATATTTGCTACCGTTCCCCTTTTCATGTTCCTTGATTCTCCGTTCCACATCTTTACTTATACCGGTATATAGTGAGCCATCAGATAGTCGGAGAATATAGAGATACCACATACAAAGGTATACAGGATTATTGCCACAAATAATTTACCTTTTTTCAAGTATGAGAGCGTTCAAGGTCACCATCAAGGCCATCCCGACATCACCGATCCCGACTGCCAACCATAAGGTCACAAGACCAAAAAAGGTGAAAACCGCTAGGATGAACTTGACACCGATAGAAGCGACTATGTTCTCTTTCACCACTTTCATGGTTTTTTCACTAATATCAAACAGATATATCAATCTTGAGAGGTCATCTTCCATCAGAGCCATATCGGCAGATTCCATCGCCGTGTCTGAGCCAGCGGCTCCCATGGCGATGCCTACATCACTTTTGACGAGAGCTGGAGCATCGTTTACACCGTCCCCTATCATCGTTACGAGTCCTTCTTCCTGTAGATTCTTTATCTCATTCAGCTTTTGATCCGGTAGAACATTCGCTATGTACCTATCTACCCCTAATTCATCAGAGACGGCTTTGGCAGTCCTCTCATTATCGCCAGTCAGCATAATAGTCTCTATTCCATATTCTTTCAGCTTAGTTATTACTTCTCTAGCTCCTTCTCTAAGAGTATCTTCAAGCCCGATGAGACCGAAGGGTTTTTCGTCTCTACCAAGAACAACAACCGTCTCGCCCTCTAAAGTCATCCTAGATATCTCTTGTTTCGTTTCATTCCCGAGTTCGAACATATCCGGATTCCCGATCTTGTATTTTTGACCATTTATTACACCCTCTATACCCATCCCAGTAAGAGATCTAAATTCCTCTACTTGATAATGATCATCACCGTTTAACGAATTAGAGTGTTCAATGATGGGGTCAGCAAGAGGATGATCTGAGCCTGATTCTAAACTACTCGAAATCAAAGCTATCTCTTTAGGATCTAGGTGATCTAAAGAAACGATCTCTGTAACAGAAAATTCCCCAGTAGTCAAAGTTCCCGTTTTATCGAAAACAACAGTGTCTATTTCTTTTATTTTCTCTATAAAAACACTTCCTTTTATAAGGACTCCTGTTTTCGCTGCTTTAGTCATCGAGGATACCATGGTTACGGGCGTGGAGACGACAAACGCACATGGACACGAGAGAACAAGTAGGATTAATCCCCTATACAACCAAGATCTAAAGGACTGTTCAAAAAATAACCAGGGTATGGTCGAAACAGCTAATGCAAGCAATAAAACTATAGGAGTATAGTATCTGGCGAATCGATTTACGAATTTTTCGGTCTCTGCTTTTTTCTCTTCGGCTTCTTCGACCAATTTTACTATCTTGGATAGGGTTGATTGCCCGCTTTCCTTACCAACTTCCACTTTAAGTAAACCCTCGATATTGAGCGTGCCCGCAAAAACTTCATCTCCCGGCCCCTTTCCTTTAGGCACCGATTCCCCTGTTATCGCAGATTCGTCTATGGAAGAGGTACCTTTTTTTATATTTCCATCTAATGGTATTCTTTCACCCGGTTTGATAATGATGGTGTCACCTATAGATACATTCTTTGGAGAGATCTTTTTAGTTTCGCCGTCTCTTAAAACCCTAGCTTTAGTTGGAGACAGTTCTAATAGTTCTTTTAAACTCCTCCTGCTCCTAAATACAGAATAATCTTCCAATCTCTCCGCTACTGAGAATAAGAAAACCAAAACAGCGGCTTCACCCCAGTAACCTATAGAGATCGCACCGATAGATGCGACGACAACTAAACCATCTACCTCAAAGGCGTGATTCTTAAGCAACTCTATTAAAGAAGACTTTGCAAGAGGAACACCACCGATAAGGATACTAAGTCCCATCAGTAAACGGGAAATGGGCAACCCTAATACAGTAATTTGTATCTCAAATATTAAGGTGCTAACCGATAATAAAAGAAGCAAAACCATCAAGATTATATTTTTAGAATCAAAGAGGAAATTCTGGAGTGTGAATTCTTCATGTTCTAATTCGAGATGATCACTTAGGTCATCTACGCACCTTTTACAATATGGACAATCTTCCATATCTTCATACATCTAGGATTTTCAAAATCACCCATTTACTAATAATTTACGTTAAGTTCTGGTTAAAAGTATAAAAAATCTATATCCATTTCACCATGCGATTATAAAGACTGTGGAGTTCATCTGCCTCTTCAACCCAGTGTTGTTTACCGTCGATAGTGGTTTCTTTTTTCCAAAGGGGTACATACTCTCTAAACTTCTCCAAACAACTCACACAGGCCTCGATAGCCTCTTCTATTTCAGGCGAGCTTACTACTATCGCCATAGCGTTCTCTCCAGCTTCTAGGATGCCGATTCTTTGAACTAGAACAATACCGTTTATATTAAATTCTTTTAATATTTGTTCTTTAACCCTTTTCATCTCGTTTCTTGTCATGCCCTCGTATATACGAATTTCTAAATTCTGTAGGTCAGCTCCATCACTTTCTTTTTTCACTACGTCACTAAAAGTCATTACCGCACTAGTACTATCTTCAACCACCTTTTTTTTCAATTCTTCTAGATCAAAATCATCCTCTTCTAATATGACCTTGCTTTTCATCACTTTCAAACAACCTAATTTTTAAAGGTATTTTAAGTTAATGACTAAATACTTAATATTTTCAATTTTTTACTTTCTTTAAGAAGAAATCATGGGACTACTTTACCCTTTTGGAAAAGTCTACAAAAATCGAATATTCGGACTTCAAAAAATATATTAAGATGGAAATCCATTAGGATAGTGATAAAAGAAGGGCCGAGGATGAAATATAAGATATTGACCGCTAATCTTTGTTTATTCCTAGTCTTTAGTGGAGTGATAACTATATCAGCAGATACAGGGAGTCCAATAAGAGAAGAAAGTGTATTTTCGGCCACGGTTTTAGAAGGGGTAAAAGATCTGAGATACGATCGAATCTCAGATGAGAGCCCTGTGATAGTTGAAAGGGAAAAAAATCATCCTAGATATGATATAGATTCAAATGAATTAAACAACGCGCCTGAAGAGAATAATTCTAGTGGTTGCTCTGTTCGGGACTTCCTAGGTTGGGCAGGATCTAACATCCAAGATTTTTTGGGTTGGGCAGGATCTAACATCCAAGACTTTCTTGGATGGGCTGGGTCCAACACATATAGCGGACTTGCCGCCCTAGGTAGAGGCTCAATCGTTCTTTTCCTGGTAGTCCTTCTTATTATGATTGTTTATGGGGCTATTATGATCTGAATAAACACCTAGACTGAACAAAATTTCCTCGTACTGCTAATTCTCCTATTCATTATAAAAAACTAGAGAAAAATAACAAAATCCGAATCTGACAAGCTGGGGGTGGGATTCGAACCCACGGAGAACCGCTCTGCAGGCGGTCACATTAGCCACTCTGTCACCCCAGCAGGGGAATGAAAAATAAAAGAAGGGGCGCTATAACTTTTGTGGTTCAACTTCGATGTTCAAGAGCTGCATGATAAGTATTTTCGAGAAGAGATAGTACCGTGGTAGGTCCAACACCTCCGGGAACCGGTGTGATCTTTCTTGCTTTTCCTTTACATTCTTGATATTCAACGTCTCCCACCAATCCCCCGCTCTCTAACCGGTTCATCCCTACATCTATTATCACTGAATCTGGAGCTATCATCTCTTCAGTAATTAAATGCGGAACACCTGCTGCCGCTATTAAAATCTCGGCTTTCTTGGTGTGCTGTTCCATATGATCAGTAAATTCATGTACCACGTGAACTGTTGCATCTCTGTTTAGTAAAATTATAGCCATCGGCTTTCCCACTATCGTGCTATGACTCACTATGCATATTTCCTTACCCTTTAACTGAATATCCTCACAATCAAACATCGTGAGTATTCCTTTGGGAGTGCATGGAATCATCTCCTCGTCCCCTACCATAAGTTTCCCCAAATTCTTTGGATGGAGACCTTCAACATCCTTCATTGGATCTACCTTTTTGATCAAATCTTTTCCATCTATATCTCCCGGGAGCGGCATCTGTATCAAGATACCATCCACCTCTTCATCTTTATTCAACTCATGAATTTTATCTATCAACACCTCTTTTTTTACTTTCTCGCTGTAACGATGGGTTTCAGTTTCTATCCCTACTCTTTCACACCCACGATTTTTAACACCTAGATACACTTTCGAGCCTTCGTCCTCTCCCACAAAGATTGTATGAAGATTTGGAGGTTCCTTCATCTTATCTATTTTCTCTTTTAGAACTGCTTCTCTTTCATCCGCTATCTTTCTACCATCGATCTTTTTTCCACACATCTTCATCACTCTGGTGCCCAATCGGGAAATTTTGGATCCTCAATTTCATATCTTTTGTAGGATTTGATATCGATGACTGGAGTTCCGTTTAAAGCATCTAAACCTCTGACCTGAAGACTATTTCCCTCACAATCAACGAGTTCACATACCGTATATGAAATAGGATTTGGTCTGACAGGTGCACGAGTTGCAAAAACACCTGTAAGAGGGTTAGAGTCATCAGCCATGGGATGTACTCTTTTTATATCTCTATCACTCCTGTCAAACCAACACATCACTGAGATATGTGAATTTTTTTCTATGCCCAATAAAGCGTCTTCATACTCTTTATAAACCTCTATTTCTGATATTTGTTCTTTGTAATCATCTGGAATCTCCTTCGAATATTCATTCCTTACCCTCCCTATTTCTATCAACTCGAATCTTTTAAGTTCGTTTGATCCCATGAAAAGTGATTGTAATATATAGGTTAAAACGATTACGGCGAGATCTTATGAAAAATAAGGGGTTTTGTTTTATCTTATATCTATTCCTTTATCTTCACTGCTTCTTCCGCACCTTCGTCCATACCATCTACTACGTCGTAACCGGCTTCTCTCAACATCCTTTTGCCTTCTTCTTCGTTTGTACCCAACATCCTGATAACCGTAGGTTTCGTAGGTTCATAATCGATGATTCCTTGTGCGATTTTGTCGCACTGAGTGATCCCGCCAAATATGTTTAGATAAATGGAACTTACTCCTTCTTTCATATCTATGATTTCCAAAGCATGTTTCGTGTCATCAGCATCTGCACCTCCACCAAGATCAAGGAAACAGGCAGGTTCTCCACCGAATTCCGCTACAGAATCGAGGGTCGCCATAACAAGACCTGCGCCGCAACCTACTATGGCTATATCGCCCTCGAGATCCACATAGGCAAGATCGTATTCGCGAGCCTTTTTCTCTCTTTCGGTAACGAGTTTACTTTCTGATTTTTCGAAATCTTGTCGGTAGAGTGCGTTGTCATCTATATTAAAGACTGCATCAATGGCCAATAGACCATCTGGTGTAGAAACCAAAGGATTGATTTCTGCGAGTTCAGAGTCGTAATCATCGAAGGCTTGAGCCAATTTTTGGGCTATCTTCGCCATCTGAGATAGTTCATCTCCTTCCAAACCTACGGAATCAGCAAGATGCAAAGCTTCGTAACCTCTCAATCCCATCAAAGGATCAATTGGTTTTTTTGCTATCTTGTCCGGATACTCCTCTGCGACCTCTTCGATATTCATCCCGCCCTCAGTTGTCATTATCAATGTTGGTCTTTTCTTTTCTCTATCCATAACCATTCCGACGTAATATTCATCTTCAATCTCAGCTTTTTCAGAAACCAAGATCTTTTCTACTTTTAAACCTCGTATCTCCTTGCTAAAGAGTTCTTCAGCTTTCTCTATGGCTTCTTCTCTAGTCTCAGCAAAAAGGATTCCACCGGCTTTACCCCTTTTGCCAACAGTGACTTGGGATTTTAGTACTACAGGTTTTTTCACCTCTTTTATCTCTTCCGGCTTTTCAATTAGATAGCTTTCAGAAACCGGGATGCCATATTCCTCAAAAATTTCCGCAGCCTGATATTCTTGGAGTTTCATCTTTTATACCTCTTGATATTGTTTGCTC
>Ga0207421_10007158_pt1 | contig 11958 bp, 8 predicted proteins | sample SodLakKL_010_SED_4_FD_187542 | JGI IMG/M metagenome (GOLD analysis project Ga0207421, IMG submission 187542) | Alkaline sediment microbial communities from Lake Tanatar, Kulunda Steppe, Russia - 8KL_010_SED (SPAdes) (version 2) | ecosystem: Environmental > Aquatic > Non-marine Saline and... | reverse complement strand
GGGATGCCCTCGAGCCGGTCGTAGAAGATGAATTCGTCGCAGGCCGGCGGCAGCATGGCCGAGGTCGAGCCCTTGAGCCCGACGCCGATGACCCGCTTGTTGAGTTCGCGCAGCTTGCTCACCAACGGGGTGAAGTCCGAATCGCCCGAGACGATCACGAACGTCGACACGAAGTCCCGGGTCAGCGCGAGCTCCATGGCGTCGACCGCCATCTGGATGTCCGCGGCGTTCTTGCGTACCGAGTCGGAGCGTTGCGGGATCTCGATGAGTTCCACGTTGGCATCGACCATCCCGCGCCGGTCCTCGCGGAACAGGTTCCAGTCCGCGTACGCCCGTCTGGTGATCAGTCGACCCCGTTCCGCGAGCGCCTCGAGGAGGGGCTGCGGGTCGAAGCGGTAGCCGATGTCGCGTGCACCGATCGCCACGTTCTCGTGGTCGACATACAGCGCGAGTCGCTCTTCTGAGGCGTCTGATGAGGTCATGGGGGGAATCCTAGTGCACCGAGGCCGTGGGTCGCCGCAGGGACGAGCCCCTGCAGCGTGCGCTCGTGACCGCTATGCGGATCGCCTGTGCACGTTGCCCTAGGCTGCCAACCTGACTAGTCCGAATGGGGGGTGAGGTGGGTACCGCAACGAGTCATGGGTATCGCGACGCGCTGCGCTCGCCGATCGCCCGGCGACTGTGGGCCGCGAGCCTCGCCTCGACGCTCGGTGACCACATCGGCCTCGGCGCGCTGCTGTTCCTCGCCGCCGATCGTACCGGCTACGCGATCGGGGCCGCGGCCGTGCTCGCGGTCGGGGTCGTGCCGGCCCTGATCACCGGTCTCGTCGGTGGCCGCTGGCTCGACCGGTTCCATCGAGGCCGGAGTCTGGCGGGGCTACAGGTGGCGGGCGGCGCCGTGATCTGCCTACCCGTGCTCATGGACGGCGTCCCGGTGATCCTGGTGACCGCGGCCGCACTCGCCGCGATCAGGGTCGCCACCATCGCGGTGCGGTCCGGAGCGATGGCCGAGGGTGTCGAGGACGAACGCCGCGGGCCGTTGGTCGCGCTGTTGGCCTCCACCGATCAGGGCGCCCAGGTCCTCGGGTTCCTCACCGGCGGCGCGCTCTACGTCACCGTCGGCTCCGACGCCGCGTTGCTGCTGGATGCCGCCACGTTCGTGATCGGTGCAGCGGTGCTGGTCGGGCTGCGCCTCCCGGCCCCGGAGTATCGTCGCACTCCCGCACCGCTGAACGCCGGGCTGCTCGACATCTGGAGACACCCGGTGCTGCGTCTGCTCGGCGTGCTGGTCGTGTGCAGCGGGGTCGTCGCCTCGCTGCCCGAGGTACTCGCCCCGAACGTGGCGGGGCCCGGTGACCCCCTTCGGCCCCTGGTGCTCGCGGCGGCGCCCGCCGGTCAGGTGATCACCATGGCCTTCATGGGTCGATCGGCGTCCGTCCGACGTATCGGCGTGCAACTCGTTCACCTCGGCGCACTCGGTGTCGCGCTGATGATCGCCGCGATCGCACCGTCCACCCTGGCCGTCGCCGGCGCCAACATGCTCGTGGGCGCGGGTATCGCCTGGATCGTGGGGCCACAGCTGCTGTTCCTGGCGCACGCCCCCCGGGCACGGATGGCCCAGATCACGGGCACGATGGTGGCGGGACTCGCCGTTGCCGACGGGCTCGGCTCGTTGATCCTCGCGGGGGTCGCCGACCTCGCCGGCATCGGCTGGGCCTACGCCGGCGGGGGCGCGGTGATCCTGATCGCCGCGGCGGTCGGCTGGCGGGTACATGCGACCAGCGAGAGCCTCCGCGCGCTCGACCCGGCCGGGCATCGCACCGCCCCGCTCGGCTGACGCCCGCGACCCGGGACGAGGGAGCCGAGACCGTCACGGCCCGGCCCGGGCGCTCACTCCCGCGGCCGTCCGTCCCCCGCGGGCACGGTCCGCCCCTCGATCGCCAGCAGGTCGAGGACGCGTTCGGGAGTCACCGGACGCTGGTAGAGGAAGCCCTGCCCGAGGTCGAACTCGAGCTCGAGGGCCTGGGCGGCCTGCGCCGAGGTCTCGATGCCCTCGGCCACCGTGCCGAGTCCGAGGCTCCGGGCCAACGCGACCACGGTCTGCGCCACGGCGACGGCATGAGCGTCCTCGCCGAGCAGCGCGACGAACTCCCGATCGATCTTGACCTTGTCGACCGGTAGACGGGCCAGGTGCGACAACGACGAGTACCCCGTGCCGAAGTCGTCGAGGGTGATGCCGACCCCTCGGTCGGCCAGATCCCGCAGCGTGCGCATCGCATCACCGGCGGCTGCGAACAGGTGCGACTCCGTCAGTTCCAGACAGAGGCGGTCGGCCGGGAACCCGGTGTCGGCCAGGGCATCGCTCACGACCTGGCCGAACCCGGGGTCGTCGAGCTGCAGCGCAGAAACGTTCACGGCCAGCACGAGTTCGTCGGCTCCGTGGTCCAACCGCCAGGATGCCGCCGCGGCACAAGCCTCGAACAGCAGCGCCGCACCGAGGGGCCGCATCAGCCCGGCTGCCTCGGCGACACCGATGATCTCCGGCGCGGCCACCTCGCCGAGCTCCGGATGGGTCCACCGGACCAGGGCTTCGACGCTGTCCAGACGGCCGTCGTCGAGGCGGACGATCGGTTGGTAGGCCAGGCGCAAGCCGTCCGCCAGTGGATCGCCCCGTCGACGCCCCTCCAACAGCGAGCGCAACGACAGTTCGATGCTGGTGCGACGAAGCTCGGCCGAGCGCAGTTCGGCCGTGAACGAGGTGAGCTGCCCCGGCTCCTGACGCTTGCTCTCGTACATCGCCATGTCGGCATCACGGAGCAGCGAGGCCGCAGGCGTGGTCGATCCCGGCATCGCCATCGCCACACCGAGACTGGCCCCGACGCTGAGCGAATGGTCGGTCCTGGAGTGGCCGTCCCCGCCGAGGGCCGAGACCCGGAGCGGCTCCTGCAGCGCCCGGTGGATCCGACCGGCGAGCTCCGAGGCCTCCTCATCCGATGCGACATCTTCGAGCAGCACGGCGAACTCGTCCCCACCGAGCCGCGCCACCGTGTCGTGCGAGCGGACGGCCTCCACCAGCCGTGCGGCCACGACCCGCAGCACCTCGTCACCGACCTCATGGCCCAGCGAATCGTTGACCGTCTTGAAGCGATCGAGGTCGCAGAGCACGATCGCGGGCCGGCCGCCCGACCGCTTGCTCCGCTCGAGCGCGTGTTCGAGGTGTTCGAGCAGCAGCACACGGTTCGCGAGCCCGGTCAGCGGGTCGCTGAGCGCCAAGGTGGCCAACTGTTCCCGGGCCCGGCGCAGGGCCTCGGTCTGGGTCGCCAGCTCCATCGGGGCCGGCAGCACGCCGTGCTCGACGGTCTGGTCGGCGATCGTGGCCGCGGCGACGCCGGTGGCCGCGGCCATCTGGCGTAGCCGGAGGCTTGCTCGGGGGACGCTCACACCGGTCGTCTCGGCGATGATCCGTGAGGCGTGACCAAGCAGGCCCTGGTTGCCGAGACCGTCACGGACGCGTGCGGCCAGCGCGTCCCCCGCGGTGTCCAGACCGAGTTCGAGGGACCGCTCGATCAGCGAGCCGATCTCGTCTGCGGTCCGACGCAGATCGGCGAAATCCTGATCCTCCCAGATCCTCGGTAGTGCCGAGAACGCATCGATCGCCCCGATCGGGGTGCCGTGGATCGTGACCGGAACGCCGATGACGGTCCGCACGGGGCTGGCGGCCAGCAGCGTGCTCAGCCGTTCCCAGCGCACTTCGAGTTGGACGTCGGCGATGGTCACCTCACCGTGGGCGAACGCCTCGTGACAGGGGCCCTCGACGCACAGTTCCTCGGCCACCTCCAGGGCTTGGGCGGTGGTGTCGCTGGCGGCGGCGAACCGCAGTGCCCCCGCCTCGTCCAGCAGCAGGCACCCGATGCCGTCCACCGCCGTGACCCCGGCCGCGACCGCGAGAGCCTGCCGGACGGCCTCGAACAGGCCCAGATGTTCGAGGTCCGGCGGAGCCGGAGGTGACGTCGGCATGGTCCCTCTCCATGGCGCGAGGTTCGTGCAGGCGGCACCGCACCCGTCGAGCCCGGGCGGCGCCGATGGTGCGCAGCGGGAACCTAGGACCGTGTGACACGCCGGCAGCCATGCAGCGACTGGGACGGGTGTTGGACGCTCGGAGGGAACTCTGCACGACGTGAGGCGATCCGCCTCGACGCGGCGACGCCCGACCCGTCATGCCAGTGCGAGGTCGACACCCAGGAACTCCGTCAGGACTCCCGCGGTCGCGACGTCGTCGCCGACGTGGTGCACCCCGTGCATCCCGAGCCCCCGTGCCACCTCGACGTTGCGTTCCAGGTCGTCGACGAACGCACAGTCCTCGGCGCGGACCCCGATCCGCTCCAGGGCGAGCTCGTAGATGGCCGGATCCGGCTTGCGCAGCCCCACCTGTCCCGACACCACGGCGATGTCGAAGTACGCATCGATGCGGTCCCACGGATACATGTCGATGCCCCACGAGTTCGACAGCAAACCGGTCGGGACCCCCGCGGCGCGCGCCCGCGCCGCCACGTCCCAGAGCCTGCCGTCAGGGGTCATCCCGGCGAAGAGTCCATCGATCAGCGAACCCTCCGGCGGCGGCGCGTATCCGGCATCCTCGAGCATCGTGCGCAGGTCGAGGTCGAAACGCTCCACCGTCATCTCCCCGCGTTCGAGAGCACCGATCGGACCTCCGCCGCTGGAGCGCGACGCGGCGACCAACAGCTCGAACGAGCGACCGGGATCGATGTCGTGCTCGCGTTCGAAGGCTGCGAACGAGGCCGCGATCGGCCGGGTCAGCACCCCGCCGTAGTCGAACAGCAGCGCACGCCCGCGGGTCATCGACCGACCTCGGCAGCAGCCTCACCGGCCTTCTCCGCCAAGGCGATCACGATGTCACCGAACGCCTCGAAGCTGCCGTCGTTGTCGCCATAGGCACCCGAGGCGTAGCGCCCGTAGACCCCTTCGAGGATGCACGCCAGTTTCCAGTACCCGAAGGCGACGTAGTAGCCGACCTCGCCGAGATCGCGTCCCGAGGCCGTCGCGTACCGCTCGATGATCTCGGCGCGACGCGGGAAGCCCTCCACGACCGTCGGGGCGTCGATCAGGGGGATCGTCGGGTCCCCCGGTTCCGACCAGTACACCAGCAGCAGCCCGACGTCGGCCAGCGGGTCCCCGAGGGTGGTCAACTCCCAATCCAACACGGCCTGGATGCGGCCGGTCGTCGGGTCGAGGATGAGGTTGTCGAGTCGGTAGTCACCATGAACGATCGTGGCCGGCCCCTGCACGGGAACGTTCGCGGACAACCGCGCGTGGACCTCGTCGAGCACGGGCAGGTCCCGGGTCCGGGCCTTCTCGACCTGACCGTGCCACCGCCGCAGTTGGCGTTCGATGTAGCCCTCCCGGCGGGCCAGGTCGCCCAGACCGACCGCATCGATGTCGACGTCGTGCAGCGCCACCAGCACGTCGACGACGTCCTCCGCCGCAGCGCGTCGCAGCGGCGGCTCGAGGAGGGCCCCACCGTCCGCAGCGCTGCGGACCACGACCCCGTCGACGTGCTCCATGACGTAGAAGGGAGCGCCGGTGATCCCCGGATCCGGCTCGTAGCCGATACAGGTCGGGACCGGCACCGCGGAGCCCGCCAGCGCCGAGATGATCCGGTGTTCGCGTCCCATGTCGTGCGCCGATTCGAGCACGCCGTGCAGCGGCGGCCGGCGCAGGATGAGCCGCCGGCCATCGGCGTCGGTGACGGTATAGGTCAGGTTGGACCGACCGCCCTTGATGACCTCGAACCCCAGGGGCGGTCGCACCTCGGTCCTGGCCTGCAACCAGCGGGTGACCCCCTCGGGTTCGATGCCGTCGACGGTTCCCTCTTGCGTGTCGTGCTCGGTCACCGGTGGCCTCCTCGCCGTCTGTGGGCAGCCTCACAGACGGCCGGGCATCATCCAAACCGAGGCCGGATCATCAGGACGGGTAGCGTCGTGGCATGCCCGACGACCCCACACCCTTCGAGGACCCGCCACGCGGGGCCGCAGCTAGCGACCCGACGCGGCCGACGGGTACGGGTCGCCCCGCCCGTGTCGGCGCCAGACGGCTGACGGGGAGCGTACGGTCGCTGTTCGAAACCGGGGGACGCGGGTTCCGCGACCTGGCCGTCACCCAGGTGTTCAGTACGGCGAGCGACACCCTGGTCGCGCTGGGCCTGGCGGGGACGTTGTTCTTCGCGGTGCCGTCCGCCGAGGCGCGCGGCAACGTCGCGCTCTACCTGCTGCTGACCGTGGCGCCGTTCGCCGTGATCGGTCCCGCGCTGGGACGCATCCTCGACCACACCCCGGTGGCGACGCGCACGGTGCTGGTGGTCGCGGCCCTGGGGCGCGGCGTCCTGGCCGCACTGCTCGTGGGCAGCACCGACAGCCTGTTGTTGTTCCCCGCGGCCTTCGGGCTGCTCGTCTTCTCGCGCGTGCACGGCATCACCCGCAACTCGTTGCTGCCGCTCGCGCTGGACGCACCCAGGGCCCTGGTCGCAGCCAACGCCCGTCTCGCCTGGATCGGCGTGCTCGGCGGCGGCATCGCCGGGGGCATCGGGTTCGGTGCGCTGCTGCTGCTCGACGCGAACGGTCCGCTGGCGCTCGCCGCGGTGACCGCCGCCCTGGCGGGGTTCTTCGGTCGCCGGCTGCCCGAACCCGATGGCGAGGCCTCGAGGATCGAGGGCACGAGGCCGTCCGCACCACTGCGCCTGCCGCGCAACGTCCGACTCGCCCGACTGGCGACGGCCGGTGTACGGGCGTTCAACGGCTTCCTGCTGCTGCTGATGGCGTTCGAGCTGCAGGAGGCGGATGCCGGACTACTGGACTTCGGCGCGCTGCTGGCGGCAGCGGGCGGCGGCTTCGCGGTCGCGTCCCGGATCGTCCCGGCCGCCGAACGTCGGATCCGGGAGGAGCCGATGGTGGTGGCCGCCCTGGCGCTGACCGCCGGAGCGGCGTTCGGCGCCGGGTTGTGGTTCGGCCTGGTGGCTGCCGCCGCGCTCGCCGGCGTCGCCGGTCTCGCCTGGGGCGTCGCGAAACTGGCCTTCGACGGCTTGCTGCAGTCCACCGTCCCGACCGGTCGGCGCGGTGCCGCCTTCACCCGTTCCGAGACCTGGTTCTCCGTGGCGTGGGTGCTCGGAGCGATCGTTCCCACGGCGATCCCGATGCCCATCACGCTCGGCCTCGCGCTGGCCGGGTTCGGTGCCCTCGCCGCACAGATCGTCTACGTCGGCGCCCTGCTCGTGCCGCCGGAACAGCGGCAGCGACGGCCCGACGTGCCCGACCCGATGACCGAGTGACCCATCGGGAGCACTCGCGGCGGCTCGGGCCTCGTGCCTGGCGCCGGACCCGCCGGGGCGACGGCTCACAACGCCCGGGTCGTTGCGAGGCTGGGGTCGGTCGGGGCCCCGGCAGGCGCTGGCCCACGACGCCGGATGCCTGGTCCCAATGGGTCTGACCGACCAGGAGACTGAGCCGCAACCGATCGGCGTAGTGCCCGTGGACCCCGGCCCGGATCCGAGCCGATCCGGCGATGTCGACATGGGCCGCCGTCCCGGTGGGCAGCCCCGCCAACCCGTCGTAGGTCAGCACCCGGTCGTAGAGACCCAGGTCCTCGACGAACGTGCGGTTGCCGGGCGAGGTCAGTCCGACCACCTCGACCCCACCACGAGAACCGACGTGGTGGGCGGTCGCGATGGCGGTCTTGCTCGACGCGCTCGAGATCACCACGTGATCGAGCCCGGTGTACGCCGACAGCAGATCGTCGATCATCAGCGAGGTCATGAACAGCGGTTCGTGCACCATCCGCCGCAGCTCGTCGATCGTGGGTAGCGGCTCGTCGGTGACCGCGAGCGTCCGGTAGCGGTTGTAGACCGGCGCGAGGCCGCTGCGGTGGTTCGCGACGTCGCTGAACCCGCCCGGATCCACCTTCCCCGGGGTGAGCACCACCTCGGATGACATCGGCACGAAGCCACGGACGCGCATCCCGAGTGGCACCAGCTCGCTTCGCGATTCGACGACCTCCGCGACCCCCCATGCCGGGAGTCGCCCCCAGCTCCGCCCGTCATCCCCCGGGTCGGCCGGGCGGATGGGGAACGCATCCCCGTAGCCGAACCGCTCACCGACCACGCCGTAGGTGATGGTGTTGGCGGTCACCGCGAACGCCTGGACCGCCAGTCTCGCCTCCCCCTCGGCGAGCGGGGCCACGGCCGGCTCGACGAAGCGTGCCGTGTGCAGGTCCGACCGGTCGATCTGGAAGTCCACGGCTGCTTCCTGTCCGGCTCGTGCTCTCGATCAGTCGTCCACGTCCCAGACGTTGCCGCTGGAGAGGAGGTCGGTCAACTGCCCTTCGCCCTTGGTGTCCACGGCTTCTTGCACCTGCTCGCGCAGCAGGTCGTCGTAGACCGGACGGTCCACGTCACGGAAGATGCCGATCGGGGTCGGGCCCGTCGGGTTGTGCGACAGACGCGACAGCGCGAACGCGGTGGTGGGCTCCTCGCGATTGGCGTCGTGCACCACCACCCGGTCCCCTGCCTCCTGGGTGTCCATGAAGCTCATCGAACCGTCCGGTTCTGCGACCACCGCATGCTCGTTGTCGGGACCGAAGGTGATCGGTTCGCCCTGGCGCAGCCGGATCTGGTTGTGCTCCTTCTGGTCCGGAGCCTTGAGCGCCATGAACGCACCGTCGTTGAACACGTTGCAGTTCTGGTAGATCTCCACGAACGAGGCGCCCCGGTGCTCGTAGGCGCCGCTGATCGCCTCGGTCAGGTGCTGACGGTCGGTGTCGATCGACCGGGCCACGTAGGTCGCCTCGACGCCCAGCGCCAGGCTGACGGGGTTGATCGGCCGGTCGAGCGAGCCCATCGGGGTCGACTTGTGCTTCGAGCCCAACGGCGAGGTCGGGGAGTACTGACCCTTGGTGAGGCCGTAGATCTCGTTGTTGAACAACAGGATGTTGAGGTTGACGTTGCGCCGCAGTGCGTGCATCAGGTGGTTGCCGCCGATCGAGAGCCCGTCGCCGTCACCGGTGATCACCCAGACGTCGAGGTCGGGGCGTGCGATCGCGAGCCCGGTCGCGACCGCCGGAGCGCGACCGTGGATCGAGTGGATGCCGTAGGTGTCCATGTAGTACGGGAACCGCGACGAGCACCCGATGCCGGACACGAACACCGTCGATTCGGGACGCGCTCCCGCATCGGCGAGCAGGGTCTGCACCGTGGCGAGGATCGCGTAGTCACCGCACCCCGGGCACCAACGGACCTCGCGGTCCGAGGTGAAATCCTTCTTGGTCAGCTTCGCGTCGTTGGTGGTCATGCCGGCACCTCCGTGACGAGCGCCTCGATGGCCTCGACCAGCTCCGAGGACGAGAACGGTTGACCGGTCACCCGGTCGTAGGTCTGCACGTCCACCAGCGTCCTCGCCCGTAGGTGCATCGCGAGCTGGCCCATGTTGTTCTCCGGGCACAGCACCTGCGGGTAGGCCTTCAGCAGCTCGTCGAGATCGTTGGGTAGCGGGCTGAGGTGGCGCAGGTGGATCCGCGCGACCGGGATGCCCTTCTGGCGGACCTCGTGGCAGGCGGCGCGGATCGGGCCCTCGGTCGAACCCCACCCGACCAACAGGATCTGCGCGTCACCGCTCGGATCCTCGACCTCCAGGGGCGGCAGATCGTCGGCGATGCGCTGGACACGCTCGTGACGAAGCAGCGTCTGGGCGTGGTGGTTGCCGGCCTCGTAACTGATGTGTCCGGTGTCCGCTTCCTTCTCGAGCCCACCGATGCGGTGCTCGAGCCCGGCGGTACCGGGTAGGGCCCAGGGCCGCGCGAGCGTCTCCGGATCGCGCAGAAAGGGCAGGAACTCCCCGTCCGGGCCGTTGGGCTCGGTCGTGAACGCGAAGACCTCGGTCAGATCCGGCAGCGAGTCCACGTCCGGCAGGTTCCACGGCTCGGCCGAGTTGGCGAGATAGCCATCGGAGAGCAGCACCACCGGGGTGCGGTAGGTCAGCGCGATCCGTGCCGCTTCGATGGTCGCGTCGAAGCCGTCCGAGGGGGAGCTCGCGGCCACGACCGGGATCGGCGCCTCGCCGTTGCGCCCGTGCAGGATCTGGAGCAGATCGGACTGCTCGGTCTTGGTCGGCAGGCCCGTCGAGGGTCCACCGCGCTGCACGTTGACCACGATCAGCGGCAGCTCCATCACGAGCGCGAGCCCCATCGCCTCGGTCTTGAGCGCGATGCCCGGCCCGGAGGATGCGGTCACCGCGAGCGACCCGCCGAACGCCGCACCGATGACCGAGCCGATGGCCGCGATCTCGTCCTCGGCCTGGAAGGTGGAGACATCGAAGTGCTTCTGCTTCGCGAGCTCGTGGAGGATGTCCGAGGCCGGGGTGATCGGGTACGAGCCGTAGAACAGCGGCAACCCCGACCGGACGCTGGCCGCGATCAGCCCGTAGGCGACGGCCTGGTTGCCGGTGATGTTGCGGTACCGACCCGGGGGCAACTTGGCCGGCTTCACCTCGTAGGTGAAGACGAACGCCTCCGTGGTCTCGCCGTAGTTACGCCCGGCACGCAGGGCGGTGATGTTGGCGTCGGCGACGTCGGGCTTCTTGGCGAACTTGGTCTGCAGCCAGCTCTCGGTCTCGGCGATCGGACGGGAGAACATCCACGACACGAGCCCCAGGGCCAGCATGTTCTTGCAGCGCTCGGCCTCCTTCTTGTTCAGCTCGCCGCGCTCGATGTGCCCCTCGAGCGCCCGCAGGGTGAGCGTGGTGATCTGCACCTCGTGCACCTGGTAGTCGGTCAGCGCGTCGTCCTCGAGCGGGTTCGACTCGTAGCCGGCCTTGGTGAGGTTGCGGCCGCTGAAGGCGTCCGAGTTGACGATCAGCGTGCCGCCCGGCTTGAGCGACTCCAGGTGCTTCATCAACGCGGCCGGGTTCATCGCCACGAGCACGTCGGGCGCATCACCGGGGGTGTGGATGTCCTGGTCGGAGAAGTGCAGTTGGAACGAACTCACCCCGGCCAGGGTCCCGGCAGGTGCGCGGATCTCGGCCGGGAAGTCCGGAAGCGTGGCCAGGTCGTTGCCCGCCATGGCCGATTGGGTGGTGAATTGATCACCCGCCAGCTGCATGCCGTCACCGGAATCGCCGGCGAACCGGACGACCGCGTTCGACAGCCGGACCGTGGTCCGCGTCGCCATGGTGCCACTCACAAGCATCTCTCCCTCTCATGCGGTTCCCACCACATGGATCGCCTGGCGCGTCTCCGCCGCACGCTCAACACGACGGCCACGCCCCGACCGTATCGCGCCAGAGGGCCGCCGAGGACATGCCGGCACCGCTTCCGGCGCCGAGATACTCGACCGGGCACCGCGCGCCCGCTCCCCCCGGGCTCAGCCGCAGACCGATCGGAGCAGCGAGTACGGGTTGACCGCGGACCCACCGCCCGGATGCAGCTCGAAGTGGATGTGCTCGGCACCCGCGGTCGCGTTCCCGGTCGAACCGTTGGTGCCCACCTGCTGGCCCGCCGAGACGCGCGCCCCGTTGCCCACCGTGTGGCTGTCGAGGTGCATGTACCAGTAATGGTCACCGTTGTCGCCGCGGAGGATCGCCCACAGGCCGGCGCTCGGACCCGCCCGCTGGATCGCCCAGGTACCGCTCGTGATGGCCCGGACCGGGATCCCCCGGGGCCCCATGATGTCGGTGCCCCGATGGGCGCGGCCCCCGGAGCGCGCGTAACCCCAGGAATCGATGAAGCTACGCGGCTGATCGAGCGGGCAGGCCATCCCCCCGGACCCCCCGGAGGACGGTGCCGAGGGTGCCGGCGCGGGCTCCGGGTTGGACGTGCTGCTCGACGAGGATCCCGATGAGGCAGACGAGTCGGAGCCGCCCCCGGAGCCGGAGCCGGACGACGAGGACGAGCCGGACG
>Ga0207421_10007156_pt1 | contig 11961 bp, 11 predicted proteins | sample SodLakKL_010_SED_4_FD_187542 | JGI IMG/M metagenome (GOLD analysis project Ga0207421, IMG submission 187542) | Alkaline sediment microbial communities from Lake Tanatar, Kulunda Steppe, Russia - 8KL_010_SED (SPAdes) (version 2) | ecosystem: Environmental > Aquatic > Non-marine Saline and... | reverse complement strand
CAAAAACAATATGGCGGTGATTTCGGGTCTTCTGGAACTGGAGGCCGAGATGAGTGATACTCCTGAAATGAAAGAAGTTCTGAAAAAGGCCGAAAGCCGGATCCGGTCAATGGCGCTTATTCATGAAAAACTCTACAAGTCGGATTCATTTGCCGAGATAGACTTTGGAGCCTATATCATTGAGCTGGCCGGATTCATACAGGAACATTATTCCTCAGACAAAAAAAGGATTCACATGTCCTTTGATCTCGACAAGGTGTATCTGGATATTACAAGGGCGGTTCCATGCGGTATCATTCTTAACGAGCTGATTACCAATGGTATGAAATATGCCTTTAAAAACCGAAGTGAAGGTACGGTTACTATCGGTCTGACGAGGAAAGACAAAGAGGCTGTGCTGGAGTACAAGGATGACGGAACCGGTTTCGGGCAGCAGGTCGTAGAGGATATAAATTCAGGCAACATTCGCTCACTGGGCATGCAGCTTATAGCCGGCCTGACGAGCCAGCTCAAAGGCAAAATGGAAATAGGCAATGCACAGGGAGCACGTGTTGAAATCCGTTTCCCTGTAAATAACAGCTAAAACTTATGGCCGGAATCAATGTAACTGTCAGAACTACCGTTCAACCATATCCGGAATGCTTGAAGTCCGGCTGCTTCTGCCCTGCTGATCGAAGGTGCGCAGCCTGATCTCCGTTTCACTGTCAACAGGGACCGGTGATTCATACAGATTTGACTGCTCATCAGGTTCACTGCCATCGAGCGTATATCGTATCTCCAGTCCAGGATAGGCCACATTGGCTTCAAGTGTACCATCCTGTACACGGGCACCCGGGGGCGGGACCCTGTAGCCATATCCGCCATTCAGGTGATCCAGTCTTGGCAGTTCCCGCTGACCCAGGCGGTTTGCAAATTCATTCCATGCATGTGACAGGGCATCCAGACGCTCCTCCCTGGATTCTATCTCCATCCACTCCTCTTCCGGAACCCATGCCCGCTCCGCAAGTGAAATGAGCCGGGGCAGAGCCATGTATTCCACACGATCGGGCGTCCGGAAGGTTTCTCCCCACAGCTGTGCCTGAAGACCCAGGATGTGCTCTCTTCCCTCCTCCGTGAGCCGGGGGAAGTCGTCATACCGGTCTTCCGGCATGGGATTGCCGAGGTAATCAGTTACACCACTCTTGTAAAGTTCAAACGGGATAAAAGAAAACGGATCCGGCGTGTCAACGAATCCCGCCCAGTAAAGACCGCTTTCTTCAGGGTGTTTCTGATAGGACAAGTCGAAGTAAAAGTTGGAAGCGTGGCTCATAACGATGTCATAACCGGCATTGGCCAGCTGATAGGAGTAAGACTCGGTGCCTGTGCCCCAGATGTTCGACCATACATATGGAATGGACTCTCCGGCAAATAACGGATTGGGTATCGTTTCCCCGGTTTCAGGATCCGGAATCAGTGAAAACTCCTCCCAGGCCGACATGGTAAGTCCGCGATCTTCGAGATCTGCCCTGGTCCGTTTGAAGAAATAATCCATAAGATCATCCGTCCCATATAAATCCGCCTCCCTGGAAACAAGGTCATGACAGACTGGCGATCCTTCCCAGACACCGGAGGGTACTTCGTCACCGCCGACGTGAATGGTTGCAAGCGGAGCATTCGCCTCCCGGTGCATGTCAATGATTTCATCATATACCTCGCGGAGGAACCGGTAAGTCGACTCCTGGCAAACATTGATGACATTGTCGGTCCAGCGCTGAATGGACCGGTATTCGGAGGTGTCGGCCGGATCGTGAATCCGGAATGCTTCGGCTTCATCATCCCTTCCTTCATCCATAAGCCGTTCATGGCGATTTTTCATAGCCACCTTGGCGGCCCTGGCGTGCCCGGGCACATCCACTTCCGGGATCACCTTGATGTGTCGATCCGTTGCATAGCGGAGGATATCCACATATTCTTCACGGCTGTACCATCCGCTGCCTTTGGATGCCTGAACATCCGGGTCTGGGCCTGATCCGTAAGATGGAAGCAGGTGGTCTTTTTCGTCATGTGTGTGGCCGCGACGCCCGCCGATTTCCGTCAGTTCCGGAAACGCATCAACAGCCAGGCGCCACCCCTCATCATCGGTCAGGTGAAAATGAAAGCGGTTCAGCTTGTAGAAGGACATTACATCGAGAAGCCGCTTTACCTGCTCTGCAGAGTGAAAATTCCGTGACACATCCAGGTGAAGGCCACGGTATTCAAAGCCCGGGGCATCTGCAACCGACATTGCGTCAATTGTGATGGAAGCAGCATTGTCATCGTCGCCGTCTGTCGGCAGCGACGCCCATGTTTCAACAGGAATCACTGCTTTCAGTGTCTGAATCCCATAAAAAACACCGGCTTCGTCCGTTCCGGTAATGGAGACTCCGGAGTCGCTGATTTCAAGAAGATAGGCCTCATCCCCGTATGTTTTGGGATTGTCGCCGACCTTCAGATCGGAAATGATGAGCTCTATAGCTTTTTCGTCCGGCGCCGGTGGTCTCTCCTTGCGGCTCAGTTCAGTGCCAAGCAGCGGCTCCAGGGTTTCAGCAAGCAGGCGTGCTTCGTTTTCAAGGTCATTCTGAAAATGAATGCCGGTATTTCCGGTGATGGTGAATGCACCGTCACGACGGGACAGATGAGATGGTGTCGGGACAACAGGTGATAGCTCGTCCTCCGGCAACAGTGAAAGGTTTTCACTCTTTTCGAACAGATTTTCAGCTGTGGCAAGCGGTACGGCATCGTCCTGTGAGCGGTGGACCTGCTCTTTTCGAGTGAACGGTTCGATGCTGATCTCAACCGGAACGACTTCTCCGCCGGCTTGCTCGATATAGGCACCGTCCGGACCGTCGATTTTCAGAACAGCAGATCCCTGTGATACGAAAGTAAACCGTGCTTCTTCCCCGGGTTCCAGGGAGGGAAACCTTTCATCGGGCTGAAGGCGGTAAAAATCACCGTTAATGTGTGTGATGGCAGCATGGTCGGATACAGCGGCTCCTTCGGGGGTTGCAGCGTCTTCAATCAGACGCATGAAATTGAAATAGAGGGTCCAGCCGGTATTTAGAGTTTCATCACCCTCATTCAGGAGCGTCATTTCATGAATCGCCTGATTCTCCTTTTCAAAATTGCTTTTTACGGTCCAGTGCAGACGAAGATTGTGATTATCGCTGACTGCCTCCTCATTTCTTTCAGCAGGTTCACATCCGTTGAAAATAATGATGAGAGAAAGTGCGGTTATGACTAAAAAAATGGCTTGTCCCTGTAATAGATTCATGGCAGATCAGTATTTCAGATTGACGGGGGAATCAGTAACATAAAAAGTAACAGTGTCCGGCCGCAGGAAAAAAATGATATCGGCCAATGTGGTCGCTGCCAACGTGATACCAATATGTTACAGAATACAGATTAATGAAACCATCCGAAACACACAACAACCGCAGGCCACACAACTGGCTGCTCTATGACCAGGTAGACCATATGCTTGTCCGGTACGCAGGATATATCTCAGGGGTTGTATATGATCTGGGCTGCGGGGAAAGGCCGTTTGAGTCGTACTTCCTGCGGCATGGAAGCTCATATGTGGGAGTGGACTGGGCGTCGTCACAGCATGACAGCAAAGCGGATGTTGTTGCCGACCTGAATGAACCGGTTCCGGTCGGTGACCAGGTTGCAGATACGGTGATTTCAATATCGGTTCTGGAGCATCTGCACTCACCACTGGTCATGCTGAAAGAAGCTCACAGAATCCTGAGGCCCGGGGGGACACTGCTCCTGCAGGTACCGTTTATGTGGCATATTCACGAAGAACCGCATGACTATTTTCGGTACACAAGGTACGGACTGGAGCATTTACTCGGTCAGGCCGGATTCAGGGACATTGAAATTCATGCAACCAGCGGATTCTGGTCGACCTGGTTTATCAAGCTTAACTACCAGCTGATCCGTCTGATCCGGGGCCCGCGGCTGATCAGGAGACTGTCCGGGGCGGTTTTATATCCTTTTTTTCATCTGAACCAGTTGCTGGGGCGCGGACTGGACCGGATTTGGTTTGACGGATCCAAGGAGACGCAGGGTTATTTTGTAAAGGCCGTTCGCTGAGATAGTGCCCAAAAGCAGACATCACGTATTTCCGGTCTGTATGCCCGTCATTTTATGCATGAAAAAATTGAAAACACTAATTATTTCAGATGGAACGGTTATACACGAAAAATTTAACTTTTAGCAGACATATCTATAGTTATACTAATAATGATTTTGTTATTAGATGGCAGCCGTAAACCTGCTTTACAGCAACGACAAAAAGTGCATTTCCCGTTGCAACTTGTTATTACTTTTGGTATGTCTTATTTTATTATTAATACAGATTGTTAATTCAGGAAAGGGTTGAAAAATACCGTGTTGATTGTGTTTCTGAAGGTGCAATCAGAAAGAATCATTTAGTATTTTTGTTGATTTATTTTGTTGATTTTATCGGAACAAGAATACATCAACATGGTATAAATGCTCATAACACATAATAAGCTCTGACGCACAGTAGTTTGAGTTTTACATTGTCATTGCATTACAAGTGACGTCAGATTTCAAAAAAAATAGTCATGAAATACCGATGGCGGCTCACTGTCAAACTGAAGCATGATTACAGCCAACATGGGTATTTCACACCGTTACCTTCGGTTCATGTAATGTTAGAGTCATAAACTGTAAACAGATGAAAGTAAATATCAGTAAAAGCAGAGATTTTATAATGGTCTGGGCAAAGGGTAATGTAGACCTTTACCTCAAGCCCTCCGGCAATTACGAAACAGCGTATCATGATCTCAGGGATGAGGACCTTCGCATTCTGAAGGGGCTTTGGAATCACCTCCAGTCCAAAAAAAGGAATATGGAATACGCTGCCCTGGAGAAGGGAATTGAAGAAGTGATAAAGGCACTCGACAAAATTATTGAAGAGAGAAAAAACTGACCGTTATATTTATCTGCAGGCCGGACTTCATCATGCATGCGGGGAGCGGGTCATGCCATGTATGAAATATCGGTGGAGATTTGATGAGACCGCCTTATTTTTTGAACATCGTTGACAAAATGAACCAGATGTTCTCTTTTCTTTCCCGCAGCCTGCGCGTAAAGTAGGGCACCCACATTGTGCCGTAAGGGACATATACCCGCACATTATATCCTTCTTCCACAAGTGCTTCGCAGGTATTCAGCCGCAGTCCGTAGAGCATTTGAAACTCAAATCTGTCTTTTGGGATATCGTTTTCACGTGCATAGGATTTTGTCCAGTCGATGAGCAGGTCATCATGTGTTGCAATGCGGGTGTAATCTGTCTTCTTGAGTAATTCAGCCGTGTACTCCTTGAAAACGGCGCGAATATCCGGCATGTTCTGAAGTGCGATGGAAGGAGGCTCTTTATAAGCTCCTTTGCAGATTCTTACGTCCGCATTCTCATCAGCAAGCTGTGCTATGTCATCCCGTGTCCGGTGCAGGTAAGCCTGAATGACAATGCCTACGTGCCTGCCATACTTGCTTCTGGCATCCCGGTATATATCGAGTGTGCGCTGGACATAGTCGGAACCCTCCATGTCAATGCGGACGAACTGATCCAGTTCTTTTGCTTTATCAAGTAAAACAAAAAGGTTTTTACGGCAGAAATGGTCATCAATATCCAGCCCCATCATGGTCAGTTTGATAGAGATGGTGGCGTTTAATTTCCGGTCACGAATTCCCTCAAGAAGATCACAATACTCCCTGGTTGTTTCTTCAGCGATGGCTTTGTCTTTGACATTTTCGCCGAGCAGATCAAGTGTTGCCGCAATGCCCTTGTTATTAAGTGCAGTTACTTCGGGAGCCGCTTGTGAAAAGCTTTCGCCTGCAACAAATCGCCGCGCAAAAAAAAATGGTAATCGCATACTATAAATCTGAATAGATGGATGCAGCCGGAGCCAGTACTGTTCCTGAAAGAATATCAATATCGTTATTGCAACATTATACAATTTTTTAGTCATATTCCATATAAAGAGAGCGGGTATCGGTAAATCAGTTTTTGCACGGGGACGGGATGAATCAGAGCATAATCAGGCCATCCGGAACTTTCTTGTAGCATATTTACGGGATTCTTATATTAAGGCCTTCCAAACAGACCGGAGTACACGGCATTTTCCTTATTTGCTTCGACCGTGCTCTGCGTAACAAGACTTAGAGATTCATGGACTTTTTTTCACTGGCAATTACCATTGTTTACGTATTGCTGAGTATATCGCTGCTGGTTTCGCTGATTCGCGTTATCATCGGGCCTACTCTGCCGGATCGCGTGGTGGCACTGGACCTGGTTGCTTTTGTCGTCATCAGCATGATTGCAACGTATGCCATCTCATCCGGACACCCGGTGTATCTGGATGTCGCTATTGTACTGGCGCTCATTGCATTTCTGGGGACCATAGCTTTTGCCAGGTATGTTTTCCAGAGAGCCGAAAGAGAACGGAGGAGCGGACATGCTTGAAATTATTGCCGGAATTCTGCTGATCACGGGGGGCTTTTTTGTTCTGGTTGCATCGGTAGGCATCCTCAGACTGCCTGATATTCTGATGCGGATGCACGCATCCACAAAGGCCGGTACGCTTGGCGCAGGTCTTATACTGCTGGCCGTCGCATTTACCTATGCTGAAATCGGAATTATTTCCAGAGCTGTTGCAACCATCATATTTATCCTGATGACCGCTCCCGTTGCGGCGCATACCATAGGACGTGCCGCCTATCAACACGGAATTACCTTCTGGGAAGGCACCGTCGTTGATGACCTGAAAGATTACTACGAAAAAAACCGCAAGACCCCTCCGGCAAATGTCAAAGTCCCGGATGAGGATTAGCATCCGGCATGCGTCATGGCCGTCTTTCCCGGGGAATCGGATTTCCGTTTCGATAACTGCTCAAAACTGTTTTTATGACCGTTTTTATTTCTCATCAGATGTTTAACGGACTTGATATCCTGCCTTGCAGGTCAGGAAGGAGGTCCCCATGCTGATCAACCTCCTTTTGATTTTCGGGATCGCCCTGCTGGCGCCCTGGATTTACAATCTGTTCAAAGAACGGGCGGGCTGGGTGCTTGCGCTGCTTCCACTGGGCAGCTTTATCTATCTGCTGACCTGGCTGCCACACATCGCGTCCGGTGGCACCGTCACACAGTCCACCACCTGGGTCAGCATGGCTTATTTCAATGTCGACCTGTCGTTTTACCTGGACGGGCTGAGCCTGATGTTCGGACTGATCATTACCGGCATCGGAACCTTTATTGTACTTTACGGCGGCGGATACCTCGGCGGAAGTACCTATTTGCCGAGATTTTATTCAGCGATTCTTCTGTTCATGGGATCCATGCTTGGTGTGGTTCTGGCGGATAACCTCATCAGCATCTTCGTTTTTTGGGAGCTGACCAGCTTTACCTCATTCCTGCTCATAGGGTTCTCGCATGAACAGGAAAATTCCCGGAAGGCGGCGCTCCAGGCATTGCTGGTGACCGGTATCGGGGGACTGGCACTGCTGGCAGGGCTTGTACTTATGGGATTTGCTTCCGGACACTGGGAAGTATCCACGCTGCTGAATGAAGGCGACATCATACGTAATCACGGTCTGTATCTGCCCATTCTACTGCTGGTTCTTGCCGGAGCATTTACCAAATCGGCCCAGTTCCCGTTCCATTTCTGGTTGCCCGGTGCCATGGCTGCACCCACACCGGTCAGCGCCTACCTCCACTCCGCAACCATGGTCAAGGCAGGCGTCTATCTTCTTGCCCGGATGCATCCGGTACTTGGATTTACCGAAACCTGGATGATACTTGTGGGCGGATTTGGACTTGCCACTCTGCTTATCAGTGCCTGGCTGTCCCTAAGTTTTACCGATTTGAAGCAAATTCTTGCCTATTCCACCGTAATGGCTCTGGGTACCATGATGATGCTCATCGGCCTGGGAACCGAACTGGCCATGAAGGGTCTTGCCGTTTACATCTTTTCGCACGCCATGTACAAAGGGGCGCTCTTTATGGTGGCGGGTGCCGTTGACCATGAGGCCGGTACCCGCGATGTGCTTAAGCTTGGCGGATTGCGATCCCTTATGCCCATTTCGATGGTTGCAGCGGCGCTTGCAGCCATCTCAATGGCAGGAATACCGCCGATGTTCGGATTTATTGCCAAAGAAATTGTCTATGAGGCAGCTCTCGGGGCTTCGGCATGGCCGGTTGTGTTTATATCACTCGCGGTACTGGCGAATATCGCTATCGTTGCGGCCTCGGCCATTGTGGTGCTGCGTCCGTTTTTCGGTCAGCCCGTTGAAACACCCAAAAAGGCGCACGAGGCTCCCCTTTCCATGTGGATCGGCCCGGCAGTGCTGGCAGGGATGAGTGTCATATTCGGAATACTCCCCTTTCTGATTGACAAAACGCTTATGCTTCCGGCCGCCAGCGGTGTATGGGGCGAGCCTATGGACTTCTACCTTTCGTTGTGGCACGGAATTAACCTGCCGCTGATTTTGAGTGTAGCAACCCTTGCCGGCGGTGTTATCGTTTACCGCTTCTGGGATCCGCTCAGAGAATCGGCGGCAATGAAAGCCTATCAGGGCGGTTTTGCTGATCTGCCGCGAATCGGATATGAAAAACTTGTCGACGGAATGCTGGCGCTTGCGGGATGGCAGACTCGTGTGCTGCAGAACGGTCTGATGTCCAACTACCTGACCACCATCCTTGTCGCCGCGCTTGTCGGAATCGGATACACCTTTCTGAGCCGGTCCGGGATTGTTATGACGCCAACCTTTGAAGAGGTCAGGGTGTTTGAGTGGGCCCTCTTTATAGCTGTGTTAACCTCACTTGGCATCATGCTGGCATTTGGCCATTCCCGCCTGACCATGATCGTGGGTGCCGGGATTGTGGGCTTCAGTCTGGCCCTGATTTACCTGATGCATGGTGCGGCAGATCTTGCCATGACTCAGATTCTGGTGGAAACACTTACGGTTATCCTGGTTGCACTGGTACTGATACATGTCCCCAAGCTGACCGAAAGCCGTAGTGCCGCCTCCCGGACAAAGGACGGTGTTATAGCTGTTTCGGCCGGCCTGCTGATGACACTGCTCATTTTTGCAGCTACGGCAGCACCCTTTGATGCATTTATTTCTGAATTCTACGCAGAGGCAAGCTATCCGATGGCTCATGGCCGGAACATTGTAAACGTCATTCTTGTCGATTTCCGGGCTCTTGATACCATGGGTGAGGTCGTGGTTGTGGCCATTGCCGGACTTGCCGTCTACGCCCTGGTCAAAATGACCCGTCACGGAGCCTCTAAAAAAGCTTAATTATCATGAACAGCTTGATTTTACATACTGCAACACGCCTCCTGATCGGAGTTATGGTTTTGTTTTCGCTCTTTTTGTTTTTCCGGGGGCACGATGAACCGGGCGGAGGATTCATAGGCGGGCTCGTAGGTGCGGGAGCTTTTACGCTGTATGCCATCGCTTTCGGAACGGAGGCGGCCCGACGCGTACTGCGTATTCATCCAATTACGCTGATTGCATACGGACTCCTTGCTCTGGTCATCAGCGGAATCATCCCCATGTTCACAGCAGATCCGTTTCTGACCGGAAAGTGGCTCTTCATCGAATGGGGGGGCGTGGAAGCCAAACTCAGCACGCCTCTCATTTTCGACATCGGCGTGTACCTGTGTGTCGTTGGCTTTATCGTCGCGGTGATTTTTGCCCTTGAAGAGGAAAAAGTGCCCGGACTCAGCAACCGGTCATCCAACAAATGAATATCTGAATTACCATGGATACAATTTTACCCATCCTGGCTGGAGCCATTTTTGCAACAGGGATCTACCTGCTGCTCAGGCGAAGTCTTATACTTACCATCATCGGCATTATCCTGATCAGCAACTCGGTGAACCTTGCCCTTTTTTCACTGGGAAGGCTGAACATTGAAAATCCGCCGCTTATTGCCGCCGGGAGTGTCGTGCCCGAAGCACCTTTCGCCAACCCGCTTCCGCAGGCACTTATACTTACTGCAATTGTGATCGGCTTCGGCCTGCTGGCCTTTGCGCTTGCACTTGCCTACCGCAGCTACAAAGAGCTTGGCACGGTGGATCAGGACAGCATGCTCGAAGATCCCGAAGACACCTCGGCAGCCATAGTCAACGAATCTGAAAACCGGGAGGAGAAAGAAGGATGAATACGTTACTTGTACTGCCTGTTGCAATTCCTCTGATTACGGCGACGATAGCGTTGCTCTTCCGGAACCATGCGTCCCTCCAGCGATGGGTCGGGGTGCTTGGGATGGTTGTGCTGCTGGGTTCGGTCATGGTGCTTTTCCGGGATGTGTATGTTGACGGAATTCAGGTGCTGCAGCTCGGAGACTGGGAAGCACCGTTCGGCATCACCCTGGTGGCGGACATGCTGTCCATGCTGATGCTGGGAATTTCCGCTATAATGGGCCTGGTAATCGCGGTCTACTCACTTTACGATATCGACAAGGAGCGTGAGCGTTTCGGGTACTACCCCCTGCTGCACGTCTTGCTCATGGGTGTCAACGGCAGCTTTCTGACCGGTGATATTTTCAACCTCTACGTATGGTTTGAAGTGATGCTGATTGCCAGCTTTATTCTGCTGGCACTGGGCAACAGCAAAAACCAGCTGCAGGGGGCACTGAAGTACGTGGTCATCAACCTGTTCTCATCCCTGATCTTCCTGTTCGGCGTTGCCATGCTTTACGGCATGACCGGCACGCTCAACATGGCCGATCTTGCGGTGCGCCTGCCCGAAGTTGAAAATGTCGGGCTGGTAACTACCGTTGCCATGATTTTCATGCTCTCCTTTGGCATCAAAGCAGCTATATTCCCGCTGTTTTTCTGGCTGCCGGCCTCCTATCACACTCCGCCGGTAGCCATATCGGCCGTTTTCGGCGGGCTGCTGACCAAAGTCGGGGTCTACGCGCTGATTCGTGTGTTCACCCTGCTGTTTACCCAGGATATCGGATATACGCATGATATCCTGCTCTGGGTGGCCGGATTCACCATGGTGACCGGGGTACTTGGCGCGGCCTCCCATTACGAATTTCGCAAAATCCTGTCCTTCCACATTGTCAGCCAGATCGGGTACATGATCATGGGACTGGCATTCAATACGGCACTGGGACTGATGGGAGCCATTTTTTACGTACTTCACAACATCCTGGCAAAATCGAATCTGTTTCTGATCAGTGGAATTTCGCAACGGCTCCTCGGCACATTTGAATTAAAGCAAATGGGCGGATTGTACCGGCATTACCCCTTCCTGGCGGTTCTGTTTCTGGTATCGGCATTTGCCCTTGCCGGATTTCCGCCGCTGTCCGGCTTCTGGGCCAAGCTGAGCCTGGTCAAGGCGGGACTTTCCATCGAAATGTACCTGATTACTGCAGTGGCCATTCTCGTCGGTCTGCTGACGCTGTTTTCCATGATAAAAATCTGGATGACTGCTTTTTGGGGAACCGTACCTGAAGAAGGCGTGCCGGAACACTTCGGTAAAATGCCGCTTTTCGGCGCCGGCAGTCTTTATATCATGGTGCTCCCGGTGATGGCCGTGGCAGGATTGATCCTTCTGGTCGGACTTTATGCGCAGCCACTCCTTGAAGTCTGTCTGATGGCTGCCGAGCAGCTCCTGGATCCGAATGTATACATCGAAGCCGTAATGGGTCCGCAATAATCGTTAACCGAACGAATCGTAATATTTTATATCACATGAAATGATCATGACCGGCTGAAATCCGGACACACATGAGCATGATTAAAAACGGTCATGTCATTCTATCTGACATTATAAATCAAAAATTTTAAACACATGAAATGAACATGACCGGACGGGCGTCAGGACACACAGGCGCATGATTAAAACCGGTCATGGAATTGCATGTGTCCACTTAATCAAAAATTTTAAACA
>Ga0207421_10007155_pt1 | contig 11964 bp, 9 predicted proteins | sample SodLakKL_010_SED_4_FD_187542 | JGI IMG/M metagenome (GOLD analysis project Ga0207421, IMG submission 187542) | Alkaline sediment microbial communities from Lake Tanatar, Kulunda Steppe, Russia - 8KL_010_SED (SPAdes) (version 2) | ecosystem: Environmental > Aquatic > Non-marine Saline and... | reverse complement strand
TACGACCGGCTGGCTAAAGCGGGTATCCCGCAGGATGCCGTTTCAAAAGCGGATGCCACCGGTCGCGAAGCGCCATCCAACGTGATCCGGAGTACGACGTTGCCGGAGTACCAATTTGTGCGCGCGGATCTGTCCGACCGGGACGCCGTCATGGCGCTGTTCGAGCAGGAAAAGTTCGACGCGGTGATCCATCTGGCCGCCCAGGCGGGCGTGCGGTACAGCATCGAACATCCGCACAAGTACATCGACAGTAATGTCACCGGGTTTCTGAATATTCTGGAAGGGTGCCGGCATCATCCCGTATCCCATCTGATCTACGCCTCCTCGAGTTCGGTTTACGGCGCCAACACCCGGATGCCGTTTTCGGTCCGGCACAATGTGGATCACCCCGTCAGCCTCTACGCGGCGACCAAGAAATCCAACGAGCTGATGGCCCACACCTACAGCAATCTGTTTGATGTTCCGGTGACCGGATTGCGGTTTTTTACGGTGTACGGTCCCTGGGGCCGGCCCGACATGGCCTATTTCAAATTTGCCGATCTGATCACCTCCGGCAAGCCGATCGACGTCTACAATCACGGCAAGATGGAGCGCGATTTCACCTACATCGATGATATCGTGGAGAGCATATCCCGGCTGGTGCCGCTTCCGCCCGAAGGCAACCCGGACTGGTCCGGCGACCGGCCCGATCCGGCCTCGAGCACCGCGCCGTATCAGCTGTTCAACATCGGCCATAACAGTCCGGTAGCCCTTATGGACTTCATCCGCGAGATCGAGCAGGCGCTGGGCATTGAGGCAAAGAAGAACTTCATGGAAATCCAGCCGGGTGATGTGCCCAAAACCTGGGCCGATGTCACCGATCTGTTCGACTACACCGGCTACGCTCCCCGGGTCGGCATCGAGGAAGGCGTTTCTGCGTTCGTCGACTGGTACCGTAGCTACTACAAAGTGTAGCATTTTTGCCTTCCGGCCAGCAATTTCCTGACTTTGGCATCATTCTTAAGGAGCCGAAATGGTATTTCAGGGCCCGGATGTTCATCATTTCATTTATATAAACTCATCTAAATCACCGATCTCATGTCCAAACGATTTGCCATGACCGGCGTGGCCGGCTACATCGCCCCGCGCCATCTTCAGGCCATCCATCAGACCGGGAACACCCTGGTTGCCGCAACCGATCCGCACGACTCGGTCGGCATCCTCGACCGTTATTTCCCGGATGCCAGTTTTTTCACCGAAACCGAGCGGTTTGACCGCCACCTGGAAAAACTGCACCGGTCCGGCGACAAGAAAGGCGTGGACTACGTCACCATCTGTTCGCCCAACAACCTCCACGATGCCCACATCCGTATGGCGCTGCGCGTCGGCGCCGATGCCATCTGCGAAAAGCCGCTGGTCCTGAATCCCTGGAATCTGGACATTCTGCAGGAGCTGGAGGAGGATTACGGACGGCGGGTCCACACCATCCTGCAGCTGCGTGTGCATCCGGCCATGGTCGCGCTCAAGGAGCGTTTTGAAAAAGAGCGGCAGACCGGCACCGTCACCGGCAAGCGCCATGTCAACCTGACCTACATCACCTCGCGCGGCCAGTGGTACCACTACTCCTGGAAAGGCGACCACAGCAAGTCCGGCGGGGTATCCACCAACATCGGCATCCACTTTTTCGACATGCTCATGTGGTTCTTCGGCGGGGTGCAGCGGAGTGTCCTGCAGCTCTCCGAAAATGACAAGATGAGCGGTTTCCTGGAGCTCGAGCACGCCACGGTAAGCTGGTACCTGTCGCTCGACCGCAACGATCTGCCCGAACAGGCCGTCGCCGAAGGCAAGCCGACCTACCGCTCGATCACCATCGATGATGAAGAGGTGGAGTTCAGCGGCGGATTCACCGATCTGCATACCCGAGTCTACGAGGAGATCCTGGCCGGACGCGGATTCGGCATCGAACATGCGCGCGAGTCGATTACGCTGGTGCACGGGCTGCGCAATGCCGAGGCGGAATCCACATCCGACGCGCAGCATCCCATTCTGGAACGCAACCTGGCGGGGGTATAGCGATGTCCGGCCGAATTACCAGCCTTCCGGGAGTCACCATTCACGAATCCGCCTGGGTAGATGCGCCGGCCGACATCGGCGAGGGCACGCGCATCTGGCATTTCTGCCACATCCAGCCCGGTGCCCGGCTGGGCACCAACTGCTCGCTCGGCCAGAACGTGAATGTCGGCAACGACGTGCAGATCGGAAATAATGTCAAAATCCAGAACAACGTTTCGGTTTACAGCGGCTGCACGCTCGAAGACGACGTGTTTCTGGGACCGAGCTGCGTGCTGACCAATGTCACCAATCCGCGCTCGCAGGTCAACCGCAAGGCTGTATACGAAGAAACGCTGCTGCGCCGCGGGGCCACGGTCGGGGCCAACGCCACGATCATCTGCGGCATCACGCTGGGCCGGTATTGCTTCATTGCCGCCGGCAGTGTGGTCACCCGGTCGGTGCCCGATTATGCGCTGATGGTCGGCAATCCTGCCCGCCGGAAAGGGTGGATGAGCCGGCACGGGCACAAGCTGTCCGGTCCGGACGGCGGGGGTGTGATGACGTGTCCGGAGTCGGGGCTGCGGTATCAGCTCACAAAAACCGGAGGTGATGCAGATTCTGCTTCGCCGGATGCGGCTTCAACGGAAATTCTGCGTTGTCTTGATGTCGGTGAAGATGAGCCGCTTCCGGAAGAGCTTGCGACCGGGACCAAAAGCTACAGGCAGTATAAAGAGTCCTGATGGTTCGATATTGGCAAATTATAATATTATTTATATAATATATAGGTTGTTTATGCGTGATAAAATCACGTATAAGCAGAACAGATATAGCTAAAAAACATAAATAATACTCCGGGCGAAATCAGTTGCCATGTTGCTTCAGTTCATAGTTGAAAACTTCAAGTCATTTCACACAGAAGCGGTGTTGAATATGGCTCCGGGCGCCTTTGACGATCACCAGGATCATATTATAGAATCAGGTGAAGGCAAAAAGGTGCAGGCGCTTCGGTCTGCCGCGCTATTCGGGGCCAATGCATCCGGGAAAACGAATTTGTTTGAAGCCATTCAGTTTGCACGTGATCTGGTCGTTGAGGGGACCTATGGCGAACAGAAAATAGCGGTCGTGAAATTCAAACTTGCCAAAGGTGCAGAAAAGAAACCGTCCCGGTTTGAGTTTATTTTTAAGCATGAGGGCGTATTATATCATTACGGCATTCTTTTGAATAACAGCAAAATTCTTGAAGAATGGCTGTTTGCCACGCCCAAAAAACGGGAAATGAAGTATTTTGAGCGTATTACCGATGAATCGAACAAGGTAAACGTAAGCACTGGTACCACCCTTGCGGCAAAGAGCAAAACAAAAAAGATCCTGGAGCTTGTAGCGGCAACTACCCGGCCCAATCAGCCATTTCTTAAAGAAGCTTTTGAGAAGAATATCGATGAATTCAAACCGGTGTATCGCTGGTTTCAGTCCGTACTTAATGTGATTCCGGCGGTGTCCGAATATACCCCGCTGGAACTTCGCGCCTTTTCAGATGAAAAATTCACCGGTTTTCTGAGTTCATTTCTGCGTAATGCCGATACCGGCATTGATGCCATTCATGCCGAATCAACCGATCTTGACCTGGATGAAAATTTTACGGATTTGCCGGTTAAAATTCGTGAGGATATAAGGGAGCGGGTTAAAGAAGGCAAAGCCGTTGTATTCAATTACTCGGACCGAAGGAAATATGCCTTGATTCGCAACGAGCAGGGGAATGTGGTTGCCATCAGCCTGAAAGCGCGTCATTTTCTCAGTGACACCGAGTCGGTGGATTTTGAAATATTTGAAGAATCGGACGGGACGCAGCGGCTGCTGAACATACTGCCTGCGCTTGCCGATATGAAGAACACACATAATATCTATATCATAGACGAACTTGACCGCCGCATGCACACAAAGCTGACCAGATCTGTGCTGGAATATTTTTATTCTTTTTGCGGTGACCATGAAAACCAGCTCATTTTTACCACTCATGATACCAATCTTCTGGATACGGAATTGCTGAGAAGGGATGAGGTATGGTTTATCGAAAAAAACAAAAAGGGCGAATCAAGGCTGTACTCACTTTCCGATTTCAAGCCACGTAAAGATTTAAAACTCAACAAAAGTTACAATCAGGGGCGATTCGGGGGGATTCCTTATATCAAATCGTCATTGTTGCACTGAGGTCAATGAAATAGTCCCGGAGACAAGAGAGTTGCAAAATTCAAACTTATATGGTCAGCACATCCCGGAAAAAAAGACCTCTTGATCGGGGAAAGGTTGCTTTCAGAGATTCCTGGCTGATTGTTGTTGCAATTGAGGGGGCAAAAACGGAAAAGTGGTATTTCGAACTGTTTCAACATAAAAGGATTCAGATCATCGTAAGAGAAAATATTGAAAATAAATCGGCTCCCCGATATGTAATGCATCAGCTGCAATCATTTTCAAGGGAGTATGATCTGGATGAGGAAGATCAATTGTGGCTTGTAATTGATAAAGATCGCTGGAGAGACGAAGAATTGTATTCCGTTTGCAGAGAATGCGATGACCAGGGTTTTTATAAAGCGGTGAGTAATCCATGTTTTGAATATTGGTTGCTTCTGTATCACCATGAATTACCGGAAATCCAATCAAGCAGGGATGCAAAGTCCATTTTGGGAAAAATTCACGATGATTTAAATCCGGCGAGGCTGGACACAATCTACGAAGATCCCGAAAGACTGCGAACTGCTGTCCGGAGAGCCAGGAAAATTGATTCCGATCCCGCCGCTCCTTTTCCTTCAGAAACCGGAACTCACGTTTATAAAATCACAGAACAATTATTGTAAGTGAATTTCAATAAATATTTTTTTCATCATCAAAACACATTGAATTTATGATCCCTGTACTTGACCTGAAGCCGGAGATCCGGCACATGCGCACCGAACTCGATGAAGCCTGCCGGCGCGTGCTGGATCACGGCCGCTTCATCATGGGTCCCGAAGTCAAAGAATTTGAGCAGCAGGTTGCCGAATATATGGGTGCCGCGCATGCGGTTGCCGTCAACTCCGGCACCGATGCGCTTCTGATTGCCCTTCGTGCCGCCGGCATCGGTGAAGGCGACGAGGTCATCACCACCACATTCACCTTTTTTGCCACGGCCGAATCCATTGAAATGACCGGCGCACGGCCGGTGTTTGTCGACATCGAAGCGAGCGACTACAACATCAATCCGGATCGTATCGAGGCGGCCATCACACCGCGGACCAAAGCCATCGTGCCGGTCCACCTGTTCGGCAAGGCGGCCGCCATGGCGCGGATCATGGCCATCGCCGAAAAGCACAATCTGATGGTGGTCGAAGACTGTGCGCAGTCCTTCGGTGCGACCTATCAGGCCGCCTGCGCCGGGTGCGAAGAGCAGTGCGACGCCGAATGGCGCAGCAAACTGCAGGGGCGTCAGACCGGAACCATCGGCCGGGCCGGAGCCTTTTCCTTTTTTCCGTCCAAAAACCTCGGCGGTTTCGGGGACGGCGGCATGATCGTGACCGATAACACCGCACTGGCCGAAGAGGCCGCCATGCTGCGGGTACACGGCGCCAGAAAAAAGTATCACAACGAGGTCCTGGGCTACAATTCACGTCTGGATACCATGCAGGCCGCCATGCTTCTGGTCAAGCTGTCGCACATCGACGAATTCAATCGTCGCAGGAGGGAGGTTGCCCGGCGGTACCGGGAGGAGCTGGGGGACATTGAAGGCCTGCAGCTGCCGGCCATTCCCGATGACGGCCATGTCTATCATCAGTACACGATCCGGCTGAACGGCACCGACCGCGATGCCTTTGCCGATGCGCTCCGCGGGGAAGGGGTGCAGACCATGGTCTACTATCCCGTGCCCTGCCACCACTTGCCGCTTTACCGCGACGGGGCGCCGGAACTGCCTGTGGCGGAGTCGGTCAGCCGGGATGTGATCAGCCTGCCCATGGGACCGTTTCTTTCCGAAGAAGATCAGCAAAAAGTGATTTCAGCAGTAAAAAAACAGATTTAAAAAAACAATATTCATGAAATATTAATAATTCTTAATATTTTAGATGTAAAGTTAGTATATTAATCATGACGTCATCACGCGCAGTGCAATAACTGTGCGGTAAGAAGAAGTTCATCAAGTCATTCATCAGAAGTGCATATAATCGGGCACACATAACCAGGCAAAATATTATGAGCCAGGAAATACTGGAAGTATTGGAGAGGGATCACGGAAAAAACGGGGAGCCGCTTACGCTTCAGCCTGATAACAGAGAAGACCATTCTCTCGGCGAGGTGGAGCAGTTCATTGACACATGGCGAAAACAGATTCACAGCAAGCCGCTGCTGATGAGCAAGGCTGACAATGAAACCGCAAACAGGCTCCTTCCCGCCGCACATGAGGGTATTATCTGCACAAGGAAAATCAATCATGTACGGTATCTGAACAAATATTTCGAGTCCATAAACCGTTCGCTGCTGGATGGCGGACTTTATATCGGCTGTGTAGAAACCAACTATCAGCTTCGCGAACGGCTCAAGAATAAATATCCGCGTTTCATACTCTATCCGTTCAACGCGGTGCATTTTCTGGTCAGGCGGGTCCTGCCCAAATGGGCTGTTTCCAAACGACTCTATTTCTGGATTACCCGGGGCAAAAACCGGGTGATTTCGCTGACCGAGGTGCTTGGAAGGCTGGTTTCCTGCGGCTTTGAGATAAAGGAGTACCGCAGTAGCAACGGACAGACATGGTTTGCCGTAACCAAAAGCCAGAAACCGGCTTATGACATGCATCCGACCTATGGTCCGCTGGTCAGGCTCAGGCGTATAGGCAAGGACGGCAAGTTCATCCACATCTATAAATTCCGCACGATGCATCCCTTCGCCGAATATCTGCAGGGCTATATCTATGAAAATAACAATCTGCAGGACGGCGGGAAGTTTGACAATGACATGCGCATTACCGGGTGGGGGAAAGTGATGCGGAAACTTTGGCTGGACGAGCAGCCCATGTGGTGGAATTTTCTGAAGCGGGATCTGAAGCTGGTGGGCGTACGTCCGCTCAGCCGCCATTATTTCAGCCTGTATCCCGAAGATGTGCAGAAATTACGAACGCAATTCAGGCCAGGGCTCATACCGCCATTCTATTACGACCTGCCCAAAACATTTGACGAGATCGTGGCATCGGAGCGCAGATACCTCGAAGCCTATGCCCGCAAACCGCTCCGCACCGACATCCGCTACCTGTTCGGCTCGCTGAAAAATATATTCATCAAACGGGCTGTGAGCAATTAGCCGGCCCCGTGCCGCATACCGGCACAAACTGATTTTGACTCTTTCCCGTCCGTTTTATACCTTGTTCATGTAAAACAATGGGGGAAAGCAAGTTAGTCAGTCTTCGCGAGCGTCATCAAGCCCATTAAAAACAGTCAGTAATCCCTGCGGGGATGGTTGATCCGGCAGCAGTCGCCGGGGTGTAATCCGGTTGCCTGTTGCTGTTTTGAAGAGAAGGAAGTCCGGGATGAGGGTCCCGTTCAGTACATATTCGTCAGATGTAAATTTTGCATCCATAATTCATTCACGAGATGTCATCAATCAATAATTCCGGTTTCAATACCATACCCGTCCTTGATCTCAAACCCGAAGTCCGCCACATGCGTTATGAGCTTAAACAGGCATGCCATCATGTTATGGAACATGCCCGGTTTGTCATGGGTCCGGAAGTCGAGGAGCTCGAGGCCCTGGTGGCCGGCTGCATGGACGTCAGGCATGCCGTCGGGGTCAATTCCGGCACCGATGCCCTGCTGATCTCCCTCCGAGCCGCGGGTATCGGGGAGGGGGATGAGGTCATCACCACCACGTTCACTTCTTTTGCCACCGCCGAAGCCATTGAAATGACCGGCGCCCGTCCGGTGTTTGCGGACATCAGTCCGAAGGACTGCAACATCGATCCCGATGCTGTAGAGGCCGCCATCACGCCGCAGACCAAAGCCATCGTGCCGGTCCACCTGTACGGCAAGTCCGCCGACATGCCGCGCATCATGGAGATCGCCGAAAAGCACGATCTGATCGTCATTGAAGACTGCGCCCAGTCGTTCGGGGCCGCCTGGCATGATCACGGCAGTAAGAGCGGACAGCAGGCCGGTGCACATCCGGAACGCAGGGAGGCGTACCGGGGCCGCCTGACCGGGACGTTCGGCCTGGCCGGGGCGTTTTCCTTCTTCCCGTCCAAAAACATGGGCGGATTCGGCGACGGCGGCATGATCATCACCAACGACGACCAGGTGGCCGCTCAGGCAGCCATGCTGCGCATGCACGGCGCCCGGAAGAAATACCACAATGAGGTGCCCGGCTACAATTCGCGGCTCGACACCCTCCAGGCATCCATGCTTCAGGTGAAAATGAAGTACTTTTCGGCGTTCAACAGCCGGCGCCGGAGCGTTGCCCTGCGCTATATCGATGAACTCCGGGATATCGGCAGCATTCAGCTGCCGGAACTTCCCGATGACGGACATGTCTATCATCAGTTCACGCTGCAGCTGCTTGAGGGCGATCGCGATATATTTGCCGAATATCTCAAATGCGAGGGGATTCAGACCGCGGTCTGTTATCCCGTGCCGTGCCATCAGCTTCCGCTCTACAAAGATGAGCCGTGGTCGCTGCCCGTGGCCGAGCGGGTCAAAGACCGTGTCATCAGCCTTCCTATCGGACCCTTTTTGTCCGAAAACGATCAGGACCGGGTGATTGCGGCGGTCCGGGAATATCATCTGGACGTGCAGAAAGAACTGTGCTGAGAAGCGCGGCAGCCGGAAGTCACCGCATATGCATACGGGCAATTGCACCCTTGACAGCCCGAATCGTCCGGACACATTTTCCGCTGATTTTCGTATCTTTTACCGTTGCAACGAAAATAAATTCATATAACTATAGACTTACTTTCATGACCAGAAACGCTGCTGTTGAAACATCCGAACAGACCGTCGCGGGAATCCTGCGGCGCATCGAAGAGAAAACCTACACGGTCGGTATCGTCGGACTGGGTTACGTCGGCCTGCCGCTGATCGACACGTTTTATCGTAAAGGCTTCCCCGTCATGGGCTTCGACATCGACGAGACCAAGATCGACGCCTTCCGCGAGGGGCGGAGCTACATCCGCCACTTCAGCAACGAGGCGTTCGCCGAGCTGGGGCGGTCCGACCGCTGCACGCTGACCACCGACTTTTCGCGCGTCAGCGAGGCCGATGCCATCCTGATGTGCGTGCCCACGCCGCTCGACCATCACCGCGAGCCGGACATGAGCTATGTCGAGGCCACCGTCCGCACCGTCGCCCCGCACATGCGCAAGGGCCAGCTGCTGATCCTGGAGTCGACCACCTGGCCGGGCACCACCGACGAGCTCATCCGCCCGCTGGCCGAAGAGCTGTCGGGACTCGAAGCCGGCACCGATTTTTACCTGGCCTACAGCCCCGAGCGCGAGGATCCGGGCAACGAACAGTACAACACCGGCACCATCCCCAAGGTGATCGGCGGCGACGGCGAGGATGCGCTGAACATCGCCCGCGAGCTGTATGACGCGGTGATTTCGGAGGTCGTGCCGGTCAGCAACACGCGCACCGCCGAGGCGGTCAAGCTGCTCGAGAACATTTTCCGCTCGGTCAACATCGCCCTGGTCAACGAGCTCAAGATCGTCTTCCAGCGCATGGGCATCGATGTGCACGAGGTGATCGACGCGGCGGCCACCAAGCCGTTCGGCTTCATGAAATTCACGCCGGGTCCGGGCCTGGGCGGACACTGCATCCCCATCGACCCGTTTTACCTGACCTGGAAGGCGCGCGAGTTCGGCATCAACACGCGCTTCATCGAGCTGGCCGGCGAGGTCAACACCGACATGCCGCGCTATGTGGTGCAGCGTACGGTGGAGGCGCTGAACATCGACCGCAAAGCGATGAACGGCAGCAAGATCCTGATGATCGGGCTGGCCTACAAGCCGAATGTGGATGACGACCGCGAGTCGCCGACGTATGTGCTGATGGATCTGTACACCGAGATGGGCGCGGATGTGTCGTATTATGATCCGTATGTGCCGGTGATCCGGCCGTCGCGGGAGTACGGGCACTGGGCCGGAACGAAGTCGGTGGAGTGGACCGAAGAGGAGATCTCGCAATTTGACGCGGTGGTGATTGCCACCAATCACCGCGATATCGATTACCGGCAGCTGGCGGCGTGGTCGCAGCGGATTGTGGATACGCGCAATGTGTACGGCAACGCGGATGTGCCGGAGCATGTGACGAAGGCGTGATATGGTTCCATCTCCTTCACAATCACACACAGCAGCAGGTCTGTTGTCAGATTATCAGAACAAGGACCGTATTGAAAAGGAAACATCCGCCTGGTCTGAAGCAGTAAAGGAAAAACATGGAAATACCTGATGCCAATGTTGTGAGTTTTGACCGGAAGGTGAATAAACTATGCAACTCATAATGAATAGGTTATGACTTTCAGGACATTGCATGTATGTTGCCTGAATACAAATGCAGCAAAAAGGCGAATTACCGGTTCGCCTTTTTTGTACCATGCGCTTTTGCCCGCTACAGCCGGATGGCACCCGGGTAATACCGGTAAATGAATGACCCCGTAACACGTTAAAAATTTACTACCAGATCTGATGAATATTACACTTATTGCCGGAGCACGGCCCAATTTCATGAAAGTCGCACCGATCATCCATGCCATGGATGAGGCCAATTCGCGCAACGGCGGGCTGTTTCGCTACCGGCTGATCCATACCGGTCAGCACTATGATAAAATCATGAGCGACACGTTTTTCGAGGAGCTGAACATTCCGCATCCCGATGCCAATCTGGGCTGCGGCGGCGGTTCCCAGGCGGAGCAGACCGCGGCGATCATGGTCGCGTTTGAGAAAGAGCTGCAAGCCCATCCCGCCGATTTGGTGATGGTCGTCGGCGATGTCACCAGTACCATGGCCTGCAGCATCGTGGCCAGGAAGCTGAACACGAAGGTGGCGCATGTCGAGGCGGGCATCCGCTCGTTCGACCTGTCCATGCCCGAGGAGATCAACCGCATGGTCACCGACAGCATCACCGATGTCTTCTTCACCACATCCGAATGGGCCGGTGAAAACCTCAGGAAAAGCGGTGTGAAGGATGAGCAGATCCATTTCACCGGCAATGTGATGATCGACACGCTGCTGGCCAACAGGCACAAATTTACCCGTCCGGAGATTTGGGATCGTGCGGGGCTGGAAGAGGGCGGCTATCTCGTGATGACGCTGCACCGTCCGGCCAACGTCGATGAAAAGGAGAAATTTGCGCGGTTCCTGGAGGCGATTATTGCGTCCAGCGGCGACCTGCCACTGATATTCCCGGTGCATCCGCGCACGGCGAAAATCATCAGGGAGCTTGATGTTGCGCTCCCCGAACGGTTCCACATGATCGAACCGCTGGGGTATCTGGAGTTCAATTATCTGGTGGAGCGCGCCCGGGCGGTGCTCACCGATTCCGGCGGTATCACCGAAGAGGCGACGGTGATGGGCGTGCCGTGCATGACCCTGCGCGACAACACCGAGCGTCCGGAGACCGTGGAGCTGGGCACCAACGAGCTGATCGGCACCGATCCGGCGAACATTGCCCCGGCATTTGAGCGGCTGCTTGCCGGGCAGTGGAAATCGGGGCGGATTCCCGACAAGTGGGACGGCAAGGCGGCCGGCCGGATTGTGGCGGGGCTGGAGGCGATGGTATCGTCGATACCCGCAACGCCATGAACGCGAAGGGAGGAGGGCAGGGCCGGGCAGGTGTGGAAGGCGCAGGACTTTTGACCACCCTTTTGTGCTGCATGCTTGCCTGTTGCTCAAAATAAGCTTGATCTGATTTCCAGGCTCACCGATACTGT